>Ga0326512_10000966_pt1 | contig 23655 bp, 24 predicted proteins | sample 1_2617_0518_D_FD_203652 | JGI IMG/M metagenome (GOLD analysis project Ga0326512, IMG submission 203652) | Bovine rumen microbial communities from UC Davis, California, United States - 1_2617_0518 | ecosystem: Host-associated > Mammals > Digestive system > Stomach > Rumen | place: USA...
TGTGCCTCTTCCTTAGAAAAATTTACTCTAGCCTTCATAATTAATCACTCCTTCCGATTACGCTGTTACATCAACGTCTATAATCTTTACATCGTACATTTCTCTCTTGTAGCCATAAGTGCCAGCAGTAGTTATAAGAGTACCACCACTAATTCTCTTACGCATAATCTGTCCAATAATAACGCCGCTTTCAGGTTTAGTGGTTGCCGCTACGAGCTTACCAGTTGTAGTATCAATAGTTACATAAACAGGTGTTGTTTTAAAATCAGTTACACCAGTTACAACAGACTGAGTAGCAGAAGTAAAACCATCAATAGAGAAAGACATTTCATCATTCTTTCTTATTACTCTGGCTCTGAATCTTACACCAGCCTCAATAATAAACTTATCCTTTCTCTGGTTTGTCTTCTTACAAGTATCTACATCCCAAGCAGGATTATCAGCAACAACAACATCACCAATCTTCAAACCTGACTTTGTGCCAGCTACAAAATTGTATGTAACTGCTTCACCAGTTGCAAGACCATTGAGATAACCGAAAGTACCATTCTCAGTATTGGTAGCTGCTACTGCATCAAAAATTCTTTCAGCAAACTTTGTAGTTGCCATATTAGTGCTCTCAAAAACGGTATAAGCCATATTAATTCCTCCAATCAATTATTATCTATTAACAGGAATGTCGCCATACTTGGTAGCAACATAACCTTGTCTATCATTATCATCGTCCTGTGTATCAGGTATTCCTATAACAGTATTCTTAGTTTGCTTGTTAAAGTTAACACCCTTGTTCTTTCTGAACAGAATTACAGAACACTTCTGTTCAATCTCGTCTACTGAATAATCAGCCTTGTTATCTTTTATAGCAGAAAATTCCTCACAATCAGACAAGGCAGATTCAAACTGTGCAAGCATTTCATCTTTCTTTACACAAAGTTCTTCATCAGCTTTCTTCTGTGCTGCTGCTACAAATTCCTCATACTTAGGTTTAAGTTCATCAAGTTCAGCCTTTGCCTCTGTATAATTTGTTTCAGCTACCTCTTTTGCAGATATGGCTTCATCCTTTTCTGCAATTGCGTTATTCATTGAAGCCTCTGCTGCCGATACTTTTTCAAATGCAACATTTTCAATCTCAAAAACACAATCACCAAAATTTACAGTGCCATCAATATCGGTAGCATCACCAGAATAATCTTCAAATACAATCTTCTTTCTTGTAGCAGTTTCAAAATTAATAACAGGCTTGTCTCCATCCATAGAATATTTAAGTCCGTAATAATTCCAATTATTGCTTCTATCCATTACAATTACTTCATCGTTCTGTATATCAACAAGAGTATAGCGAGAAACTTCATCGCCCCATCTGTCTTTGATTTTCTCAAAGTCTTTCACAATATTGGAAATATCATTAAATTGACTCATAACAGAAAAATTTTCCTTAGACATTTTTTCATTACCTCCTACCTTATTTTTTTGTTCTTTCATTATTTTTTCAAACAATGAATATTTATCACTAATTTCACTTTGAATATTTTTTACAAAATCATTCATTGTAAAATTAACAACTTCAACTGTTGAATTAATCATTGCGGGTTCATACGAATTACCAAGAATACAGCTTGCCCTAAACGAAAATCTAGTCATTACAAAATTTCCATTATCATCTTCATAACCATCATAAGAATTTTCGTCTTTCTGAAACAATTCCATAGATTGACTTTTAATTCCATCTCTCTGAATAATGTCATAGCTGTCCTCAAACATATTCCACATAATGCCCTCAACAACTAAAAATGTTCTTGTTTCTCCATCATCACAAAGTCGTTCTTCGTAATGAGCATTGTTTTCATCTTCTGAAAGAATAACACCATAAGCTGAACCTTTGTATTTTTGTCTTACTCCTTTATCGTCTTTAGTAATAACAAAACGATGGTCAGAATAATCATTTTCTCCTGTAGTTTTATCTTTCTCAATAAATCCTACTATTGGACAATAAGCCAAACTAGGAATAGCTGCATCTACAACTTCTTTGTTAAAAATGCAACCATTAAAGTTTAACCCTAAATGCATAAGGTATATTTTAACTTTTGTTATTCTCTCGTCTGTATCAGATAGTTCATAATTTGCAATTTTTTCAACCAGAACAGGCAACGATACACCATTTTTCTTAGCCATAATTCATCACCACCTATCCGTCATTTTTATCTCCATCTGCTGTCTTTTCCCCCTCGTCACTAAGTAACTCTCCTTTATCACTATTAGTAGGTCTTCCTGCTTCTCCATCGGAAGAAGAATTAAAAGCAGATGATAGCTGTACAAAATTATTTTGAAAATCAAAAATATCTTTGTGCAAAATAAAAGACCCCATTGTACGACTTGGAGTCATACCCAATGAAGCCAACCATTTATCGACAACTGTAGCACCCAAAGAAATCGCTTCTTTGTATCGTTTGCTAACAGCATCACGATTAAATATTGTAATATCAAGCAAAGTAAACGCAAATTTATAAGTTGAGTTATTATATTTTTTTAACTTAATATACCGATTACACCAACGCTCAAATTGACGATATATGTTATATATAAATCCCGCATCGTTCTCAACAGACAAAGTTAAAGCGGTACTTGTCGAAGCACCATTGAACAAATCTTTAGGAATACCAGCCGAATTATATAATTCGCTTACACCATCAGAAACATTATTCGTTGTATTATTTGAGTCTTTAAAACTAATAGCTTCACCGTTTGAACCCAATGTATAAATCAATCCTACATCATCAGATAAACTTTCTTTGTTGATATCAGAAAAAATACTAAGAAGCTCAGGAGAAAGCAATGGCTTATCTACTGTAGATTCATCAATAGGAACTTTAATCATAATCGCTTTATAATTGTCTGTTCTGGCAGACTGCAATTTAAGTTTCTTATATATATCTAAATCCAAAATATCTTTTATCATACCAATCATTAAAGGATAAGGATAAGTCCATTGAGAATTAAACTTCACACATATTTGTTTATCAGCAGGAGGCAGATACCATTTACCTATTTTCCCATCTTCAAAATCTAAATATGCCTGTTGAACATAATCAGGATAAGCGGAAAGGTTTTTAGCTTTAATAGCCGCTAAGTTGATATCAAAATTATATAAACCATCTTGAACCTGATAAAGTCTACAAACCTTATAATCTATTTCTTGAAAAAAGAAATCTGTGTTATTAGTATTTTCGACAGTAAGTCCACAATATATATCTTGATATGGCAACACTTTCATTATCTTTGAAAACTCATGTTTTAAATTCATATTTTCAAAACGAGTAGCAAGTTTAGCATAAACATTTTTTAAAGTGTCTACCTTTAACTTATCGCTGTTTACATCATATAAATCTATCCACCAACAAAAAAGTGCCATATTACTATAGTACATACACAATCTATAATAGTGGGGTGAAATGTGCATCAGATACTTAGATAGTTCTAACAACATTCTCCAATGTCTAACAGGATGGTGCATTGCATGAACAGCATCTTCCAAGCTAATATGCCCTATATATCCAGTGTCCAATATCTGTGTCTTGGAACATAAATCACTAACCATCAATCTTTTAAATGCAGTACGGTCTATATTCCCTGTTTTTAGAGACTCTAAAAAATTATAATTATCTTTTTCATATTGCTGTTTATTATATATCACTTGATTTTTAGTCTTGTTCTTTTTTGAGTTCAAAGCCATCACCTCCTATTAGTACATATTGGGTCTTCTGTTTAATTTTTGATATGCTTTTGCCATATCAGTTATATCTCTTTCAGTCTTAGGTTTCCTCAATATGCTGATTTCAAGTTGGTTCATTATATAATAATTATACGCAAGTGAACTATATCGGTCTTTTCTCGCCCCTGATAGTTCGTAAATTCTTATATTAGTACCCTTAATTTCATGCTGTAGTCTAATCAATTCATATACTAAAAACGTTGTTTCAATATAAGGGAGTTTATATTTTACTTGTTTGTCAGCAATCATTTTGTTATAACCCTTAATCTGAGTTCTCAATTTTTCTTCAATTTCCAATTCAGAAACCAAAAGATTTATATTATTATTTTTAAAAGCAGAACGAAGTAAAGTACATATCTTAGTATTGAACATTTCACTTGCCTTGATAGGGTGTATAACTTGTGGTGCTTTATCAACAGGACAACGTTCTATCATAGCTTTATCGTTACAGGTTAGTCTACTTATACCTAATGCTGGATATACCTTACCTAATTCATCATCGTACATATCTTGTACTAACAAATCGAACACACCCTGTCCTGCACCAGCAGCATCTATTACCAAATCTGTGCATTTATAAGCATCAAATAATCTTCTTACTTTTAATGCCAACTTATTTGTCAATAGTCCTTCATGGGATTCAAGATACACAATGTTTGCTGTATATGTATTTTTATTTGTAGGGATAGCATCGTTAATAATAATCGAACTTGCATCGTTTTTGTGTTTCTTAGAAGCCATAAGTGCTATGTCCACAGATAATATTCTTCTTTCATTAGTAAGCAAATCTTGTACCTTGGAAAATTGTTTATCATATTGGTCAGGTGGGTATAATGCTGTTTGTAATTTTCTACAATTAGTAACTGTTTCAGAACTAAAGAAACTTTCTTCGCCATCACCTATTGGCAAACAACACATTTCCATAGAGAATGTCATTTCATCAAAATCTGACTCTGACATTTCATCTTCAATTTCTACTCTTTTTTTCAAGCCTTCTTTAATAGCCATTTGATAAGGTATAGCACAAACAAAATATCCAGGTCTACCACCCAATAAATTAACTGTATATGCTTTAGATTTTTCATAACTCCAATGAGATTTAAACCAAGCAGAACTCATATATATCTCGATATTAGTTTCAAGATATTCTTCTTTGTCTTTGTATTCAGGCAAATTCAAATAAGCTGGTTGTCTAGGATTACCCATGAATCTTTTAAGAACTGTTTGAATGGTATTTTTATCAACCATACGAAATTCATCGATGACAAGAATATTTGCTCGATTTCCTCTAGCACTGTCGGATGCGGTTACAACCTTAATCCATGAACCATTATGGAATATTATTTCTGCTTTGTTTGTACCGACACTTGATTTTGTCATATCAATTTCTCTACGAAGATTGTCAGAACCCCAACTATATCTAACACAAAAATCGGTTAGTATTTTTTCTAAAACTTCATTAGCTTGTCCTCTTGTTCCAGAGGCAATACATATTTTTGTACCTGGGAATAAAATACAACGTACAACACAAAACAAAGCCGTTAGCCATGTTTTACCGATAGACCTCGCAGCCCAAAATAAAAAATGATTATTGTGCATCATTGCATAAATCAAAAATTTTTGGAATGTTTTTAATGTAATATTGAGGTAGTCTTTTACAAATCTTTGAGGATTACAGCGATAGAAACCACACCATGCAGCGATACCGTCCATAATACGCTGTGACTTCTTGTTAGCAATTTCTTTTTCTGATAACTTAGCAGTCTGTATCATAAAATCACTCCTCATCAATTAAAGAGGAACTACCAAAAATTGCATCAAATAAAACCTCGTTGTTTTCTTCGTCTTTGTATTCAGGTCGTTGAACAGTATATTTTTTTATATATCTATCATAAAGCCTAGATAAACCATTCTTTAATCCCATGACTTTTGCTAAATGCCCCTTAAAGAAAACATCCAACATTAAACCCAATTTATCTACATCTTTTAATTCTTCATCAGGTTCAGGTATCGGTCTTGTTTGTTCCCATTTATCTATCAAAGTACCAAACGTTTGAGCTTCTGATACAGTTTCACCTTTATTTTGCTTTGGTTGCAATTTAGCAGCTTCAAGCTGTTTAAGATAAGTAGCATTGATATCTTTGGTATCTTCACCTAGTCTTTGTGCTTTCAGAAGATTTAATTGAGTAAAGCAAATCTGTTTGAACATCTCTTCCTGAGATTTGGTTTGACATTCATGTCTTGTAACCCAATCATCATATTGTTCTTGTAAAAATACATAATCATCACTTGTAAATCCTGTTCCAAAAAATGAAGTAGCTTTACTAATTGTGTTAAGTCTTTTTACATCGTCATCATTAATTGAAGATTGCTTTTCTTCCTGTATTTCTTTTTTAGTTTTATCAAGTTCTTCTTTAAGTGTTGAATTATAATTTTTCTTTCTATACTGCACTAAGTTCATTTGACGTAAATAAAAGAGAACTAAACTATAATCATCATCATTATCTCCAAATCCATCTCTCAAACTTAATTCTCTTGATGCAGCTTCAAACACTTTGTCACTATAATAATAATCAAAAGCCATACAAAATCTCTGCATGGCTTTGCTATATGGATTGGCACACTTCTGCTTTTTATAATCGTCAACATAATTTTCGTAAATATCTACAATACAATCTTGACAATAAGGAAGTCTACCTATCTTTTTATAAATTATGCTATTATTTTTATAAGATTTTTCAGTGTTATCTAATTCTTTTCCACAGCACAAGCAGTGTAAAACTGGTGAATTAGATTTTGATTTTTGGAGTTCATCTATTTTAGTTACAGTGTTTTCAGTATTATTCTCATACACTATTTGTTTTCTTCTTCCCACATTTTACACCACCTTTGTAAGTAATTATATTTTAATTGGAGTATACAGAATATCAGTCAACCCATCTTCGATATCAAATACAAAAGTTTTACATTGTCTTTTTGAAGAATAGCCCTTATCTGTTGACCATTTTGATTTTGCGCTAATAGTTGGCAATCTCTGTATTCTCATATTATATTTTTCCATAATAACATTTTCAGAATGTAAATGTTGCAAGAAAACTTCTGTTGTGTCAATGCTAGACCAATATTCTCTTGCTTCGTCTGCAATAAGCATCGGTAGTGTTTTTACGTCAGCATCGTGTGCAAAACACAACAGTGTCTTACCAAACTTATAATATTTTCTTGCCAAAGGTGAATAATCAACATTTACAGATTCATCATTCCGATACCATGCATCAATATATTTTGCTAATTTGAATCCAGTTTGTTCGTCATGGTTTCCAGGTACATAAATAACCCTAACCTTTGCCTTCGCCCTTAAAACATCAATTGCTTTAATCGTCATAGCACAAAGTCTCTCGTAAGCATCATAATAATGAGTGTCATTATTCTGTGGAGTGCCTTTTGTAGTTGTACCTGACAAACTATCTCCGTTTAACATATCGCCGCCAATAGTAAAAACTATTTCTTCAAAATTATAAGTTTGGGTTCTTGTCAAAATATCTTCAATTACATAGAAAAATAATTTCTCTGCAATATCACAATTATATTCGTTTCCAGTTGTCATCATAGTGGACTGTAAATTTAAATGCAAATCCGCTATGTTAATTAACAGCAGTTTATCTCCTTGTAAATAGTCATATCTTTCTTTGATTTTGGGTAATGAATAATTTCTATCAAGTCGATTAAAGAAGTCTTCAATTTTCTTTAAAGACACACCATCTTCTTTAATTGGTTTGGCAGTTAGAAAACTAGCATATAAAGTAACTACACCATCATCTCTACTAATAGCCTGTCTTATATTGTTTCTCACACTAACAATTTCCCAAGCATCTGTATCAAATCCGTGAGCCTTTAAAAGATACTCAGGGTCTTTACTTTCATGTTCATTCATAGCAAGCAATCTCTTACTGGAATATGTGCCATCTTTATTAATTGACACTTCACTATTATTAACTATATTTTGAACTTCTGTTGTCTGTTCGTTTTTATCCAATGTTTTATAATACTCAGCAACAAAAGCTCCACCAAAAATAGTACCATTTGCTTTGCGTAATGTTACAGAAGATACAGGCAAATTATACACATCAACAATTTCTTGCCAATCAATGTCTTCAATTTCATTTTTCTTATTAAGAATAGTCTGCAAACATTTTTCATATTGTTCTTTTGTCAACCCATTCTGATTTATTTCTTGCATTATATCCATATTTGTATCACCTTTCCGATTAATATATTCTTCTTGTATTGCGAGAGAGTAGAATTGAACTACTGCCCTAGCCTTATGAGGGCTATGTGCTACCTTTACACCACTCCGCATATACGAAAGGCAAGATTTTACTTGCATCTACCTTGTAATTCATACATTGGTTGTTTTAATTAAACTACTTTCGTGAACTGGCGGGGACAGCAAGACTCGAACTTGCGACAAATCGGTTAACAGCCGATTGCTCTGACCAACTGAGCTATATCCCCAAATGGGCTACTGTGTGTAGGTAGCCCAACAAGAAAGGTGTAAAATATAGATACTATAACAAAAGACTGTCACTATTGCAACAGTCTAATGCTTTTATATATAACAGGCAAAGCTGTATATATCAATGTTTAGTTATACTATCAACAAAGCCACGAGAGAACTCTGCTTTTGGCTTAATATATGATGTGTATTTTTGTTTTTTCCCTTTAAAATTATTAATCTTAATTCTTTCAGGTATGTACTTGGCTTTTATTGAAATTCCTTTGAAGATGTTAACAACTACCATAATCTTATTGTTTGCTTCATACAAATAATCCTTTATAGTATTTTCTACCGCTTCAAATACAATCTCAACAATATGTTTAGTACAATTAGTTACGCTAAGAAGTTTGAATAATTCTATGCTTTGTCTTTCTGACAATACTACGCCAGATTTTTTTATTTGCTTAATTATCTCTTGTATAATTTCACGATTTGATTTCTCAGTTACAGATTGTATACAATCAGAACGTTTAACTTTCATTTGATTATTTTCCACATAAATTACTCCTTCCTTATAGTCGCAAATTGATATCTCTAATATAGGGTATTTTTTTATTGGTCTTTTTTTTATCCCCTATATTAGAGTATTTTTTAATGCTTACATTTATCACATTTACAACTTCTACTTTTAATATCTACTTCTATCCATTCGCCACACACAGAACATTGAACTTCTTTTGTAGCTTTTTTCTTCCATTGTTTAAGATTTTCCAAAAGAATATCTCCATAACAATTCCACAGAATCCCTTTATTTTTATTGTCAGTACGATATAAATACTCTGTTAGTATATCTGCTATCTCTATATCAGAATATCCTGTTTTTGATAATCTATTTTTGACTATCTGAATCATTTCTTTATGTCGTACATATTCTCTTAATCGAGCATTAGTCCAACTACTTCTTGGAGAACCGCCTTCAATCATTTCTTTAAACTTATATCCATACTCTTTTACAAGCTCTGTATATTCTTTAAGAACAGGATTCGTTTCTTCATCTACATAACACAACATATCATGCAGCAACAAAGTGTAGTCAGGCTTTTCCAATCTTCTAGTTTTGCCTTTTTGATTAACATATTTATGATTAATCCTTGGACTAGGAATTATATAGTTAAGTTTGTTTACAAAACTTTTATTAATCGTTTCAACTTGGTCTTCCGTTTTGTCTTTGGCGTAAACAAAGAAGTGAGGAAGTTTAAGTTTAGTAAATTCTTTAATGTCTTCTTTGACTTCCCTAGGATATTCAGGCTTGTATAAAGTCTTAGCGTACTTTTATACCCTTGCTTTCGCAATACTTTAACACTTATTTAAAAGTGGGAATAGACTATATCATTACCCTATGTAATTTCATAGGCTTACTTTCGTAAGGGGTTTCCGTAGTTGGCACTTCGATTTAAGGGGTTCTCACCCACTGAGAATTTCACTCAGCCCTACTCCTATTGTGTATTTCAACACCAAAGGGATAGTCGTTTAACTTTATTTATTATATATAATAAATCTTAGCACAGGATTATCATGTATTCGTTTTCGTTTATTCGTTTTAATTAAATATTAAATTATGTCTCATTAACAATCTATGAATTACGTTGATTGGTCTGTTGTACTTTGCTGATAAATACTCAATAGACTTTTTGTTATTGACATATAAATCACAAAGCTCTTGAACTTCCTGTTTCGTTAATCGTTGTGATTTTTTACGATTCTTGTACCATGTTTCCCAACCATCAACAATTACAAAATCCCAAGTATTATTAGACATAATCCCATTAACTATTTTATAACTAATACACATTTCTTTGGAAATAGTTGAAGCCTTTTCTCCGTTCATCAACTTTATCTTTATAAGTTTTGCAATATTCTCATTAATTATTGTTGTACGCTTATATCTAGTATATTTTTGACCTTTTCGAGATTCTGACATTTTCTTCTTAGTTATTTCCGAATGTGTTCTTCCTGTCATGTGTATTTTATTTTTTTCGCCTATAATCTTTTTTGTATCTTCTGACATCATTCTACCTATGCCGCCATCACCTCCTGCAAGAATATTATAAGATAAATTATTTCTACGATATTTTGAAATATAATATTTTTCTTTTTCATTATATACATCGTCAGTCCAATTGTCTGAACATTCTACAACACTAAATTTAAAACATCTTTCGCCATACTTATTATACGCACGTTGTAAATGAAGATTATCGTGTGTACCTTGTCTTAGTTTCCAATCGTGGAGTTGGTATCTTTTGTAAAATGGTTGTTTTGTTTTTCCTATATAAACTTTATGATTTATGATATTTTCAATCATATAAATACCGCAAAAATTTCTACCATACTTAGCTCTTTCAATAAACTCTATCATTTTTTCACCCCCTTTGCTATTTATTAAAAACGAATATTTAGAAACGAATATTTAGACTTTCCCTGTTAGCACAATCTCTATTTGCCATTTCCTGCAAATCCTAATCGTAGATTGTACACCCTACATTTGTAGGTTCACCAACTTGTTCGACATACGTTACCGTATGAAGTGACTACTTATTTAATCAATAACGAAATTGTTCATACAACACAATCGTTTAATACAATTAATTGCGTGTTGTTTTTCTTCATGCGACCCTGAAATAAAAATCTCACTATTCCAAATTTTAGATATATTATTACTAAACTGACCAATGTTACCGCCAGTAAATGCAACAGTAAGGTTATCGTAAATCTTATCTATACTAATTTGTATCGCAGGAGCTTTAGCCATATCATAATACAGTGGAACAATATCAAATTTACTAATATTACGTTTAGCAACTTCAATAATAGTTTTATCTGATATTATAAGACATTTATCTCCATCAACATCTGCTTGAATTATTTTTGTAATCAAATCAAAACTGCTAGTATACACAGCATTTGTCACAAACCATTTTCTGATTGCTAATTGTTTTTCATTACTGTTGGCAGCCATGTTGTTTCTAATTGCGTGTTCCATAAACAAATGTGGCGAACGCAAACAATCAAGTTCTTCGTTTTGTCTGAACAACCAACAAAAAACTTCTCCGTTGCCAAGCAATCCCTTTGGAGTTTCTATTCCTTGAAACCAATGCTCGCAAGCTGCATACAAATCAGGCAAAATAAAAGTGTACTTACCGTCAACTTGTAACTTACCAGCTTTATATCTTTTAATTAAGCTATTCTTAATATCACGCAACTTAGCACGAATATAACTGTCATTTAACAATTCAGGATATATTTGAATTGCCTGTTGTAAAGCTGTCATATCTTCGGTAGCAACGTATGGGCTAATACCTAATATTTTTTTAACTCTATCTATCGAGGTACACATCTCAGTCAAATTATCAATTGAATTATACGCTATATTGTATATTTCATCATCAGTAATATCAGTTAAGCTCTGTAACATTTGATAATTAATTGTAGCATTTTTTATCCTATCTTCTTCTGGATTGGTAAATCCTGCATGACAATTAAACTGTTTAAAATAGCATTGATATTGTTCCCAATTATCATAATACTTATAAAGTTTAAACTGACTCTTTGTAAAAATAACTTGTATGTCTTCTTTGATAACATCATGCTCTACTCCATATATGTCTTTAATCACAGAAGAACATCCCTTGTCCTGTATAAAAGATATAAAATCGAACACTCCTAGCAATCCTTTAACCCAAGGTAATCTAACCATTTTATTTTTTTGTTTAACTCCAAATGCATTTGGCAAAATCATTCCGCAGCCATCAGTATGAGGAATAGGCACATAGCCTGACGTTCTGGTAATTGAAAAATCTTTTTCATTTACAAAATCATAATTTCCAAAAACATTTGTTTCAAAGTCATCAATAACTATGGTCTTGTTAATATCAAATTCTTGCCATCTGTCGGTCGCTGAATTATTTAAAGCAGTATAAGCCAAAAACTTATTAGAATTAATACCACCTTTGTTATTTATTAAATCAACAGATAAACCACACATCATAGTCTTTTCTATATGTTGCCATGTACTCTCTTTAATGAACACTACTTTTTTGGTTCGTATCTGTCCTGCCGAAGCCGTCAGAAATATATACTTATTTTTATTAAAGAAAAATCCATTATTAATTATATCTCTAAGAATATCAAAGTAATAAACCTGTATTACAATTATTTCGTCAGATAAATTATTTGGTTGCAATCTTATGGTTCTGGTAAGCTCCGATTCAAATACAGAAATAACTTCTTTCTTTGAAACATTATTTTCTATAAGATTTCTTTGATGATGTCTTCCATTAGTAGCAATATTAAATTCAGCCTTACGTTTAAGTAAATCTAAAAGTTCTTCTTTACTTTGTTTAATTAAAACAAGTTTATGCTCTATCAGTTCTTTGATTAATTTATATCTATTAGCTAATTGTATTATCAAATCAAAATCATTGTTATCTTGAAATTTTTCATAAGCAAATTCATCGTTAAGAATTGCTTTTAAATCAGCGTCAGACAAACCATACGATACTAATTGTTTTTCAATTTCTTTATATCCAACTATAGTTCGTTTTGATTTGTTTTTCAGTTTTAATGTTGCCCCATTAATTAATTGATTTCGTTCTACTCTAATCTTATGGTTCTTTCTATGTAACTGTTCTTCGTATTTAGAATAAAAGTTACCAGTATCACAGCTATATATTTGTATCTGAGTATCAAGCAACTATATCACACCTTTCTTTTTGACTTTGCGTATGTAACTTTAGACTATTTATTTAAAAAATAATCATTCATCATATATTCCGAAGTCTTCTAAATAATCAAAATAATCAGCCACATGATTTCTAAAATTAGAACCACCCTTAAAACCACCTAGCTCCGAACTAAATGTTCTTGTATCTGGTGGAGGAAGAAAGTCTTTTTCAGATAAAACAATTATGTTATTCGCTTTCTTCTTATCCCGCTGATTCTTATTATTATGCTGTTTCATTCGTATCACCTCCTGCTTTAAGTATACATCTCTCTGATAAAGCCTTGTACATTTTCTTTAACTTTGATTTCTGTTTATTTATATTCATACTATAATAACCTTTGCCTGATGCAATCAGGACACCATTAATCGTATCTCTTTTATACACGTTAGAAAAAATATGAGTGACTAGATTAAATCTTCCTGAGATATATTCAAAATCTTCCGAATAAATAATTCCCAAATCATTAAGTACAAGTATTGCCTTTTGAACGGCATCATCTCCAATACCAATGTCATTAGCAATATCTCGATAAAAACAATCAAACGCTTCTATATAATCTGTACCAACGTTATTGATAGGAATACGCAATCTAAGATACGCAAGAACAAGCATAACATTTGCCTTGTTGACTATTTTGTACTTATCTGATTGATAATGAATTATCTTGTCTATTTCATCAGGGAATATCTTTGCAAAATGTACTTCCGTAGGAAGCTCATTAAAATCAGCCTTAAATTGATTGTATTTTATTCTTTTAGGATTTTCGATTATTTTATTGTCAATAAATGCTTCAATTGTTTCAGTCACTCGTTTGTAACAATTATTCTTCCTTGACCTTGACAGTGGGTTTCTTCCTAGCCAACGACATATCAAACCATATTCATATTGTACTTGTGAATTGTATTTCATTTTTAATTCAGAATTAGCATCCCAATTTATCCACTCAAATGGTTGTATTATTGGTACTATTGTTGAGTTCATTCTAAGCCAACAATAGATTGCAATTCGTTCTGGCTGCATTTTTTTATTAACAATAAAATTTTGTGGAATATTAATATATAATTTTTCTGATAATGCGAGTCTTGTTTTATCACTCATATTTTGCACCTTCTTATAACTCATAAATAGAATTAATTATGTTCTTGTATGTTCTTGGGTTACATATACAATCCACTTATAGTTTATACTTATTTGTCTTAAATGTCAATAGGTAAAAATAAAATTTACAAATTGTTAATATATATGAACGGTTTTCCTTTTAATATTTACTGTACAAAAAAATGTACATACCTTTATTGAGCATATAGATTATCACAAACATTTTATATGCAGATTAATCAATAACCCTCATTAGCGACTTTTGCACTATTGCCTACTAAATATATTTGTTCTTCCTGCATGAACCATAGCATATACTACTATACAATAGCATAAAACTACAATATTCTCCCCCACCACAATCTGGGCTTGGTCAGCATCAAAAATGGGTCGGCGTTAAACAAAAAAAGCAGCTTAAAAAGAAACAGCTTGTTAGTCCGTCAAGTTCTCTTTAAGCTAGAAGTTTTCTTCAAGAAGAAATCGGTTATCTTTAAAAGCAAAATGATAATGTTCTTAACTTGCATATACACTAACTGTCTGAAATTAATTCTAAGCCACCTAGGAGCTTCTGTATTGCGTTTTAATAGCTAGAGTAGTATCAGACCCTTACTTAAAAATAGAACGTCTTAAAACAGCCTTAGATTTGATTACAGAGCATACTAAGAAAACAACTATCAATATATTTGATTCTTACCTGAATAAAAAAGGATATTTATACTCAGGGTTGTTTGTACTCAGGAAGTTAAATTATTTTATTGTGTTATTCTTTTACTCGCTTCGCTCGTGACATTTTCATTCGCTACGCTCATTCAAATGTTGACTGCGTTCCCTTCGGTCACTTGTCAATTTTCTTTTTTACTTTTCTATTTTATCTTCGATAAAGTATTATTAGTTAAAAATCTTAGTTTCATATTTTATGAGGAAGTCATAAAGTAACTTGTATTAGAATATTTTTTTATTTAAACAAAAAATGCTAAATTGATAATACAGGTTTAGTTCGGATGAAATTCTATTTATTCTCGAAACCTCCGAATTGATTATTATATAAAATATAATTTATATTATGGTCTGTTTTTTATAGTTGAGAATAATACTTATTGACTTGATTATTCCCAGTGGTATCAAGAAGTATAAAATATAGCTTCTAAAAAGATAACATTTGTTTAGTAAGATTATGTATATAAATAATTGAGCTGAGATATTTTTTAAGGAATTATGATGATATTCTTTTAATATTAGGTGATTATTGTCTGGTAAATAATAGTTATTATTTGGTAGTATATGGAATAATTCTGACAGGATTTGGATTTTATTTGGTAGGATTTGGATTTTTTAGTGGTGATTATATGAAGTAGGTAATCGAATTAGGTGTACAAAAAATCGGTCATAAAGTTTTAAATAGCCCCATATTAAAGCATTTCATTAAATGAATGTGATATTATGTGTTTTTATCACATTCACTTATAAAGTAATTGTACTTTACATTATATCAAATTGGTATACAGCAGAGCCACTATGCTGTCAAGTATTTTTACTTTACACAATAATCATCTTTGTAAAGTCGGTATGTGATATATGTGATGTATTTGTCACTTTTAGTAAAGCTCATATTGTTATATAAAAATTTGTTAGCTTGCTAACAATTAGCAAACTAATTATCTGATATCAAAATGATATCACACATATCAAAATATACATACCTACCATATCAAAAAACACATAAACACTGTATTTGCATAATATCTCAAAATATTCATTATTTTATGCAAATACCTGGTATTGTCAACTTTATTCACAATATACGGTATACAATAGCCATGCAATAACTTTTGTCTTTGAGTCAAAAACACTTTTTACTATTTGTATTTCATTATCTTAAAAAGATGCTTATTTTTCCCGAAATTATTGCATTTTAAGTGTGTTTTAGAACATTTGTTCTTATTCTTCTGGTGTTGATACTCTACATTTAGCTCTATATTAGTATCTATCTATCATTGCAGCCATATCATGCGAACATTTGTTCTAATAATTCGCCTTTTTTATTATAATAGTATACTACATATTGTATCTATCAACTACACTAAATACTACATATAGTAATATAGATCACACCCTTTTATGCAATATATCTAACCAGAAGTACACCAAACTATATTTTTATTGACAAATTGCACAAACTCAAAAAAATCTGCAAAAACCTATTGACAAATAGTCAAAAATGCTTTATAATAAGACCATACCAAACGAAAACAGTTAGCAAGTGAAAAAAAGATTTGAAAAAATCAAAAAAACCACTTGACAAACAATAAAAAGTGTGGTATAATAAAGGCAAGTTAAGGGGATTGTACTTAACTTACAAGTATCTTGAAAATGGTAAATATCATCACTGCAAACGACTGTTTAAAAAGTCGGTTATAAATGATTTGAGTTTAGCGCAAAGAAATATTAAACAATGTGAGCAATAGAAACTATTCACAAATCGTTTACAAATAACCACTTGACAAATAGTTGAATGTGTGGTATAATAAGACCATAGCAAAAAGATATAAATTGAATATTAAAACCGCGTGAATAAGCTCTAGGTACGCTCTAAGTGTATCAATTGGCGGTACAGTGTGGGAGGTATACGAACTCCAAAACTTATTCAAAGTGCTGCATGAACGTAATAGTCCGTAATGGGATGAGGCTAGGACTTTGACGTAAATGTCCAAATCAGAGACATTGGAGGGTGTCAAAGAGTTAACAACTCTAAAAGGGCATTGTATCACATAGAGGTGTGAACGTACACGTAGTCCAGTTACGCACTAATTAGGCGGTCAGGAGTCTAAGCGGTGTGTAAGTGGTGTCTGATGCAAAAAATACTATAGGTGCAATCTATCGGGAGATAGTTACCTTTGGTTCATGACAACTTGGGTGCTAGTGAATATCGACTTATCGGGATGACAACTCGATATTTGTTAGTACTGTGGTGAAAAGTGCAGCACTCGGTCTGAAACTTCTGAAATGGTCTGATGTTATATCTAGGACAAACACTTGCTAGGTACTTACTGTGCTTGGTGGGTGTTTTGTCCTAGATAGAGTTTATCATTCTCTGTGGTGATAGGCTCTATCTAGGTCAAAAACTAGATAATAACGACTATGGAGGTATTAACCATGAAGTATATCAAAACCCATAAAGTAGGACAAGAAGAAGCATTTCTCGGAGTAATCGAAAGAAAAGCTGTTCAATCCTACAAGGCAGGACTGAACAGCTATGGAAATGCAACAACACATTGTCCTCGTAGTTCAGGGTATAAAACCCTCAGCGAGGCAGAAGAAGCATATGAGTTCTACAAGGAACTCGTTAACAATCAGTGACAAGGAGGAACTAACTATGATGACAGTAAAGAACATGACCAGCAGCGCAAGCGGCAGGAAAGTCCCTAATCAGTTCGTTATTAGGGATAACGCAACAAGCAGGACAACTTTCCAGAGTTATGACAGCATGATAGCCACTATCGACTATCAGAATAATACCATAAGTCTCGGTGAGAACTGGGATTATTCCAGAACCACTGGGAGATATCGCAATCAGTTCTTTAGCGAGCAGGGTTTTTCTGACCTTGCAAGCACAAAAGGACTGATGGAAGCTCTGAAAACAGGCAAATACAAGGACTGGACTATCATTACAGCGTGAATGGTCTGGACTTATAGATGAAAAGCCGAAACAGAGGGCGCACGCTCTCTGTCTGCATGAGATAGCGACTTATGCACTGATGATGGCAAGCTAAACGACATATAATACAATAGGAGTGTGTTATTATGGAAGTAATTGTAAGAAGAAGTCTCGAAAAAATGCCCTATGACAAGTGGGTGAAAGGACAGAATGTTCATGCGACAGGTGACGAAATTCTCCTGTCAAACGGAGAATGGCTCACAGAGTATGAGAATACCAATGGTGAGCTGTATGAATACACGGATGCAGAGGAAGTCTGCTGTGTAGATGAAAACGAAAAGTTCTTCATCGTATGGCATCAGATAGGAAACTTCGCTGTGCCTGTTTTTGCAAGTACCATTTTCTATGAGGTAGAAAATTACCTTTCGTTTGAATGGCTGGAAGCTATCGCTGAGGGTGACTATGAAGGAACTAATGAAGAAGAAGAGCTGTTTTACAGCTATTATTCTATCCAGGAGGTAGATGGCGATGATTAGATTGTTCAATTGGATTTTCCGCAAGAATACAACAACAATGGCTGCGGAAGTGGCTTATTATAGGTCACTTGCTGCCTACTACAAGTGATGGAGGATAATGTTATGGGAGAAAAGTATCACATCTACGGTGGGAAAATGCCCACCACACTGAAAATAACCAAAAGGACTGTTGATAACGCTGTTATTGACAGTCTCTTTGATTTCAGGGGGTATACAGATAGCGATAAAACCGCATTAATGCGGATTATAGATGACTGTCAGAAAAATGGCATTAAGTATACCATGAGTGGATATGTCAAGAAGCTCTACAAGGAGGTTTACGGCAATGACTAAAGCACAAATAGAAAAACTCAGACTGAAAATAGTAGCTCTGCTTACCGAATATGATGTACTCGGAGACTGCACTATTTATGCCAATGGTAAAAGATGGATATACGGCTATAAAGTCAGTGACGATGCTTACGAATTGGTACTGACTGAAAAAGTCGAGGATAACATAGATGTCAAGGAATATCTTGAATACTGCAATCCTGACACTATCAGCATAACTTTCGATGGTAGCGGATTATACGGTATTTTGAACTATGATATAGATGACAGAGGATTTGAATTTATCGAAAGATTTAATGCGCTGCTCGAAGAGTATGGGCTGTACTATGAACAGGGATTTGCATGGAGTCTGTCACTGTATGAGATATAAGGAGGAATAACTATGGATAAAACAAAGAAATATACAACAGAGTCTCTGATGGAGGCTTTAAGACCATACAACAGACCATACAACAAGCCAATAACAGCGACAGGATATTTGTCTCAGTATTCCTACAATTGGGATATCAATTACAGTAGCATACTGACTGCGCTTATACAGAGTGCAGGAAGATACTGTCATAACTATGCAAGCGACCTGTTTATAGATTGGTCTGCAATTGCCAAAAGACTAGAAAATGGTGATGACAGATACACAGATGGAGTATACGAATATCTTTTCGGAATCCGCAAAAATGGTGTTGATGGGATAACTTTTATTCTCAGTCAAGCCAATAATAACGATAGTGGATATTTTTCTCAATATTATTCGGAAATATTTAAGTTAACCGTGACAGTTAACGCTGATGATATTAAGATGGAGCTTGTTAAAGTTATGCTTTAACTTTAGATGCTGATAGCCGATACATCAGCAATGGTGTATCGTAATGAGCATTTAAGGATAATGCTTGTTTGAGACTAGGAATGGAGTGTGCTATTATGAATTTGTCAATACTCAAAAAGTCACTACATGAAGGTGATGTACTGAAAGTTATCGGGGATAATGTACTTTCTGGAAGTCTGTGCATGATGAAAATTCGTGTAACCAAAGTAACTACACGAGGATTTTACTATGTAGTCAATGACGAAGTTCGTAAAAACTCATGTTATGACTATACCATGATGAATGATGGAAAAGGTGCATACATGGAGTTCGGAAAAGCTAATACATGGGAGTTCGGCAATTATACAATGTGTACTTTATATTGCACAAAGAAAAACCATAGCTTTTGGGGAAATGAATTTTCGTTCACGATTGAAAACCCTTATGATAATGGAAGATATTAATGTTAGGAGGATAACTATGAATAACGTTATGGAAATGTTTGATAAAAGCCCAAAATACCCAAAGAAGAAAATCAGGGGAACTATTTACTATACAATGGATGAATATCATCCTGACTATTGGTACACTCTGCCTGTTTCAGACAGAGATAAGGTGCAGGAATTTTCTGATATCTATATGTTCGATGTCAACAATCCTAGGAGTATGCAGTATGGGGTTACTATGGAAGAAATGAAATCATACATGAAGCACGACCTGATGCTTGTAGCAGGAGGTGGATATACTGCTGCCCATATTCACAATATCAGATTTGAGTTCAAAGAGGTCTAAACAGGGAGGATAATCTTAACTATGAAAACAAATAAAGTAATATACAGAACAGAGCATAATCCATATACAGGAAAATGGGAGTGTATAGCACTATTCCCTGAATTTCCTGCCAATTTTGGCAGGATAGTTTGCTATCACCCGAATGAAGGTTGGGGAGAGTGTAACATTGAATATGTTTGGAAAACTCAAAAAGCACAGGAAGAAGACTATGCAGAACTGCATAAGTATCTGCTGAATGAGTTTGAACATCCTACGGATGGAGAAGAACCAGAAACTTTGACTATCAGACAGAGAATAACAAAGTCCATGACTGACAAAGCATGGTCATTAAGAAAAGCAAACTAGGAGGATTATTATGAGAGTTGCACATATAGAGTACGATGTTAATGTATATGAGTATGACGAATTGTCAGAAGAAGCAAAGAAGAAAGTCAAAGATTGGTATTTGAAAGGTCAAGAGCCTTGTTGGTTTTCTGACAGCTGCAATGATAGACTAAAGGAACTTTTTCCTAACTCGGAACTTGAAGTGGAATATTCTTTGAGCTATTGTCAGGGTGATGGACTGAATATTTATGGCTCTGTTAATCTTAATGACCTGTGGAATAAGATAGATAAGAGCAAGTATACAGACAAGGAAAAGAAGTTCATGGAGTATGTACTCAAAGAGTACGCTAGAGACTATACCATGAAGCATAATTATAGGTATTGTTATTGCAATAGTTCCTCATGGAATTTTACAGAGGATATCATTGACGATATGGAATATACTCAGCAAACAGGAATAGATTTTCTTAGAAAGTTCTATGACGTTCTCGAAAAGTTCAACGAAGACTGCAAGGAATACATGGAAAAACTCTGCTCAGACTTTGAAAGTGATGGGTATGCATACTTCTATGAGGTAGATGATGAAGTTTTAGCAGAGTTCTGTGCGGCAAACGATTATGAGTTTGAAAAAGATGGAACTGTATTCTATTCATAAAAGACAATAGACCTACATACTATGGGCATAGGACAAACTGTGCCTATAAATGTGCGCCTATGAAATAACACTCCTAAATGTCGAAACGGGGCGGATTAATTCGCCCTGTCCATGCAAGATGACAACTTGTATGCTGACGATGACAAGTCATGGAGTGAAGTCAAACAATTATATTTAATAATTTAAAGGAGAGATTTTATTATGAGTTTGGAAAAGGCGAACATTACATGGACAGCAAAGCAGCTTGGCGCGATGGTTAAGAGTGGAAAGATTAACTTTGACCACATAGTTCAGAGGTCGTATGTATGGGAGAGGTCGAGAAAGTCTGGACTGATAGAGTCTATGATAATCGGTTATCCTGTGCCGCCTATCTTTGCAAAGAGGATAGATGACGGAACAGGCAAGCGTGGAGGAAATATTTACTATATCATGGATGGCAAGCAGAGACTTTCTACAGTCAAGGAATATCTGAATGATGAATTTGCTCTGACAACTCTTAACCCTATCACATACAAGGACATAGAGACAGAGGAAGAAAAGACTGTTGATATATCTGAAAAGAAGTATTCGGAACTTCCCGAAGCTGTGCAGGACATACTGAAAGACACTACATTTAGTGTAACATACTTTGATAATCTTACTGACGAGGAAGAAAGAGAGCTGTTCAAGAGACTGAACGCAGGAAAACCGCTGTCTGCTAAGTCTAAGATGCTTGCTTCATGCAGAGATATAAAGGGTCTTATGGATATAGGTAAGCATGAAGTATTTACAGAAATGCTTTCGGAAAAAGCACAGAACAACAAGAACCAGGTATCAATAGTCGCAAAGACTTATATGATGGCTTTCAAAAATGTGGAGATGGGAGAAGTTGCCTTTGACAATAAAACATTCTCTGCACAGATGGAAGAAATGTCAATCAGTGAAGCGGAAAAGTCTATACTGATACAGATATACAACAAGATACATGAAGTCCATGAGGAACTTATTGACAGAAAGGAAAAAAAGGTGGCAAAGAAGCTCTATACAGAGACACATCTTGTATCACTTGTTCCTTTCTTTAAACAGGCTGTTGAACAGGACATTGATGACAATACAATGGCAGACTGGATTATGGAGTTCTTTGATACAGAGTCGGGAACTTCAAACAGTGAAGAATATAATGAGTGTTCTGGTTCTGGTGTCGCTCGTAAGGATAATGTCATGGGCAGACATGAGGCTCTGGAAGAATCTTTCAGTGAGTTCTTTGCAGAAGATGATGAAATAGAAAATGACGATGAAGAATAATTGATAATGTGGACTGCTGCTTAATGTGGCAGTCCTATTTGTTTAAAGGAGGATTGTCACATGAAAAAGCATACAGTAATAAAGCAGGAGATAAATGACAATAGAAAGAAGATACAGGAATTACAGGAACTTATCAAGGGAAAAGAACAGAATGAAAAGATGCTGATAAAGGCATATGAGGATAAACACAACTGTTCACCTATACAGGCAAGGAAAGAAATGAAGAAGTTGGACAGCACTTTAGAAGAAATTCAGAATGAAATTATCCAGCTTCATGTTGAGATAGAAAATCTTAATCAGATAAGTACAGTGCTGCTGTCGAACTATCGGTATGCAGTATATAAGGCTGTTATGCCTGTGATATGCGAAGTAATGAATAAGTATCTCGGAAAAAGAGTTGGTGAAAAAACTACTGATAAAATCAAAAATGAAGTTTATGAAAAGACAGGATTTAGATTTTATTGGAGTTCTGCATACTCCACATACAAAATAAACATCGGTTTAGGTGCAGGATTTTCGTACCATGATGACATTACACTTTATATTACATGGAATGATGTTGAGTATAATCATTATGGCTTTTTCGAGGAAGAACTGACAGAAGATAAAGTCGAGTTTTATGATAATTATATCGAAGATGTGGAAAGCTATGTAAATGAAATGAAAGAGGAACGTAGCAAACTTAAACAGGCTATGGAAAATCTGAATGAAATGATAGACAAGTATAATGAGAAGTGCGTTGGAAATATGCATCATTACAGTAGGTATTATGATAGATAATAGGAGGATAATATCATGAGAAGAATATCACAAGAAGAATTAAATAAGATAATTGAGAATCATAAACATTGGTTGATGGCAGATTGTCCAAATTGGATGGACATGAGAGCTGACCTAAGTAATACTATTTTAGTTAGAGTTAATTTAAGTGGCATTAACCTGATTGGTACTAATTTAAGGTATGCTAATTTAAGTGGTGCTAACCTGATTGGTACTAATTTAAGTGGTGCTAATATGGAATATGCTAATTTAAGTGGTGCTAATTTAAATGGTGCTAACCTGATTGGTACTAATTTAAGTGGTGCTAATATGGAATGTGCTAATTTAAGTGGTGCTAAAGGTATAATTTCT
>Ga0326512_10000967_pt1 | contig 23632 bp, 22 predicted proteins | sample 1_2617_0518_D_FD_203652 | JGI IMG/M metagenome (GOLD analysis project Ga0326512, IMG submission 203652) | Bovine rumen microbial communities from UC Davis, California, United States - 1_2617_0518 | ecosystem: Host-associated > Mammals > Digestive system > Stomach > Rumen | place: USA...
TCTCCTGAAGGAATCTTCCGCGGTAACTGTGACGAGTCGCGATCGTGCCTACCGCGCTCTTAAGTGACATAACATAGATCTGGCAGGGGTTTGCCTCATCCCAGTATTCCGGAAAAACCTCGAGTTCCTTGAAGCCCAAACTCTTATAAAACTCGTTGGTAATGTCGTAGTCTTCATACATACCGGATCTGACGGTCTTGACCTGAATGAATTCGTAGCCCTTCATGGATGCATAATCCTTTGCGGCAGCGAAAAGTCTTCTTCCGACGCCTTTTCTGTGACACTCCTTACGCACTCCCATTACAGCAAGTTCCATAGTCTCCCTGCCGGTCTCTTTCAGGCACAGGAAACCTTCTGTGACATCTCCGTCAACCGAAGCCCAAAAAGGCTGATCTGCCGACTCTTTAATATACTGTTCACGACTCTCCTCAACCTCGAACCACTCGGTAAGAGATTCGAGGATCTCACGTGATATCTTTCTTTTTTCATTTGCATCTTCTATAAATCTGATCATGGATAGCTTCCTTAAGTTGATTTTTACGCCATTTCACTCACATAAAAATTATAACATTCAACATGCGCATTGCCTGATTATTATGAATACGGCGAGATACCTGTCTACATATGTCATGCCTCGTCCTTCTCGGATGAGGTTTTTCCTTTGGACAATTTATAAAGCTCTTCGGATGCGAGTCTTGTCTTTGCAACGATGTCGCCTTCTTTCGGGAAGCAGAAGAACAGACAGTCATTCGTGCCGATCGAAACGATATCGCCTATCTCGTACCAGTAATAATCAGAGTTAACACTGTAAGATGCATTGGGCGACTGTTCGTAGTGAAGTCTGCCGTCACATCCGTCAAGCACGAAGCCGTTGTTGTCGTGATGAAGTTTTCCCGTGCCGACCATATAAAGCGCTTTCGAATCTTTAAGTACCGCTATGTCGCACGGAACATCAAGAGAATATGTGCCTGCAGCGATCTCATCTTTTATCTGCTGCCTCTCCCATGCGAACCAGTCAGGGATATGTGTGAACTTCGGCTCGACATTGATGCCATTCAGTCTTCCGAAGACATCCATCTCATATGCGGCTCCGCACTTTTTGCATGTGAGGGTAATGCCCTTTCCTTCCGTCTCGCCTTCGGTCATGCAATGCGGACACTTGTAAAGGATCCTGTTAAGGCCGTCAGCCCTGAACGGCTCGTCGATCTCGACCCTGTTGTCGAGCTGCCACTTGAAATAGTCCAGCGTGAATTCTCTGTCAACTATTGCATCTATCTCTCTTACCTTTGTATTGGCCAGTTCTTCAGGCGTGAAAAGACACTTCATCTGACATGTGACCTTAACATCTCTTTTCTGGAGATTGTTATAAAGTGGATCTCTTGCAAACGCACCGAATGTCGTGATCATGACAACAGGGTGCTTGAGCTTCTTTAAAAGAACACCCAGTCTTCTGGGGATCCTCGTAGCCGTTCCGTCCAGTGAATAACCTGCCTCAGGATACATCAGAACACTTGATTTATTTGTATTTAACGCATACTGCATATCCGAGATAAGTGTCAGGTCAGATACAAATTTCCTCGTGGGAATGCAGCCGAGAGATCTCATCAGCCCTTCTTTGCCGACCAGGGCGTCTGATGTGCAGACGATGTTAAAAGGACGCCCTTTAAGCACTTCAAATGCAATCGCAAGATCCGTGAAACTGCAGTGGTTCATGAGGATCATCCACGGCCCGTCGCCGGCTCTGTCCATATCGATCTTCTCGCACGAGAAATCAACCTTCTTCAGTTCGCCGCCCAGTCCGATACGTGCGATCCCTGCCAGAAGCTTCGAAGGCTTCTTGGGCAGCTTATGCTCCCATGAAGGAAGGCTCATTGCCTCATCATAACTGATGTGTTTAGTCTTGATCTTCATCCGGTTCTCCTCTCACGAATGTTGCGAAAACTCATCTCTTCTTATGACCGAGACATGCGTGATCCCGTTATCTTCATCGGGATATTCCTTCTCGAATTGCATTCCGATCATCTCCCTGTCTCCCAAAACAGCATACAGGGCATCGAAATCATCCATGTTCATTTCTCTTAAGAAAAGTCTTTCTGTCTCTATACGCAACTTATAAGTACTCCTTTTCGCCGGGGTTAAGTGACCGTCTACTTTTCTGCTGTCAGAAATATATTAACTTTGAGTATAAAACACTTTCTCAGGATTTTTATAAAAATGTGGTTTCCCGGCCGGGCAAAAACATGAATCCGCAATAAGAACGGAGTTTTTGCGGATAACGCCAGAAGCCATGAAAACAAGGTGTTGTAACAATGTTACTTAGCTTTTTTGCGGAAAAACAGTCTGCCGATGAGGCTGATAACAGTAAATTCACCAAATTAATATTCACTTTGCAAATGGACTGGAAATCAGTATTTTTACCGGTCAGGAAGCAGGTATTTCGATCGAATACTTTTCGCCGGCGTACTTGTCCCGGGCAGGTGACTCAAGGTACAGCATGATCTCGTCATCAGACACCCACTCGATATCCCATGAGACTTCTTCCATAAATCCTGCTCCATTGTACTCGAAAATGCAGTCTTTCCCGTAATATACGTCCGGACGGCACATGGCATCCGTCTTCACCGTGACCGTGAGATCACCTGACGGTGAACTGAAAGACTCCTGCTTTTCATATTGGAGATCAGTGCAACCGGCCGCGAAAATTGTTACACCCAAAACCGCAATGCTCAACACATTTTTGATATTTTTCATATTCAACTCCGCTTATGCTGCAGCAATTCTGCGCTTTGCATCGCGCTTTCTGATGCTGAAGAATCCGATAAAGCAGAAGACACCTGCCATAAGGATCATGAAATTGGCCAGCGGGAAATATCCCATCTCAGTCATGGTCCTGCCGGACGGATCAAACAGTTTTGCAACCAGGAAGATACCGTCAAAACAAAGTAAAAGTGCGGATAAAGAAGCAGTAACGATGGAAAGGATCAAGGTAAGCCGGCCTCTCGTGAAAGTCATAAAGATTGCAACAAGATTTATCAGATACATGGACCAGAAGACAGCGATCAAGCCGCCCCATTCCATTTCAATCGAATCAAAATACATGGCGGTGCAGATTATCCTGTATCCGAGTGCGCCAAGTGTAATAACAAGTCCGATTATCTTCCAGACACTGAACATTCCGGGTTTATTATTGTTCATTAATAAGTTCTCCTTGATACCCAAAAGGATATTATTACACTCTATACAGAATCCGGTGCACTATTGTTGCACACAGCTTTCATCCGGAAAATATTACCGGTAAAAATGTATTTCTTCACGGCAAACTGATAAATATCACTTCCGTGCCAGCTCAAGATCCAATGTATCGCTGATTGTGATCTTGCCTCCGTGTCGGTTGATCGCATCTTCTATCTTAGTGAAGAACACTTTCCGGATACTTTCCTCGATCGCGATGTGATCCGAATATGTTCCGAGCAGCTGAATATATTCTTCCGCCGTGAAAACCCTTTCCCGGTGGAAAAGATGATACCTGATATCAGTGAATCCGTACTTTGAAGGTATCATCGATATCTCTTTTGCTTTTTCTTCCGTGAACCACTCTTTCGTTCCGCTCCTGACACCATAGTATTTGTTGTAGTGCTCGTCGTATATTGCATCAATCTCACGTGCAAGTTCGGGATCGTTCCTGCTGTTTCTCGGTCTGTTGGCAAAGCGGGCAAATGCGCCACCCTTTTTCAAGATCGAATACACTTTAGGATATCCGATCTCCTCAGGCACCCAGTGAAAAGCAGTCGCTGAGAATACAAGATCGCAGGACTCATCCGCGAGTCCGACGTCTTCAAACTTCCCCGTGATGACTTTAAACTTCGGATAATCCTTGAACTTATCTCTGAGGAGCTCCGAGAAATTCTCACCATATTCAACTGCCGTCACGGCACATCCAGTTTTGAGCACCGGGAGAGTCGCCTGACCGCTTCCGCTTCCGACTTCGACCGCACTGCTGTTCTCATCGATATGCACATAATCGAAAATTGCTTTGTACAATTCATCAACATATCCCGGACGCATCCTGTCGTATAAAGACACTGCGCCGTCGAAAACAACTCCGAGTTCCTTCCTGTAATCCATAAAATGCTCTCCTCTTTTTCCCCGTCATACTGAAAGTTTTATCTGAAGCACCGGCACCACACCGATATCCTTGATCTTGTAATCGTTGAGACTCTTGCCCTGCTTCCAGATAAAATGCGGAATGTTGATCATCTCGATCTTGCTCCGGCTGATCTTTGCGCGGTCCAAAAGGCTTATCAGTTCAGAATAGCTTTTCTGAATATCTTCGACAGCCTCATACCTCATTCTGGCATTTTCCACACTCGTTCTGAGAAGATACGGATCGTTGTTGTTCTTATCTATCGAAAACAGATTCATGAATCCCTTGTATGTATAGAAGTTATAGCCGTCAGACAGGCCGAGATCGGACGTGCCGAAATACAGAAGTGTTTCGCTGACCGTGTCGCATGCCCCCCGGGAATCGAAAAGCTTGACCATTCCGCCCAGCGCCGGAGCCACTATCTTCACCTTTTTAAGCTGCCTGCTTTTCCAGTCATCAGACCATTCGAAACGCGCATCACTGTCGCCCGCAAAAGCCGTCTCATGCACATCCGATTGTGCCGAAGGCATCTTCACGAAGCTGAGCATATAACAGCTGCTGAATGCATAAGGACCGATCTTCTCAACTGCTTCAGGAAGTATAACTTCCTTAAGACAAGCACACTCCGAGAATGCATAACTGCCGATCCTCTTGACCTTGTCCGTGAAGTGCACCGTCTGAAGATTACCGCACCCGGTAAAAGCATTATCTTCGATTATCTCCACCGAACCGGTCAGATTGACCTCAACGATATCTTTGCAGTCTTCAAAAGCCCTGCTGCCGATGACCCTTATATTGTCAGGAATATCAACACACGGGGACGAGCCGTTATACTTTTTCAGAGTGTCTCCTTCAGTTTCGAATTCGTCACATGTAAGGGCTGTCTCATTTGTATCAGTAACGATCTTTATATAGTTTAGAACTATCGCATCCTTAACAACGAAAGGCCTGCCACAGGAAGTGCAGATCGCTGCACTTTCATCTGAGTCAATTATCAGCCCCGTCCCGCAAGACGGGCATTCTAACGGAATAACAGGCATAAATCCTCGCACGTTAAGTTTTCCATATTTTATATAAAAAGCCGCCCGGCCTCAAATGGTGGCGGCATGCCGCCTGACAAATTACCTGGTTATTCAGATTAACTCAGGATACCCCGTTCATGCTGTTAACAGCATCTGTTGGCTTGACGGTCATCTCGACCCAGGCTGGGATCAGGCTGCTCCTGACGGCGTTCCTTACTGATCTTATGTTGGACCAGGCCGTGCAGTAGAACGGGATCTTGCCGCGTTCCAGTATCTCTAAAGCAAGTCTTGAAGTGATAGCCGAAGCTATACCCTTTTGACGGTATTCAGGCAAAACATCAACACCTATCTGCCACATGCCGGGAGCATCAGCAGAGCATCCTGCAAGGCCTACTACCCTGCCGCCGTCATAAGCGCCGACTGCCAGCGTATCGAGCTGTTTTCTGTCAGCGCACAAGGCATTGGACCATTCGGGAAGATACAGGTCATCGAACTGTCCCTTCCCGAGAACGCGGAGTTCATAAGAGCAGGGCTTGTTTATAAGCCTGTTAATGTCGGGAAGATAGTACTCGGCCATGAAGCAGACAGCCATGCCACTGGCGGCAAGCCTTTCGTTGAGCCAGTGCATATTGGGCGTCTCAAAGAGGTGATAGAACTCGAACTTATCGATATATTCCTTCACGATATCAGCCGTATCATCTGTCACGGCAGCTACGACGTTGCTGCCATATGAAATGAAGTTGCAGCAAATCGGCGGCTTGTAGTATTTCTTGGCATCCGGACCGGGCTTAAGATCGACGATCACGTTATGTTCAGAAAGAAAGTCCTCAGCCTTGCAGCCCATGTCCTCTGCAGACTGTTCCATAGCAATTTTAAGTATGTCTCTGTTTGTTAACACCAGTCCGGTCCTCCGGAGTTGTATATTGTTATACAGAGAATGATATCATATACAGATAATATGTTATTCAGGCAAGCGCAATGATCATCTGTCGTGAAAAGGCTCAAGGGTATGAAAAAAAGAAATAAAAAAGCGATTATCATCACGGCGTTGGTTATGCTGACCGGAATACTGCTTGTTTTTGCAGGATTATTCGGCAACCGTATAGCCGGAATATTCAGCAAAGGGTTAGATTACAAAAACATAAAGCCCGAAGATCTTGGCAAGGAGATCAGAACAGATATCGTTGTATATTACGACGACATAGATATTGAGCATAAGGCACTGCAGTTTGTGGGCGACATAACCAGCGAAGATGATTTTGCGTATATCCTTCTTGATCTGTCAGCTTTGAGCGAAGAAGACGAGGAAGTGTACTATTCGATGTCCATTCAGCACATCACCATTCAGGGCAGGTTAAGAGCCGTAGGTGATGCCGAGTATGAGGAGACCATCGAGAGTCTTTACAGATATTACGATGATTATATCTACGAGAATATCAACGACCCCGAGAAGAATTACACCGATGCCGAGAAGGCCGATCTTCTGGAAAAATCCCATGAGATGTTGCGTAACAATGTGATTCCTTATTGCATTGATGTCAAGTCGATCGAGAGCTTCAACTGGATACCTTTCATTCCCATCGGTGCGGTTCTGTTTGTAGTCTCGTTTATCGTAGAGATCTGTTTTGTCTTTAAACTCAAAAAGAGGATCGTTCTGCCTGTCGTATTCGGTCTTATGATCGGTATCCCGGCGGTCATGTTTTTCAATCACATCAGGACAATCCTTTCGGTTCACAAGGTCAGTGACAGCCTGTACACGATGAAAAATATTGAGTGTACTGATACCCGGGGTATGCTCGATTCAAACTCATCCAGCATCAACGGGCTTCTGGACTGGATATTTGATAATCACCTGTACGGCATGTCGAATCCTTTCGAAACAGATTTTGATTTCGGGTGCGCAACTTTCGCTGCAACAACACCTGAAGGAGATCACCTGTTCGGAAGAAATTTCGACTTCCCTGAGACGGATACTCTGCTTATCTATTCGCATCCCAAAGGCGCCTATGAATCTGTCGGCATGGCAGATATCGGCATAATGGGTGTCAGTCAGAATACTTCTATAAGTCCTGATTCGGCCCTTGGCAAAGCGGTCATGATGATCACCCCTTACCTTGTCGTTGACGGAATGAATGAGATGGGTGTCGGCGCCGGAATACTGCAGCTTGAAGTTGAAGAAACACATCAGGACAATGGCAAGCCCGACCTCCTGGTCTTCTGTGCCATAAGAGGCATCCTTGACTACTGTGCTTCTGTCGACGAGGCACTGGTATTACTCGATTCATACGATATCCATTCAGATACGGATTGCGATTACCATCTGTTCATCACCGACAGGTCCGGCAGATATGTCGTAGTCGAATGGCTTGACGGTGAGATGGTCGTAACCGAGCATCCTTCCTGCACCAACAGCGTGGTTGCTCCGGGTCCTTATTTCGACATGGGTGAACCGGACGACCGGAAGGATACGGTCGATGCATGTCTCGGTTCAGACCGCATCGTTACAGAACAGGAAGCTATGGAGATCCTTGATAAAGTCCACAACGAGTACAATATGACCGAATGGTCCTGTGTTTACAATCTTGATGACTTCACTGTCACGATATGCCTTGATGCCGATTACACGAAGGCATATACATTCAGTGTTGAAGAACTGAGATAATCTGTCAGACCATCAGCTCGTCCAGTACGAATCTTCTGATTTCGGCTGAATTCTGAAGAACGTATTCTTTAAGATTATTCTTGTCGGTCAGTGTGAACGATTCACTGTCAACGGAACCTATTGCCCCGCTGTAAAGGTCAGCAAAGATGATCACATTGCCCTCACGGTAATAGAGTCCGACAATTCTGGCATCATACACATTCGGTTTTTCGCATATCCACCAGTTACCGTCCTCTTCCCAATAAAGGCCTTTGTCGTTCTTTTTGCACATCCTGTACATGTTTTCGAGATCTTTTACAGCATCTTCTTCCGTATCGTAAACACGGAAATAGAGATATTCGATCTGCTCCGTTCTTCCGTGAGAACCGCTGTTTGAGATGGCCGTGTATCTTATGCCGTCTTCTTCCCTGACTCTGCTGTACCAGTCGCCGTTGCCGACCTGACTTATTACAGAACCGGTTGTCTCAGTGACCGTCTCCCCGGCCGGTTCTCCCTGCCCGTCAGATGCTCCAGAAGGGCTGTCAGAAGGCTCTTCAATATACGAAGGTTTCTCCTCTTCTCCGGAACTGTTCCTGCCGCTGTCCGTCATCCCCGGACGGGCACAGGATGTAAAGCCGCCTGCTGCAACCGCAAAGATAACAGCAGCGGATATGAGTTTTATAGCAGCCGATCTGTTTAGAGATTTCATTACAGGTCCTCCTATACACTTTCAGCCGGTCTTCAGCCGCCTGATGCTATCTATACAATCAATATACGGAAATTGTTGCAAAGGACCTGTGCCTTCGAAAACTCTGACTGTCAGATGCCGAGTCTTGCGTTGACTTCCGACTGTGCGGCATTGATGAAAACATCGGGATCGCACTCCTGATATTCCGCCATGTATTCATCCCACGTCTCATCGAAATCACCTGCCATTACTACTTCCGGAAGCCACTTGTGCTTGCATTCACCCATCAGATACCATGCCCATCCTTCAGGTGTATCGGTTGAAAGCATGTTGGACCATGTCCAAAGAGGATACCAGGGACCCGGATCCTTCCGGGCAGAACCCAGAAACTCAACATAGTTTTCCACACCATAAGCTTTAAAACATGTAACTACCGGTTTAGGCAGACCGGCCTGGAATTCCGAAGGCTGCTCTGAAGGCATCATGCGGTTAATACCGTCTCTGCTCATTCCCTTCCATTGAGGCATCATTGAATACTCACAAACATGCCTGGTCAGGTATTCCGGATCTTCCCATGCAATTCTCATCTCTTCAGTCCTGTAATACAGTCCATACTCATCGATAAGATAATCGACCCCTTCGATTCCCCAGAATCTCAGGTCGTGGATCTCCTGATCGAGAAGGTCATTTAAAAAACTGAAAGCAAGGTCAACATCATCGCAAGATACTGTAACAGCTATGCCGGATGAAGTGTCTGAAAGTTCATTATATACGTGATAACTCTGTTCCATTCCACGCTCAGCAACAAGACCTAACGGCACATAATCGCATCCCAGTTCCGATAAAGTCTGTCCGGTGCGGCCGACCGTTTCATATCTGAATTCCGTCGAATAACCGAAATCCCAATAATAATCAAACATGCCAAGCACCTTGCCGGATGAGATCTTCAAGATATATTCATCGTAAGTCTGAACTTCAAATTCAGGATCAACGATTCCTTTTTGGTACTCCTCATTCAGTTTCCTGAAATAGGCTTTGGCCGTATCGGTAGTGTTGTTATCGATTGCTGCCGGCTTATTCATTCCGTTTGTTGTATCAACATTGACACAGTGATTGTCAGTATACCCGTCCAGCAGTGTCGGAGCGCCATCAAGGCCGAATATCCTCCACGATTCGCAGATACAGGTATATGGTATTATCTCCTGTCCGTCAGGCATAGTCGGGTTCGCTTCATAATATCTTTCGAGAAGATCAAAATAATCATCCAGCGTTTCGATCTTGGGATAACCCGCCCACTCAAGGACACGCACCTGGATCCAGAAAGCCATATCCGTATGCGTCGGAGCCGTATTTTTCCCATAGTAATTACCGAGAACATTTGCCCAGTAAATGTGGCCGTCATCCTGTCTGAACGTATCCCACTCTTCGTCGGAATAAAAATCTTTGAGGTTGGGATACATCTCGAGATAATCATCCCATGCAACAAGACAGCCGTTCTTATAAAGATCGATATTCCGGTCACCGCAATCAACAAAATCAGGATAATTACCTGACGCTATGATCGAATCCACCGCTTCATCAGTGGTCATACCGTATTGTGAAAGCCACGTTTCCTCGACCCTTACACCTGTTTTCTCGGCAATGAGTTCTTTGATCTCGTTGCCTTTATCCTTACTGATTCCCACATAAACCGAGAACATCGAGAAGTCTGTTATCTGATCATCAGGTTCAATCAGAGCTCCCGGAGTCGACGGCACGGGAGTATTAAAAGGTTCTGAATATTCCGGCTTTGACGGTTCAGGATTCTTCTCACGCTCCGCAGAAGATCTTACCGTACAGGCAGTTACGGAAACAAACATTGAAAAAGCCATTACCGCTGCCAAAGTCCTGTTAAATCGTTTCATGATCTATCCCCCTGTTATTCAAAAACATTATATCAAATTTTTCAGAGAGACGGGGTTGGCATTCCTGCCTTATCAATATGGTTCCTGAACCTTCGGGCAATCTGTCAGTCTGATGCCCACTTCAAAAGCACATCGAGGAGTTCATCGAAAGACGATGCTGTGTAATCGATACCGTATTTGTTTTTGGCCTGTTCGATATCACCTTCGGGCATGAACCATACCGAAGCAAGATCCGCGTTTTGAGCACCGAGCATATCGGAAGAAAGCGAGTCACCTATGACAATGCATGTTTCCTTCGGTTCACCCACACCTTCAAGCACCATGTCGAAAAACTCTTTCGCAGGTTTTGTCACGCCCATCCATTCGCTGACGTAGATCTTTTGGAGATACTTATCGAGGCCTGTCGATCTGATCCTGCCTTCAGCATTGATCGTCGCACCGTTCGACACGATATAACACCTTGCATCCTTAACATTGTCCGTGAGCTTTTCGATGAACCCGAGAGCACCGTCCATAAGTACGCCGTTTTGCGACATCGTATAGATGAATTCATTGTTTACGGTAAGCGGGTCAAGCCCCGTGTGATCGCCCTCACAGAATTCAAAAAGGTCGGTGAATCTCCTTATAAAAAGCTCCGTTCTGGAGATCGTGCCCTTCTCAAGTTCGAGCCAGAGAGATTTGTTGTATGCCTTGAAATGCACATAACAATCTTCCGTGAATTCCAGACCGTTTTCCGTGACCACGATCTCAAGGGCCTTCCGCTCCGATGCGTGAAAATTCAGAAGCGTCTGGTCCAGATCGAACAGAAAATTGTGATGCATGCGGTTATCCCCTTTGTAATTGCAAATTATTTCTAATTATATCCCTTCAAAGCGGATTTACTGAACTGCTGCCTCTTTCCAGCTGATCTTGCAGGAGGTTATCTCTTTGCCGTCACGGAGAATGAAGAACTGGTCACCGCTGTCAGAGGACTCCTTTAAATCCGGTAATGGTGTAATACAGGTTAAATAAATTCTGCTATAATCATTACCGGGATAGATTTTTCTAGGAGTAGATATATGCGTTACTACGAAGATACCAACTATTATTATTTCTCAACTGAACCTTCTACCGATGAACTGGAACGCGCCATCGTTGTCGAGAACAGCAAAGAATACTTCAAGCAGATGATGTCAGAAGGCTTAAGGCCTGAGAAGTCAGCTTATATGAATATCGTTAAGTATTCTGTTTTGGCTGTCTTTTTGGGGGCTGTCGCTCTTATGATCTTTTTCTCGAGCACGAAAAATGTTGCCGGCGCCTTATATACTTTTGCAGGACTCTTTATAGCATTCGGAATCTTCGCTCTTTTCCCTTCCAAAAAACCCGTGCAGGACCTTCCCGGAAGAGCAAAACTTCCGCGTGTTTTAGGAGGCGCGATCCCGATGCTGATCGGACTTGCAGTCCTTATCCCGACGCTCATGGCACACGTCTGGGGATTTAGCAAAGCAATGGTTGCAGGCGGTGCTTCATGGTTTGTTATAGCTGCTCTTTTTTTCATCTTCTATACGGTCAGTCAGATCGTCAGACAGAATAAGACTTCCGGACACACAGTCACCGGCAAATGCATCGGATATGTAAAGATGCTCGATTCTGACAGCAACAATTCCTCTGTAAGGACCGTCATCGGCGCACCGGTTTTCGAGTACAGTTACAGCGGTGAGACTTATAAGGCTTTCCAGGATGACAACATGAGAACAGGCGTTTTGAAGCCTGCTGTCGGAGAAAGCATCGAACTTAATATTGATACTTCTGACCCTTATAACATCTGTTACAGGAAAAACACCGGAGCCAGAGTTTTTGCTTTTGTCATGTCCTTTATCGCACTTGCCGTCGGAATCGGATTATTCTGCTATCTTCCAAATGTCAATGACGATCAGGGAGTCAGCGTCGGTACTATGGGCGGTCAGGTCAGACTTGCCAAGGCAAAGTTCGACGATGATCTGATCGAGTCATATGCCAAGACAAGCGATTTCACTATCGGTTACTACACCGTGGTTTCCACAAGCGAACAGGACGACAGTGTAATTGTCGAACTGTCAAACGGAAAGAAACGGACAATCCCCGCGTCCGACAAAGACAAGTACTACGACGGTGCCGGAGTCTATATCGTAAAGCCTGCCGACGGAAGCGGTGGCTTCAGCTTCATGGCTGACGAATGGGAATATACCGGCAGTCACGAAGTTCAGTACGGATGATATTTACTCTTCAGTTTTTTCTTTGGATATCCTGCTAAAGAAACTTACCGTAAAAGGTATGCAGACAAGGCTTGTTATTACATCTGCAACCGCCTGGGATATCTGGATTCCGCCAAGGCCCCAGATAATTGAAAACAACAGGATAACAGGTATGAAGGCAAGCCCGTTTCTCAGTGAAGAAAGGAACGTTGCATTGAACTTATAACCGATGCTCTGGAACATCATGTTGTTGCACACCTGAAAAGGCACGAAAATCAGCGCAATGCACTGTGCATGAAGCGCCGGAATTCCGATCCTTATAACTTCCGGGTCATCTCTGAATACTCTTATGCATTCGCCGGCATTAAAATAAACGGCAGTCGATGCAATACCCAGAAGTATCGTTCCGAATACGAGCGTAAAGAAAAAGCCCTGTTTGACGCGCGAGTATTTTTTCGCGCCGAAATTGAATCCCGCGACAGGCTGAAAGCCCTGTCCTATTCCGAGTGCGGCACTGAAGATAAACATGCATACCCTGTTGGCAATTCCCATTGCAGCGATTGCCGCATCTCCGTAATGACCTGCAGCGTTATTCAGGATCATTGTGGATATGCTCGCAAGTCCCTGCCTTGCAAGGCTCGGAAGACCCGTCGTAATGATGTCGCCGAGGATCATGAAGTTGAACTTCATATATTTGACCGAAAGCGTGGTCTGGGTCTTTTTGAGCAGAAACATCGTAAGAAGGATCGCCCATGATATATACTGCGAAATTGCTGTTGCAAGACCAGCACCGAATATTCCCATATTCATCTTCTTCATAAAGAGCGCATCAAGAAAGATATTTATGAAACCGCCTGTGGTAAGGCCGATCATCGCAAAAAAGGCACGCCCTTCATATCTAAGGATATTGTTCATGACACAGCTCGACACGAGCGCCGGAGCCGCAAACAGAATGCACAGTGCATATGTCTTTGCATATGGAAGGATCGTCGGAGTGCTGCCTAAAAGACGCATCAGCGGCGTTATGAATATCGTTCCGAACAGCAGAAAAACAAAGCCCATGGATAGAGCCGCATAAAAGCCGGTGGCGGAATATGTTTTCGCGCTCTCAACATCTTTTTGTCCTAATTTCCTGCTGATTATGCTTCCGCTTCCGTGACCGAACATGAAGCCGACTGCCTGCAATATCGCCATAAGCCCGAGCACAACTCCGGTGGCACCGCTCGCAGATGTGTTGATCTGACCGACGAAGTATGAGTCAGCCATGTTGTAAAGTGTGGTTACGAACATGCTGGCAGTAGTAGGCAGTCCAAGCTGGACTATGAGGCTTGGAACCGGCTTTTGTGTCATCAATTCATACTGCGTTTTATACTTTTTCACAAAAGTTATTATACTCGCGTTTTCGAAAAGAACCGTCCCGACATTTATATCAGGCTGTTATTTCCGGCATCCATTCGGCATATTTCCAATGACATTTTGCGCTGTTCTATTTTCAATTGACAAAAATTCTTTATAGTTAAAAGCGGGAAATAGGAATGAGGCGCATGCCTTAGGAGGAATGATCATGAAAAGAATTAAAGTGACTGCATTTGCTATGGCAGTTCTGATGCTGCATCCGATGCTGTTGTCGTGTGCAAAAAACAAAAGCGTATCATTGGTAAAAGAAGATGACCCGTGGTATGAATCTTACCGCTTCAAACTTCAAAGCGAAAAGCTTGATTCAGAGATGCTGACAACAAGCGTCGTAAGCTACAGTGACGGGAAGCTCTGTCATCTGTACAGCCTGATCAATCTCGCTGACTACGATAACTACAACAGGACAATTCTCGATACATACGACGAAGGCGGGAATCTGTTAAAACGGATCGAACTTGATAAACAGCCCGGGTTTACAGTCACCGGCATAGATGCGGTCAGATCCAAGGACGGAAACACGATCGAGGCTGTTGCCGAAGTTTTTACGGTTCAGGCTTTTGAGACTTCTGTTATTGATATCGATATAGAAAGCGGTGAGATCAGCAATCCCAGATTCCTGAAAGACAAAGACGGAAACAGACTGGAGATTAATGAAGGCGGAACAGCTGCAGGCATTTCGGAAGTCTTTGTTGCCGGAGAATACCTGGTTCCGGTCATCTACACCGGGGAGACGGCAGATTCTATCGGAGTGCACGCTTTTTCCTTCAAAGATGCAGGATACATGTGTGAACTGGACTTTACAGGCATACCTTCAGTGTACAGAGTTGATTCTTTCTCTTTTGATCCGCGAAGCAACCTGCTTGTCGCCGTCGGTTACACTGCATCCGACGGTCCTGTCCTGATCGAATTCGATGCCGATACAGGTGCAAGGACAAAGTACGGAAAGTATGATATCCAAAGCGAAGATAAGATCAATATCGGAGATTATAAAACTGTCGATACCGGTGAACTTTATAAGATAGATAATCTCGGAAATATCACCACATTCGATCCGCAAACGCAGGAAGCAAGAACCGTCATTGATAACAATTGGTACACCCCGTATTTCTATGATCTGTCTTTGGAGAATGTAAATCTCGTTACCTGCAGCAATGACATAGCCGTCATTCACACTCAGAAAGAGACCGGCTATTCGATGGTTTTAACAGGCATGGATGAGACAGTTACAATACTCAAAAGATCAGATAAGAATCCTCATGCCGGCAAAAAAGTGATCGAACTTGCAACGCCTGTTGATCAGCCTGTGACAGAATATCTGTCTGATGCGATCTTCGAATTTAACAGGACCGACAGCGAATATCTTATAAGAGTCTGGAGCAAATACAAAGAAGGCATCGTAGCAGGAAGAAACATACCGACTCTTAATGCTGATGACGAGAAACTCTTCACCATGATCCAGGAACTGAACGGTACAGATGCTCCGGACATTGCAATAGGAATACAGAAGAATTATGCAATGCGTGACGATGTTTTCGAAGACCTGACAGGTTATCTTGATCAGGAGACAGCAGATCAGCAGTTTGCAAATATCATTGAAGCTTCAAAAATCGGAGATAAGCAGTACTTCCTTCCGGTAACGATCGAGATCGAAGGACTCGTAACGGACACTTCACTCATTGAAGACGGTGCGTGCGGCATTACCTTCGAAGACTTTGACCGCATGATAAAAGAAGACCTGGACGGGTTCTCGCCATACGATTATCCGATGTCCGAATACTACTACAGGAAAGATTTCATCCTGTCATGCATAGATACAAAATCCGCTATTGAAGGAAGCTCTGTTGATTTCGGAACTGCGCAGTTCTATGCCGCTATTGAATATTCAGCAGACAGCATTTCAGAAGACGGGTTTACCAAGCCGTTTAACGGCAGCACTTTCAACGATGAGCTTAAAAGAGTCCGTACAGGCTGCAGATATGACAGGATCGGAAGTTATCTGGATTTTGTTCATGCATGCAGATCGTCCGAGAATGAATATACAATCATCGGCACACCTTCCGTAGATGCATCCGGCCCCAGATTCAGAGCGAAAGAAACCATATCCGTTACTTCGGTATCCGATGTGAAAGACGGTGCTAAAAAATTCATCAACTTCCTTTTCAGCGGTGCCGGATACGGCGATTCGGAAAGAGCTTTTTCCGATATCGTCACCAATAAAAAAATAATGGAAAGAAACATAGCGGTCATAACGGAGAAAAACAATGCCGCTTATGAGACCGACAGTGCTTTCAGCGAACTCATGTCCGGCATGATGGACGATTACAATATCGTCTATGGCTTCAAGCCCGCAAACGGATCAATGGAAAAAAATTTCATGGCAAGTCTTAGTACCATCTCAATTTACTACTACGACGATCCGGTCATCACAGCTTTCCTTGTCGAAGAGATAGCGCCGTATTATGCCGGCGACCGCACTCTCGATGCATCCGTCACGATCCTGAATGACCGCGTAAACACATACATCAAGGAAATGTGATCATCTTTCAATTTACAAAAAAGCCCGGAGAGATAAGTGATCACTCCGGGCATTTTGTTTTACTCATGGAAAACTTATATCAGATGATATAGAACCATTCTTCGCTCTGCTTTATCTCTTCCTTGACGGCTTTGTCACCTGCAGAACGGTATTCCATCTCTGGATTCTTGATGCTGACTCTGGTATCGGCGGGAACAGGGCTTGTAATGAATGTGTTGCCGCCGATGATAGAATTCTTGCCGATGACTGTCTCGCCGCCGAGAATGGATGCTCCGGCATAAATAACGACATTATCTTCGATTGTCGGATGACGCTTCTTGCCTGACAGCTTCTGGCCGCCCCTTGTCGAAAGAGCACCGATGGTAACGCCCTGATAGATCTTTACGTTGGATCCGATAATGGATGTCTCACCGATTACTATTCCCGTTCCGTGATCGATAAAGAAATGCTTGCCGATAGTGGCACCCGGGTGGATGTCGATTCCTGTTCTTGAATGTGCGACTTCCGTCATAAGTCTGGGGATTACGGGGACATTCAGAAGATAAAGTTCGTGTGCCAGTCTGTATGTGGTAATGGCAATAAGGCCGGGATATGCAAGTATTATCTCTTCCAGACTGCTTGCGGCAGGGTCACCGTCATAAGTAGCCAGGAGATCATCTTCAACATATTCTCTTATTGTCGGGATCTTCTCGAAAAAGGCTGTGCAGATACGGTAGCTCTCTTCCTTACGCTGCTCTTCGGACATCGTGCCTCTGGTCTTGCAGAAATCCAGAGCAAGGCTGATCTGCTTGTTCAGGTGATAGAAGATATCCTCTATCATAACAGCGATGCCGTTCTCGGGATTGTACATCTTGTAAGAACGGTCCTTAAAGTAACCGGGATACACCACGAAAAACAGATTGTTGATGATATCGATTATCTCCGCCCTGTCAGGCTTATTAAAAATATCGGTGGCATCAATATTCTTCGTGCCGTCATAGTCCGCAAGAACCTTGCTGACCAATGCTCCGATCTCTTCTCTTTCATTACGAGCCATTGCTATACGCCCTCTTTCTATTAGCTGATTAAAAGTTTATTTTATGTAAGCCTACTTAGTCAATATGTTAATTCCCGTCAGGTCATTGATCACTTCGCCTGCGATTATAAGACCCACAACCGAAGGAACAAATGCCGTCGAACCCGGAATATCCCTTCTTTCCGTACACTTCCTTGCAGTGCCGGGAGGACAGATACAGTGCTGCCTGCAGCTGATAGACATATCTTCCAAAGGTCTTCTCGGCTCTTCCTTGGAATATACGACTTTCAGTGAATCTATCCCTCTCTTGCGCAATTCGCGGCGCATTACCTTTGCGAGTGGACAGATGGATGTCTTGTAAATATCTGCGACCTCAAACCTTGAAGGGTCGATCTTATTCCCGGCACCCATTGAAGATATGACCGGCACACCTGCCTGCTTCGCCTTCTCTATAATTGCGATCTTTCCGGCAACAGTATCGATCGCATCGACCACATAATCGTACTCGCCGAAATTGAACTGATCCTGTGTCTCAGGCAGGAAGAATGTCCTGTATGTCATGACTGCGCAGTCAGGGTTTATGTCATGTATGCGCTCTTCTGCCACATCGACCTTGTACTTACCGACGGTCTTTCTAGTGGCAAATATCTGGCGGTTGATATTGGTAAGGCAGACTTTGTCATCGTCAATAAGATCCATCGCGCCGACTCCACTTCTTGCGAGCGCCTCGACAACGTATCCTCCGACTCCGCCTATCCCGAAAACCGCTACACGCGAAGACGCAAGCTTCTGCATCGCATCAACACCATAGAGCAACTGCGTTCTTGAAAACTGATTCAACATTTAACTCCGGAACTCCTCCAGCCGTTTATTTTAAAACCGCCCGGGATCTCTCCCGGACAGGACAATTATACCATCTTGCCGACTTCCGCTCTTATCATGTTGATCACCCTATTTCTTTTATTTTTTCCAGTCTGATCAGATGCTCTTCATCAGGTGTGGTTATGCCGTTTTTATAATGGTAGCCCATCTTCAGATAGAACGGCACGCCTGTTATGGATGCCGGTATCTCAATGCGTTTTGCACGAATGAAATACTCATCCTTTTCGAGAGTGTCGATGATCGACCGTCCGACACCTTTTCCCTGATATTCGGGAAGCACAAAGATCGTAAACAGGCTGCTCTCATCATCCTTGCCCCAGTACGGTCCGACAGCTCCGCACCCTATTATCTTCTCATCATCACAGACAACATAAAAATGGGTCCAAGAAGCTCTGCCCAGTACGGCATCAGGTGTCTCAGATGCTATAAGCACATCCATAAGCTCAGCCGGATAATCTTTTGTATTAGATATCCGGATAGTTGTTCTGATAACCTCTGATACTGCCTGTGCATCTTCGTCTTTGAATCTTCTGATCTCCATTTTCAATGGCCCTCCTTTGTGAAAAAAAAAAGGCCACTTATCCTGTGATAAATGGCCTTGGTGAAACTGAATTAAATAACGGATTATCTTTGAGCAACAACAATGCCATATGATCTCATGTCATAAGTGGTTCTGCACATACACATTGTTGTCATCTTATTAAGCATTGATTCCGTCTCCTTGTTTGGAGGATATATTACAACTTGGTTCAGTATCCGTCAATCAGGTCCCGGTTATCTCATATGCCATAACGGATCATCCTCACGCAACTCTGTCCTTGAGCTGGTCGAAAGCTTTTCTGGCAACCATCTTTACATTGGGATCTGTCTCAGAGAATGCGAGCTTCTTGACATATTCCTCGCAGTTCTTGGCATGGATCGCAGCAGCAGATTCACATGCGGTTGCTCTTACCATTGCCGAATCATCGCGCAAAAGCGGTATAAGGGCCATGCCCGAATCGTAGGTGGGGATCATTCCCAATGCCATTGCCACGGTAATTCTTACGTCTTCGCTGGGATGATTTAAATACTTGATAATGGCATCAAGTTTTTGCTTTGATCCCAGCTTTAAGATCTTTTCTTTCAAAGCGTCTGTAAGTGCCATAATCTGTTCCCCCTTTGTTTTTCTTAATTAAATTATAGGAAGGGGAATTAGACATATTAATCAATACTTAATTAAATCTCTGTAAACTTTTTCGATAAAAATTGTTTATGTGCAGTCTCTCTCGTATATCAATTCGGACTGGTCATGACTTTCGATATAGATCGTCTCTATAGTCCCACTATTATTGAATAAGACTTTTGCATAAGATCCGTCAGACAGACTCCAGACATAATAAACAATACCTGAGCCTTTCATGCCGGGGAGTCCGATCTCCTCCATGATCTTATCCAAACCGGTGTTTGGATCAAGATTCTCAAAATATTCTCTGGAGATCATCGTTCCGACATGGCCGTATTCTGGAGCATATTCTGCAACCCTGTATTCAAAAGGATTACTAAGAAGGTCTTCTATCTCCTTTTCGCTTACACTGCCGGCATGCGCTCTCAAATCATCATCCGCACCGGAAAAAACATAGAAGCATTTCAATCCTGAACCGGATATCATGCTGTAAACATCGTCTGTGACTTTAAGAAAATACACATTGTAACCTGATTCTTTGTTTCTCAGGCTGTTTACGGCATTCACGAGATCGGTAGTCTTTGTATCCTGTTTTACATATACATAGAAACTCGGAGTCACTTCATGATCGCTGTTAAGATATTTCTCAAAAGAAGATGAAGTATCTGTATCAACAAATTCAGTATAAGTCATATTAGCTCTGTGCGACCGGCAGTCTCTTACAACATAGAACTCATCAAGGCTTTCGCTTATTGAGTCCTCGATTATCCTGTCCATATCAGCCGCATAGTAGTAATGGGCATATGAATCGGATCTCAATTTACCGGTCCAGTCAGAGCTGACCAGGCAAGTGACACCTTCTTCGGAGAGCGCTCTGTACACATGGTCGGAAACCGGCTGCGACTGGTATTCTTCATTCTCATTCGCGGATATGTCGAACGATAATCCGTACTTATCCAGGAGCTGGTTTTCGAGTCTTTGCACTCTGAACCAGTCTGTATTAACAACAAAAAACGCTGCCACACAGAACATAAGTATTATCAGGAATATGCAGATAACCGTGCTTACCCTTTTCTTCATGTAAAATGTCCCCCCGTTTAAATGCCTGATGCTTTATATACAAATTATTCAGAAATAATGTTGCACTGCAAAGGAGACACGGACATGATTTTGGACAGGTAAACGGCGGAAAAAACATGTCCGAATATATGAATTCTCGAAAATCCATGTTTTCGGACATGTGCAGAGTCTGAAAAACATGTCCGCCGTCTTCACTGCTCAGGAGGTATCGCTCCTCAAAGAACTTCTGCCGGAACTTCCCGAATTTCGAAAAAGATATCGTTATCGTAGATGTTCTGCCTGGCCATCTTAGATCAGTACTCCCATTGAACTTCTCTGGCTGTTCCATATACAAATATATGTCCGTCGCCTACTGTAGAAAAGACTGCTGCAGCCGGAGGTTGTATGCGGCTTTCATCGGCCATTGGATCTTCACCGAAGGTCCTGATATCAAGTTCCTTATCGGTTGTATCAGCATCGATCCATACATATTCTGTTCTTTTCGTTATATTTGTCTCAGGATCGTACCAGTAGAGCACGATTGCGTAATCAAAATCCGTATCCTTCTTGTGGAATTCAGTCTCTTTGATACAGATATCACGGACTTCTCTAAGCATCTGGTTTACCTTCTCAATCTGCTCATCAGTACAATCCTTATCAACATAAATAAACAAAGTTTCTCCGGAAAAATTATAACTTTCCTCTCCTTTACTGTCCGTGCAGTCACCGAAATTAACAAAGTCAAATCCTTTGCCCTCGGCAGTCTTCTCAAATTCCTCCTGCCAGTAATAATGGACTGCGCTATCGTAATAAGTATCAACATAGTAGTAACTGCCTGTACCGTGAACAAAGCTTCCGTCAAGTGAAGCAGTATTCTCTGAGATCATTACAGTAAAAGTGACATCACGGTCCTTACATTCATATATATAACGGTCACCTTGCTGATCAACGAGCTTTACTTTCTCACCGCCTGTCAGTTCATCAACATGCTCATCAATGTTATCTACATGTTCCTGATAGTTCTTTCCTTTGGAGTTCCCGAAAAAGCATCCGCCAAGGCAAACCGCAGCCATAACAACTGCACCTGATGCAAGTATTTTACCGGATATGTGTTGTCTCATATTCTTTTCCTTTCTGAAAATCATGTTTACTTCATTCGGTCTTGAGAAACGGATACCGGGGATTACTTATTCCAGTCTATTTCTTCAGATGATACAAAAGTACTCTTGGATGCAATATCTTTAAGAAGTACTATCGTCTTATCAGGATCTGTGAATATTCTCTCATCATCCTTTCCGAATCTGATAAAACTCTCCCATTCACCCTCTTCGACATACGCTTCGGCAGGATCTTTGCAAAGTTCTTTTGCCTTTTCATTTATGTCCGGAATAAGATCTGACGGAACCCGGTATTTTAATGTGCTGTCACCTTCTCTGATTTCAACAAATGTCTCTCCGCCTTCAATCCGGAAGGAGCTTGTCCTTTTGTCCGGATAAACATTTCCGATAACAGCAGCAGGTGTGTTGTCAGGTCCGGGATAGATCTGGTGCGTTATTGAATTCAATTCAAAATCTTCATCCGGTTCCGGATTGGGATTGCAATAGTTGATCAGTTCCTGCCTGCTTAACGGCTCACCCGATACGGATCTTAAGTCTTCCAGCATCTTAAGAAGAACTTCTGCATCCATGTCGTAATAGCTGTGATCCGACGGTCTTTCGCCCTGCACTTCAACTACAGCCGCGATTTCGCTGCCGTTATATGACGGCTCGAGCGGAAAGAATCCGCGGTGCTTTTCGCCGCATTTACTTAAGACATCATCAATAAACTTTTTGGCTGACTCTGTTGAGACAGCATAATTCTCACCGTCAAAAGTGAGCAGATAGATACCGTCTTTTACTTCAGTAAACCTCTGGTCACTGTTAACGGGAGTCCCGCCTAATGCAGTATTAGCCGTAAAATATTCCGGCATATTTCTGTAAGCAAAATAAACATACATATCACCTGTTCTCCTGAGTTCCGTTTACAGATTTCCGTCACATGATCTGAATTATATTTCCCTGAGGATCCTTCACATAGTGATGAGGCGGGATGGCGCCGCCGCAGTGAGGACATTCGGTGTGGATTCCGATGATATAAACACCGCCGCAGAAATTACATGACTCCTGATAGACCGCGTTCAGATTGCACGGGATCGCGTTTTTGTATTCATCCGGTACCTTGCGCGGTTTGTTGGTAAACACTACCATAGCCGCAAAGCCGCCCATCATCATGAACATGAACAATCCGGCGAACAGATTGCCCGTATCAACGATCATGCCCATCATAGTCGGAGTGTATTGATCAAAAGTTGCTGCTATAGCTTCATCGACAGAATATTTGTCGCGCTGAAGTAGCCTTGTCTGAAGGGATTCGTTGAACTTATTTGCACGGGACTCTGTCAGGACCGGATCTGTCCTGTCTCCCTGCATACCTTCCCAATACCAGTCGTTGAATCCGTTATCCTTAATATCTTCGGAATAGACTATGAGCCAGTGAACCTCATCCGGGAAACGGTTTACATAGACGTCGTAAGCATATGCCTCAAGGCTCTTGTAATCCTCATTCCAGTCACTGTTGCTGACTGTAATTACGGCCGGCACAATACCTGTCACATCATAGAACTCCTCCATCGAATCTTCGAGACGGTCCTCATCTTCAAAGATTCCGAGATTATCCTCGATGATGATCTCCGGATCCTTTTTCTTGTACTCTGAGTATTCGATCCTTTTCGGGAACGAGAAAGCTGTAAATGCCAGGATCAAACCAAGCAGTGAAAAAAAACCAAACATGCCACCGATGACAATTATCGTGGCAAGATTAGAACGGTCCGGCTTTCTGATATCGTAATTTGAATAGATCAGATACGGCTTGTGATCCCTGTAATAAACATACCTTTTTGCTCCCGGAAACG
>Ga0326512_10000968_pt1 | contig 23613 bp, 21 predicted proteins | sample 1_2617_0518_D_FD_203652 | JGI IMG/M metagenome (GOLD analysis project Ga0326512, IMG submission 203652) | Bovine rumen microbial communities from UC Davis, California, United States - 1_2617_0518 | ecosystem: Host-associated > Mammals > Digestive system > Stomach > Rumen | place: USA...
TTTCTTGTGCTTGTAACACTGTCCGTTTGAAGGTAATGGAATAACATCATATTGTACATAATCCGGAATACTATTGACATCAAAATCATAAGAATCATCTTCAATATTCTCATTTATAACAATTTCGGTTTCCTTCTTCACATCAACCGGTTCTGGTTTCGCCACCTCGATTGTTTCTTTCTGAGATACCGTAATCTCCGGTGCTTTCTCTTCATACTGACTTGTTTCTTCTTCTTTTACCTTCTTAGTTACTCTCTTACGTCTTGTTGTTTTCTTCTTACCACTTCCGGTATAATCTTCAATAAGGCCATCATCAGGTGTGTCTTCATTTGAATAAGAAGCAGTATTCAACTTTTTATTATGTAACTGTTCATCAGTAATACCTTTCATTTTTAGTCTTCTTTCATAAGCCTTTACAGCAGCCTTATCCGGTTCAAAATAAGTTGCATCATTGATTTCCTTTTCAGAAGCACCATAAAATGCTTCACCGGCTGCTATATTCTCTTTCTGAGCCTCTTCAATAGCCTTTATCTTATCACTCTTTGATAATTCTTGTGTACCGGCATATTTCTTAATGTCAATGTCTTCCTCATTCATTGAAATAAGATTATTCTTGGCATCTTCCAACATCTGATTTGAAGCCTTAAGTATAGCCAATTCCCTCTTTCTTCTTTCAGCAAATTCCTCCGGGGTCATCTTGCCATTACTGTTAATTACATCCATGTTCTTTTAATTTTTTAAGATATATCTTATTTTAATAACGTTATTCTTGAACAAAATCTATACTCTCAACAAGTAATGCAAACTTGTTTCTTGAATAGACCTCAATCATCTTGCAATTCTTTAAAATTGCACTTGACTTTGAATCCTTGAACTTAAGTTTAAGACTTTTCTTTGAAAGACTCTTTATCTTTTCATCTTCCGTCATCTTATTGGTTCTGTTTATCTTAACACTTTCCCTTGTCCAAGCCTTTATATCGCTTTCAAGTTCACCACTTTCATCAGCAGAAGAAAGATTAAGCAACGCAATGATTACGATGAACTGTTCACCGGTCTTGTAAAATTGTATTAATTCGTCTATTTTCTCATCTTTTCCATCAATATCAAATACTTTTGCTTCAACCGGCTGATAATAGAATGTCTGTTGGCTGTATTTTACCTTTTCTTTCCTAAATGGATTAACAGCAATATTACGGCCTAAACCCTTACTCATGAATACACTGTCAATACCGTCCTTATGCTGATTATAATATTCAACCATAGCATTGGCATATTCTTTCTGACTTATCTCCTTGTCATACTTGAAACCATTCCTTGCATCACCATTACTGTATGGCACATATAATACTGCTCTCATTAGAAATTAATATGCTTTAATAACTTTATATTTTTCTTCCCCAATTTCTTGCTCCACAAAACCACTAACAACAAGAAATACTAATTCTCCTTCCAAATCAACTTTATAACCACAAGCATCAGAAATTTCTTCAATTATATTTTCTTTATAAAGCCATTTAGATACTCTATTTAAATCTTTAATAACATTTTCCGGCATAATTTCATCATTTAATAATGCTGATATGCGTCTTATACAAGGAAATGCCACTATACAATTATATTTTTCACCCTTTATACATCCATCTTCATCGATTCCTATTTCATTTATAATATATGCAGCCATGCGTTCGAGTGATAAAGCACATTTTTCTCTTAAATTATTATCCAATCCACTAAGAAAACCGACTTTATCCCAACGGTTTACAACATCATCTGTTAACTTGATTGTTTTATAATCAACACCATTAAGTGACATTATATTACATATTTCTGTTAAAATATCTGTCATACTTAAAATAATTTATCTTATTATAAACCTAATATACAATTAAATGAATATCAACATTTAATGTGGTCTTTTCCTATTCTCCTTTATCATTTGTCTTTTCCTAGCAGCCAATGAATACTCGCAAATCATGTCAATAACTTTCTTTGGGTTTTTCCTTATATCATTCTCCCATATTCTCAATAAAGGAATACAATGCATACCACACCACTCATCCTTTAACTTATCAACAAACTTGTTATGCTTCTGCATAGGATTAAGTTCGTTTTCCTTAACCAACAATGGATTACTGTGAAAATAATCTCCATCCACTTCGATTAAGAAATTAGGAATAAATAATTGTGCATCTTGGTCAATACTGTTAATACCTTCTTTCAACACATATTTGTATGGATAATTCTCTTCAGCGGTAACAGCAAAGTCAAAAAACCTCTTAATATCCTTTGCTTCAAACTGATACACGTATTTTAAACCCAATTTATCCAAGAAATCATGTGCAAAGTCATACTCCAATTTTGAAGTGCCGTATTCCTGCGTATGATTCCTCTTACGGAATGGATTGTGACTAACAGTTTTAGCAGTATTTACTTTTCTTTTTATCTTCTTTCCACCTTTTACCGGTTGCTTCATTAAAAATGAATATATTTCAATATTATAATTACAGTAATTTTAATTTCCACACATATTTATTATATATAATTTAAGAACGTTTTTAAAGATATGAATACAAAAGATAATAAAAATCTGATTGAGGAAATGAAACTTATTCTCAGAGATAAAACACCTTCTCTGACCGTTGAAAGCCTCGTCTTCGGAGAAAATAACGACCCTATGGCAGATGTTGACCAACTTCCACCAAAGGCAGACCTCGGTAATAGTCAACCATCACCAACGGCTGATACGACACCATTCCAGTCGGCAGAAGATGAAAAGGTAGCACAGAATGTATCGCCAATCGATGCTGAAATTAAACCTTTAATCGACCAAATAAGAGTTTTAGCACTTAAAGGAGTTGCAAAGCTTGCAAATAACCCAACTTCGGAAAGTTACCAACTGCTTAAGAAAATTTGGCAAACAGTAGATAAGGCAGCAGAAAGTGCTAATAAACCACAAAATAATACACAAAATAATGCATAACGCACTATTTATTAGTAAAATAAAGAATTAAACAGTTTTTATATAATGGATTTGCTTTTAAAAATGCCGGTGGAATATGAACCACTAAGAAAAAATAGATTCTTGCTCAGATTCCCATCTGATTTAGGAATACAGGAATGGTGGGTGGCATCATGCTCACGTCCTACAATTACACAAAATGAAACTGAAATCCAATTCCTTAATACATCAAGTTGGGTAGTTGGACGCTACTTTTGGGAACAAATTACTTGTGAGTTACGTGACCCAATTGGCCCATCTGCATCACAAGCCATCATGGAATGGGTACGTCTTCATTCAGAATCAGTTACTGGACGTCAAGGTTATGCTGCTGCATATAAAAGAGATTTAATACTCGAGATGTTAGACCCAACAGGTACGGCAGTCAGCCAATGGATAATCAAATCAGCAATGATTGTATCTGCAAGTGGCGGTGAATTGAGTTATGATGATGACTCTTTGGCCACATGGACACTTACATTACGTCCTCAGTATTGTATTCTTAGTTTCTAATATTGGTAATACACATATACAAATAAATCCCGATAATCATTTATCGGGATTTTTATATAAATATTTTAATAAGCCACAATTCCAAATCTTATAATAGCCTAACTTAGTTGCCATTTCAGTTTCTGTCATTGTTAACGGAAAGCCGTATTTTTTGTGAAGTGTTTGTTTTCTAAAATTAAACTTATGAATATAATCTGTTGGTAATTTTGTGTATGCATAATCTGGTTTTGAAATAGAACTTAGTTCAAAGCCTAATTTCGTATATAAATTATTTTTTTCATCTACAGTCCAACGTCTATCAGCAAAAGACTTAACTTCATCGTATTCATAATTTCTTGTAAAATATTTAAATAATTTACTTCCAAGACCTTGACAAATGTAATCAAAGTTTGTACAATATCTTGTTAATTCCCATATTTTTCCTTCTTTTTTGAAAGCCATTACTCCGACTAATGTATTATTATAATATGCACCAAGATATACACTAGAACTAATATATCCTTGTAAATGATATTGATTAAGAAATTTTTCAGATTCTATTTTATCTATTTGGATTATTTTACATTTTCTTGCGCCTATCTTAATTCCATTGTCATGCCCTAAAATATGCGCTATTTTATGTTTAACAATTTCTTTTTTCAATAAAAATTCGCTTTCATATATATGAAATAATTTGATACCATTTTCTTTACTTTTTAATGTTTTATTTAAATGATATTTGTTTTCTTTATTAAACTTTTCACTATGCCATATCATTCCGTCATATTCAAAACCTATATTTTTAGAAGGAATTAAGATATCAATTTCCTTACCTCCACCAATAATATTCCTATCATTTCTAACAACATTTTCATGAAGTTCATTTTCTATATAGTTTGAAATATCAACTTCATTTGAAGAAATTAATTTGCCACATTTAGGACAACCGCAACCTCTTAAATGACTATCCGCTTGTTGTTTAAATACACCATGTTCATTCCCATTACCATCTTTTTTATGACAAATAGGATAAATATATTCATGTGAACCAGTATATATTACATTTATATAATCATAGTCATCACCGTGTATTTTTTTGGCTTGTTCAATGTATTCTTCTGTAGTTTTTGTTTCAGATTGACTTATTCTTTTGTTTTTACATTTTGGACAACCTCGGCCTCTTAAAAAATTATGAACAGTTACAGAAAATGCTCCGTGTTCCACACCATTTTCATCTTTTTCATGACAAATAGGATAAACTATACTACGATTATTCACATATTCTGTAATTCCACCTAAATCGAATCTTTCACCATGTACTTTAATTGCTGCTTTCTTAAAACTTTCAAGTGTGTGTCTTTCAACACCCGCACATTTTTTACAACCTTGTTTCAGGTGAATATGTTTAGACGGTGATTGCTCAAACCATCCATGCACATTTCCTTCTTCATCAGTCTCACTACAATACATTCTCATCTTAGTATGCATATTTTTGTAAGACTTTTCATCGTAAATATATTTATTCCCATGCACTTCACGGAATTTTTCTAATACTTGTTCCCACGAAAGTTTATTATGAACATGATGTACTGCTGCCATAACATTTAAGAAAAAGAAAAATAATTTTTAAAATCATTATTTGGTATTGGTAATAAATTCAAATCCAAAGATTTCTTATTATCGGGAATATTTTCAAAGAATGACCTATTACTTGTAAACAAAATAAAATTACTAAAACCTAATTCATCGATATATTTTTTCAGATATCCAATCCAATAATTCAACATGTCATCCGGTATTCGTGACATATAAACATTATCTTCACCATTCTTGTTAAGAACTAATATATTAAAATGTCTTTTTCTATATCTAAGAGATATATGAATATCATCGATTCCAATATTAACGCCACATACGTTGGTTTTTTCTTCTATTTCTTTAGCCTTTTTCTGAAAAACATCATTATGTTGTTCTTTTCCGTTGGATTGTTTGCCTTTTAAGAGTAAATAATAATGCACCATTTCATGTAAAACAATAGGAAGAATATTATTCTTGTCAAAAATATAATCATCTGTATTAATAAACAAACCATAATTACCTTCTATCGGTCCAACTAATGCGGCAGGCACATTCATATCAGTTTTCTTACCAATAAAAATATAATCAATCTCCGGCATATAGTCAAATAAATGATTATATTTGTTAAAAATTCCTCTTATTAATTTTTCTGTAATTTTCATATATTTATATTTTTAATACAAATTTACTACTTTATTTCCAAATAGCCAAATATTTTCTGTTAAAATAACTAAAAAAGAGGAACTTCTTTAAGAAATCCCTCTTTAATTTTATTTCTATGACTAATATTAAATATCGTCCCAGTTTGTACCTTGTGGTGTAATAACGAAATTAATATCTATATATTCAAGGTTAGGCTGTGGTTTGATATAAATCTTAGCAGGTAACTCAAGTCTGTCACGTGCCTCCTGACTATCATCGATTTCAAGCCTCCAATCGGTAATACCACGATTTGCCATGATATTGTCAAGGATTGGCGTAACTGCACTTTCGAATGACTGCTTCGTTGTGTTGTCGTTCGGGTCGAAAATAAGACCGATACAAGCAATTGAGCAAAGTTTTCTAATACGGATAAGCAATCTTCTCTTAGAAATCCTATTCATCTGACTCTCACGAACCTGCATATTCTTATCACCCCAAATCTTCATACCTTCTTTTGCAAAAGTATTGATGAAGTTCAAACGTCCGGCATAAAGTGTATCTTGTTCACCAAGTTTCAAAGACTTCTTAGGCTTAACACCCTTGTCTTCAATCTCACCACGATACCAACCTGCTGCTGCAAACCAAGGATACTTAGTATTGTCAGTATAAGCAAAGTTACGTACTACGTCACGTGTTGGTGGCAGATAGATGTACTTGTTGCTATCCTCGTCAAAGTACTTACACCAAGGATAGTATGAGCAAGTATAGTTACTGTCGATATTTGAATCATCAAGATTATCAACTGCATCAGACGGTGTAAACATATCACCTTCAGCATCACTTGCACCATAAGGCTTATCAGGTGTCGTAACTACATACACTGAGTCAGCACGTTCCTCTTCAATCATTGTAACAACTTCACCTACAAGTGCCGGCTGATTAACATAATCAATACCAGGTGTTGCAAACACGTTAATGTCAATTGTCTTAGGATTAGCGAACTGTCTGTATGCAGAAAGGTAAGCATAGAAGTCTGAGTTCAAAATCTTATCACCTTCACCGAAGCCATAGTTTTCAGGATTCTTAATTACAGAAAGCATTGTACCAACACCACTCTGTCTATTAATCTTTCCCTTATACTTAGTGTATTTGAAGTCATCTGAATTACTTCTTGAAGTACGGTAATAATCCCATCCGTCGAAACCACCGCAGAAAGCAAGAGTGAACTTACGGTATCTCTTATCCTCATAGATTGTACCCATCATGGTTTCCAAATCACCGATTCTTGGCTCAATACCAAACATTGTCTGGTTCTCAGCACCAACGGTTACGAAATCATAACCACCGATACCATCAATTGTTACATTCTGTGTAAGACTATATTTTGTCTTATATGCAGTTTCCATAATACGTGCATCAAGGTGGAAACATGGCGTAAGTCCATCTGGTTCTTCATCATATGCTTCAACACCCTTATACTTTAAGATGTCTTCATCAATACCGGTAATGTTAGAAAGACCGAAATACTGCTTATTGATTCTGATGTCTGCATCTACATTAGTGTTATATTGTAAGAATGGTTTAAGTGGTTTTGTTCCTGCATTCTGTATGGCAATACCAGTCTTATAATTTCTCACTGGATAACCCATGAAACCGGCAGGAATTGACTGCTTTGTCTTATCGTTCTCGTTTACTTCAACAGTAATGTAATTAGACATGTTCTCATATTCTTCATCGAATGAACCGATTCTTAATGAAATATAGTTCTTGTCACCAGGGATAAGATTAACACCCTTGTATCTTTCATATACGACAGGTGCGTTATCAGTATCATAGAAATCACGTACAATTACATCGAACGTACCATATTCAGGGTCAATATTCTCGATAGAAACCTTAACTTCCGTATTTGCAGTATTACCGTCAGAAATAGTATGGAATCTGAAAAGTCTGTTAAGTTCAACATTTTCAGCATCACCCTTCATTTCTGACAATATCCAAGGTGTAGAAGCATATCTGAACTGTTCCTTATAGTTGTTCAAGTCAAGTGTAACTGGTTTTACATCACCGTCCTCAAGTACAAAGAACGATTCGTAAGACCTAACCTTAACAGCATTATCAAAAACATGACTTGTCGGGTCAACTGTTCTATCAGTAGTAAGAACTTCCGGTTCCCACTCATCGCCAACATTATCACCTGTACTATTGTATTCACCATAGTAATATTTACGTGTGCCCTCTGATGTAGTAAATGGAATTACAGTATATATATGACCTACAGTACCGGCCATTTCAACCCAATTTTTACCTTTATCAGTAGATACATGCACATTAAGTGCTACATTATTACCATTCTTTGATTCTGTTGAACTGTAAAGGAAACGTTTACCAACATCTTTTCTTGTAAGCAAGTCTTCTTCATAAGTAAGAATATCATCCACTTCATCGTACTTAGGTACAATGTAAGTAAGTTTGTATTCAGTAGGATTATTACTAATTAAGTCAATTTCACCTCTCTCAATTAACTGTTCCAATGCAACGTCGTAAAGTTCTTCGACATAAATCTCAGATTCACCGATTTCTGGATTTGTACCAAGAACATTAGTTATATAATTCTTTTCACCAGGATTAAGTGATACAGAATACTTCTTTGTAGCACCGGTATTAGTAGTTACAACAATTGTGAAACGTCCGTAGTTATTTACATTAACTTTAAAATCACCATCTACAGTCGTTGCACTTGGACTACATTCATTACCGAAATCAAGTGTTTTGCTTGCAGCAAGTGAAACCGCAGATGCGTAGTACACAATTCCGTCATATTCATAAACGTCATCACAAATTCCGTTTGCCTTGTCTTCATCAGTTGGGTGACGTAAGAAAGCAGCCTTCTTGTGTTCACCTCTTGAACGAAGTACAAGCACAGCCATGTTATCATAAGTTCCACCACCTTCTTTCTTAGCGGTTACAACCCATGCAGGTCCGGCATTAACACCTGAAAGACCAAGAACACGGCATACTTCAAGTTGATTTGACTGTTTGAGATACGACTGTGCAATATAAGGTAATTCATACTTAGGATATTGACTTCCTCTGTATTTCTCAGTACTTGTTCCACCGAAATACTGTTGGTACTGTCTCCAATTTTCAATTGTTATTGGCTGAAATGCAGGACCTTTTAAGGTTTCACCAACAAGACCCAAAGTAGTAATACCAAGAGACTTTGATGCATAAGTCAGGTCGGTTTCCTTTGTGTATATACCCGGACTTACGTGAGTCTGTCTTGCGTTATTATTATTCGTATTTGCCATTTATTCTATTTTGTTTAACAAATTATTTTATAATAAATATCATTTCAAAACCTAAAAGTATTTGTATCTGATATTTATTAGTCATTTTTTCCAAAGAGAAACATTATATTTTCTATGTCTGAGGTTGATACAGTTACATTATCGTTTGAAACAATATCATTTATTGGTATATCCGGTAAGTCTATCTCTATCTCTTGTGACAATATTCCGTTTAAAATAACGTTCTGTTCATCTGAGATATTTTCAAAATCAACATTATTGCCGCATACAATACCAAACCTTTCCATAACATAGTCAATTGCTTCATCCAACTCTTTCTTTGATTTAACTATGTTGTATGCAGTTTTTATGGGATATTCCAAATTCTGAGACATGAGTTTATCCAATGAACGGTTCGCTTCAATGAACTTGTAAATCTGAGAAGTCTTCTTCATTTTACTTTTTCTTTTCTTTTATATATTTTCTTATCTTTTTGGACCTAGGTCCTAGAAACTAATTTTTTATTTTTAATTAAATAAAAAATTTCTAGTAGTAGACATATTGTAGACAAGGTCCTAGGACTGTCATAACTTCAAAATAAAGTTATAATAACGAATTAATATTAATCAATATTTATTTCTTCATGTTTAACAACTTCATCACTTACCTTTTCGGGAGTAACTTCAGAGTTATAGACATAATTCGGATTATATCCATTAAAAACGATGGTAGCCTTATCAGATATGTCGTATTTATTTATTTTTATCTTAATGTTATCACCATTCTTCAACTTAAATCCTTTGTCAATGTAGTACATAGTATCATTAACGAAGAGTCTCATACTTCTGACATTTGTCTTTGACATGGTTTCAATAACCAAATCACTGTCAATATCAAATTCAACCTTTTCATAATATTCACTGAAATTAACTGTAAGGTCAACTGAACGATATTCTAATGGGTTATTTCCTTCATACTCATCAATATCAACTGTTGAAGTAGGTCTTTTTGCATCACCTTCCATAAACATCATTATATGTTTTGGTTTCTTTTCAACTTTAAAATCCTCTTTATTAATGATATATGCCATGACTTTAATTCCTATTGACTGAAGGAAGAATCTACGTTCATCTATGCTATAAGACGTTTCATCATTTATTTCCTCTACAATCATAGGTATAAAATGGCCATTAGGTCTTATATAACATTGTCTTGCCTTGAACAGTTCATTAATACGATTGTTGAAGTCATTGATGTTTTCATAGGTAGAAGTCATAAAATTTATACGATAACTCAAATCGACCGCATAAGGCTGTTTCATCGAATATATCTCATAACTTTCCGTTCCGTTATCATCAAGCACATCCTTTATAAGCATTGTATAGTATCTGTCTCCCGGTATGTTCCACAGTTCACCTTGGTTAGAACCTGGTTTTGGGTTACTATCCCTGTTGACTGTAACAAAATTGAGTAATAGATTACCATCCTCATCCGTATGTTCCCAATTCTGAGAATACTCACTGAATCTCTGATTGCTGTAAAGGGTAAAGACCGGATATATAGTATTGTTGAATTTTGCAACTTCTTCCTTCACAAATTCTTCAAAAGAAGAATCTATGTCATCATAGTTTAATGGCTTTGGCAATTCAGTTTCCTTATAAAGAATCTCCCTTGGAAAATTCCTACGTCTTTCATTACCAAATGACTTATCTTTAAATCTTATGGGTACTATATTCTTTTTCGGTTGTCCTTTACGCATTATCACTCTCCTTTAAATTCATTTTCCGGTACAGGAGCACATGTAATTTCTCTCCATGCAATCTTATATGCTCCGACATAATATCTGTTGGCTGTATTTACCTTTCCATCATTTACAACGGAGAAATAAACCATTCTGTTGGTATCAATTTGAAGGCCAATATAATCGCCTCTTCTTATATCGCATTTATATTTTTCGAGGATTTTAGGCATTACGTGCAATATAAGATTACCATTAACCACATAAACACCCGTATTTGTCTTTGAATCATAAGTTTTTATATCAGCATCTTTAAGTTCATACATACAAGGTATTTCCTTTGGTGCTTTAAATCTTATTTGCCCGTCCTTTGCTTCTTTATAAACGGCATTAATATTAGTTTTCTGTCTATCAACTTCATACACGACCACAGTTTGATTTAAGTCTTCCTCAATATATTCCATGAGTAAGTCTGTTTCGTATTCAAAGTCTTCCTCTGAATAGAATTTATCGTTTCTTGTAATCGGTGTACGTAAATTATTTGGCATATTCCAGTAAAATATATCTATAAATAGTTTGTGATTTAAAACAAATGCAGTATATTTGCATATAAGAGGTATAAACTAATAATGAAAGAAAGTCCGATAAGTAAAGCATATAGAATACTTGAAGAATATTGTGGAACAAACAATCAGATTCTTTACTACAAAAGAATGAATGAACTGCACAAACTCATCTTGACTGAAGATGGGTTTGAAACGGAATATATAATCAAGAACAAGGATTATATATCAGATAATGTCAATAAGATAGTTAAAATATCAAAACAACTTGGTGAAAAACTTCAAGAGAAATACGATATTGATTTTACTCCGGAAAAATTAAGGATAACTACAATAATCGGTGAAATGAAAAACTCCTATCATTGCTATGCACAATATAGAAATTCTATACCACCGACATTAATGTTTTTAAGCAAAAAACAAATACTTACACCGATACACGTTGTTGATTATAAATCAATTGACATAGATTTCACACCATATAACAATAAACTCTCTGAGTATGGGATGAAGTTAAAACAGCATCAAGAGGATGGTATTAAATTTCTTGTTGGCAATAAAAAGTGCATTTTAGCGGATAGTATGGGATTAGGAAAATCCATAACCGCTTGTGTATCAGCACTTTGCAGTAATTGCAAGAAAATCCTTGTTATCACGACAGCCTCTTTGAAATCAACTTGGAAACGTGAGGTTTCTTTATTTGAAAAGCCTGAAGATATTGTTGTAATTAAAGGTTCAAAATGGGATGGCTCAACTGGTAAATTCACAATAATCAACTATGATATTGTTCAGAATTACTATGAGATACCGTATGAAAATGAATATAAAATTGAGGAAATACAAGGAAAGAACGGTGAAGTTGAGAAACTTAAAGTACCTGTCATGATTAAAGATAAAAAGACAGGTAAAATGGTAAATAAACAAGTAAAGTCAAATAAGAAAAATGATATAAAAAAAGCTTTACTCAATAGTCCGCTGTTTACCTCTAACTTCGACTGTGTAATTATTGACGAAGCACAGAAACTTTCAAACAACACTTCCAACCGTTATAAAGTTATTTATGATTTCTTAAGAAAATCAGATATAAAATATGTTTTTCTTTTAACCGGAACGCCACTAACCAATACGCCAATGAATTTATATTACATTCTTAGACTTATTGATGCTGATGTAACAAAAGACTATGAATACTATATAAACACATACTGTGATGGTAAGAAGTTATATAAACCCGGAGAATGGAAGAAATGGCTTGCAAAATATGAATACACACATGGAACAAGTTGGTATTCTATGGGTGATAAAGAACGTAAAGATGCTGTAGAATATATTGATAAAAACGCTGATGGTCTTATAATACCACAAGGTTCTACGAATCTTAATGAATTAAGGGAAAAAATCAAACATGTATATATAAGAAGACTTTCATCTGATATTCCCGGAATGGTTAATAAAAGTCTTGATACAAGGTATTACGACCTTGATGAAAGACAGAAAGAAGAATATGACAGATTGTGGGACGAATATGTTGAAGCACAAGAAGAAAATGGTGATAATACAAATGAAGAATACAGACAATTGGTTGAAGGAACATTGGTAAGACAGTTCCTTGCAAGAGAAATGGTTCCTAATACAATTGAACTTGCAAATGATTACATTGAGGATGGTGAAAAAGTCATCATTGCATGTAACTTTACAAGTGAAATTAATGCTTTTAAAGAATATTATGGTAAGCAAGCAGTTGTATATGACGGTAAAATGACACCCAAACAAAAGGATAAATCGGAAAAGGAATTTATGGAAAATCCTAAAATAAAGGTGTTTATCGGACAAATTGAATCAGCCGGTGTAGGCTTAACTCTTACTGCGTCACATATAATGATATTCAACAGTTACAGTTGGCTTGAAACATCAAACAGACAGATGCAAGACCGTATATATCGTATAACACAGAAAGAGGATGCATTGTGCATATATCAATTGTTTACAGATTCGATTTCACAAGACATGTTTGAAAAAGTATTACGTAAAGGTCTTGTAATGGATGAAACAATAAAGGCTGAAAAAGATAAATAATATGAGATATGCAGCATTAGATTTTGAAACACTTGAACATTGGCGTTGTTCAGTTTGTTCTGCGTCATGTGTAATATTTGAGGACGGTAAGATTGTAGACGAATTTTACAGTCTTGTATGTCCACCTACGAAGTTAGAGGAATATCATTGTGTTAAAATACATGGAATACATTATAATGACGTAAAGGATGCACCTAAATTTCCGGAAGTGTGGGAAAAAATAGATAAAATGATAGGTGATAGTCCTATTGTTGCACATAATGCCGGCTTTGAGAAGAGTTGTTTAATTGCTTGTAATGAAGAATTTGGTACAAAATGTGATTATGAATTTATCGACACATTAAAATTAAGTAGAAATTATTTTAAAAAATTATACAATCACAAATTGGACACGGTATGTCGATATTTAAAAATAAGACTAAAACACCATCATAACGCATTAGACGATGCAAGAGCGTGTGGTGAAATATATTCTAAAATAAGAGAAAAATACTTACTTACTGATTAATATGATTTCAGATTTAGATTTCATGGATACCTCAAACTTAAAAGTGGTATTCATATTATATATAGGTTGTGACAGTGATGGGTTTAATATATATCATTTTCTTTTGTCGGAAAACACCGAAGATACATTTGCCGACGGATGGTCTGAAAAACCAAGTTGTAATGAAAAACTTGAAACTTTGATGATTGCTGACAACATGTATGATTATATTAAAGAGGTTAAAACATATATTAAACTTGACCTTGCACAAAATAATTGCTGTTATAGTATGCAAGACTGTAGAGACCAAATTATAGCATTGGCATATGAAAATTTGGATGATGCTGAGGAATATCCGGAACCATGCCGAATTGTAATACACTTTGGTGATAAGATTGACGATGTTGAATCAATGTTTGCAAAACGTGATATCAGAATGAGGTTTGTATAATTAGTTTACATACCTGTATCGAGAATTATGATATTTGTTTTACCATTTCTGTGAACTAACCCCCAATTTGCAATATTTTCAAGTTCCCAATAAGATACAAAGCCTTGGTTCAACATTTTACATAATGTATTTAACCATCTGTTGTGTTTCAAATCGTTCATGTATAATGATATGTCACCCTCTCCGTAATCTTCAAGGAACATCATCAGATTAAGTCCGTTTCCTTTATTGCTCGGATACTTTTTATATGTCTCCAAATCATTTTTCATATCCTTCATATCTTGCTGACTTTCATAACTACCGAAATCGATACCTAATAATTTCTGAAAATCTGCATAACTTGCCGGAAGTACACGTTCTGTAATAATCCACATTGGTCTGATATTCTTTTTATCATACGCAAAGATAGTTGGAACCATTTCTTTCAATTCATCTGACATATTACGATAAGCAAATACCTCACCTTCGTTTTGGTCATGACTTTTCTTTGAAACTTTTATTACAAGATTATCATCAATTGCATATACATTACGGCCAATGCCTTCACCTATTTTAGATAATCCACACCTCTGACAATAGGCATCAAGTTCTATGCCATTCTTCCAATCCATTGTTTTAAGTGTTTCATATGAAAACACGTTTTTATCATCCAACAATGGGTCATTCCAAATATCATCGTATTGATTTTCTGTTAATCTAATAATTCTCATAAGTAATTGTATTTCTTATTAATGTACATAAATTCCAAGTGGAACACCCTTTTGTAAACGTCTTAAATCATCTGCCATATCTGCATTTTTCTTCATTATTTCATAAGGTGACATACGTAACAGACGTTCTTTCAAGTCATTCATGGCATTATCCCTCTCACGATTGCCAAGAGTCATCAATTGACCATAATCCATTTGTAACGGACTGCTAATCATATTTATAGAACCACTGAATTTTCCACGTATCAATGCTAATGTCTCAGCAGCCAAGCCAACTAATAATTGACGAACAATATTCTTTGATGGTGTGTTTAACAATTCATAGTCAATTTCATCCATTGGTACTTGGTCCGGTGAAAGAATTACAAACGGATTATCTTTCCTACATTCATCTGCATTACTTGGATTAGCATCATAGTATGTATACCACACATAACAGTCTTTTAATGAATACATACCTGGCATACCACCTGCGCCAAATGTGAGTTTACTTCCTGGTGTTGATAAAAGATGTATTAAATGTGACCCATCAGGACCGGCAGTAACTTTATAAACAAGGTCACTTCTAATCATCTGATTCTTAAAGGATAAGTCAGCAGCCATAGTAGCAACATCAGCCATTGGTAATGCCCACATACCGACACCCATACCGTAACCACTACCTATGCCACCGAAAATGCTTGCAGCACCAAGACCCATCTGACCTTGAACTCCGCCACCAAAAGCAGTACTAAATCCACCATAGTTAGCCCATAAAGCAGTGTGCGTAGTTGGAGGGGTAATCCAAAGTACCTTATTTATTTCCCTACCGGCAGGAACTAAATACACTTGCCTTCCTTCTTCTATTTTGAAGAAATCCTTTTTAAGTTCCCATTTACCGTGTTGCTGAAGTCCAACTTGTTTTGAAAACCAATCACCGAAATCCTTCATCATATCAAGAGAACGTGTTGTTAAGGCGTATGCTATATCTTGATTTGTTATTTCGTTGTTGAAATTCTTTCCATATAACTGTGCCCAGTTTGACTCTATAATGAAATTCTGTACTTTTTCCGTATAATCACCAACGGCCTGCTCAAGTAAATCACACAACATGTCATCAGTAAGTTCAACTGAACGTACCTTAACACCCAAACGTGTCCTTACTTGTTTGAAAAGTTTTTCTTTTTCCTTGCTTAACGCCATATTTTCATACTATCTTTATTTTAATAAATATTTATCTAAAATAGAATTAACTTGATATGGCACAATATTTCTTTTTAACGAAAAACTCGACACTTCCAAATTTACGTATGGAGGTAATAAACGACGGAAGAAACGACTTCCGCAAGGCTTATCTTGCACTTCAAGCAGCAACAGTTACATTTACCATGACCAATATGGAAACGGGTGTTAAGAAAATTGCCAATGCAAAAGCATATGTAGTGGAAAAAGAAGATACCGGTTGTGAAGAAGCCTATGTAATTGAATATCGTTGGAACAAACGTGATACAGATACTTCAGGTAACTATATAGGACAATTTAAGATTAAATTTGATGATAATATTTCAATTGATGGAATGACTTTTCCAAAAGGTGAATTAATTGCACCAATTGCAGAAGATTTGATTATTACAATAAGTGATAACGGAATTAAAAAATAGATAATGACATAGCAGATGACACAACTAATATATAATTTAGACTACTATATACGTTTCGACCTTTTGGGCTAAAAAAGTATATAGTAGTCTAAACCAATACTAAGAAATTAACTTCTCCATTTTCTTGGATTACCGTTTTCAATCCATCCCCAATTATCACGCATATTATTTATTCTTGGCCTTTTTACTTTTATTTGGTCTTGTGGTACGTCAGGAAATTTATAAAAACCGGTGTCAATACCATTTCTTTCCAAAATGTTTTTAACGTTATTTAAATCAAAATAAGCATCACAAGGAATTAAATTGTCAGTCTCAATGAAAATACACGTTATCAATGGCTTACTATTTGAAACTAATAATGTGCAAGGATGATTTAATACACTGTCTTTTTTTGTATATATTTTTGAAAAACCGTTTTCCTGGTATTGCTTTAACATATTATTGTATACCCTAATCAATTTATCCTGTGTACCATTAATAATTCTAGGCTTCATCAAATGCCCATTATTATATGTTTTTATTACTATTCTTGAAAGTGCGCCTTTGCTACGTGTAGTTTTATTAACTTTTACGGTTGTCAATTCTCCATTGGATGCCCTATCTATTTTAACCGAACCTTTTTCAGTGGCATTTCTATTTGCACTATTACGTAATTGTCTATTGGTTACTTCTTCATTTAATGTTCTAGAAATAATTTTGCCTAATAGTTTATAAAAGTTATTTTCGTTTAATCTTATAATCATGTTTGTTATTTTTAATTATAAATATTATATAAATTTAACATTTAATTATTTGGGGATATAGCATATTTACAGTATATTTGCCGTAGAAATATCCATGATGCCCATGTAGGTGTGGCTTAACTGGATTAAATAAAAATTAATTAAAAATAAACATGTCAAAAGTTACAAAAGAGCAAATTGACTCATTTCTATCTGGTTCTGACCCAATGGAAAGAATTATTAAGATAGAATGTGAATACGATGATGATAAAGTAAGTATTATCTATCGTGACGAACAAGGGAAAAAACGTATTAAAAGAGACAATTTCTTCCCTTTTTTATGGTGTAAAGAAACAACCGCACAAAACTTATTCAATGGTGACAGAAAACAGATAAGGCTTAACCTGTCTGAATATGGAATAGGTGTAAAATCATTAAGAACTACACGTGATGACGGTTCAGAACCGGAACGTATGAAGAATGGTTATAAACTTATGTTCTATGCAAAAGTTCCTATGACCTATTCTAAATTCATGGATTTTTTCAATAAGGCAGGAAGACCAATATATCCTAAACAACGTGATAAAAATTACGGATTAAAGGAATATATTGCTGTTTCTCCTGTTGAACAGTACATGATACAAACCGGACGTAGAATGTTTAAGGGATATGAAGACTACGATGACCTTCTACGAATGGAATGGGACTTGGAGACTGAAGGACTTGACCCACAAATCCATGCAATCAGTCAAATTGGTATTAGAACAAATAAAGGGTTTGAGAAAATCATTACGGTTACCGGCACAGGTAAGGAAAAACGTAAGAATGAATTAGCAGCAATATGTGAATTTTTTGAAATAATCAAGGAATTACAACCTGATATTATAACCGGACATAATACAGAAAACTTTGACTGGAATTTTGTTGATGTTCGTCTTAGTCTTGCTGATATTAAAATGGGTGATTTCACTCTTAAATATTTCAGAAAGGGCGTATATAAGAAAAAGAAACAGCAAGTCCTTAAACTTGGTGGTGAAATGGAATATTACTTCCCAACTGTAATGTGGGGAACAAACCTTACTGATTCATTGTTTGCTGTAAGACGTGCTCAAGCACTCGATTCAAATATGAAATCAGCAACATTGAAATATGTAACCAAATATTCAAATATTGCCAAGAAGAATCGTGTTTATGTTCCGGGTAAAATAATTAACACCACATGGGAAGACTTAAATCCGGACTACGCATTTAATGATGAAAATGGACATTGGTTCAAAGTCGATAAAAAATTACTTGCAAAAACAACTTCTGATGGCCAATTAAGATATATTAGGTATGAGGAAGATGGTAAACAGATGCTCATTGACAATGAGAATAATGAAAAGTTTGAATTTGTTACTGGTCGATATGTAGTACAGCGTTATCTTCTCGATGACTTATGGGAAACTGATAAAATTGAATTACGATACAATCAGTCTAACTATCTTGTAGGTAAGATGCTTCCTGTATCTTATGAAAAGATGTGTACAATGGGTACTGCCGCTATTTGGAAATATATTATGCTTGCATGGAGTTATGAAAATAACTTGGCCGTACCTGAATTAATTCAACAGAAAGCATTTACTGGCGGTTTGTCCAGATTACTTAAAGTTGGTTATGTTGATAGAATTGTAAAACTTGACTATAATTCACTTTATCCATCAATTATTCTTACGTTTGGTATTAGGTCTGAAATTGACCTTATGGATGTGATGTCTGCTCTTCTTAACTATATTCTTACTCAACGTGAATACTATAAAGAACTTAAAGGTAAATATGGTGATGAGGCTGACGAAATAGCCAAAAGAATCAAGGAAGAGGCTGATAAACTCACAGAAGCAATATTGAATGACCTTAAAGACAAGCAACAGACTGCAAAAATGCTTAAAATGCGTAATGATAAGATGCAACTTCCTCTAAAAGTGGTAGGAAACGGATTCTTTGGGTCATATGGTTCTGGTGGTATATTCCCTTGGTCTGACCTTGAATGTGCAGAGGAAACAACTTGTACTGGTCGACAAATGCTTCGTCTTATGATTTCTCATTTTACCAATATTGGTTATACCCCAATCGTCGGTGATAGTGTTACATATGATACGCCTATATTTGTCAAAGGTGAAGATAATAGAATCGATATTATTCCAATATGTGATATTTTTAATGAAAATGAGACTGTTGACTTTGGACAAAATCAATATCGAGATTTCTCAAAGAAAAATTATAAGGTTCTTACAAGAAAAGGGTGGCAATCCATTGAATATGTGTACAAACATAAGACAGATAAACAATTAAAAAGGGTAGAGACAAAGAATGGATTGCTTGATTGCACAGAAGACCACTCATTATTTGATAATAATGGTAATGAGATAAAGCCTTCTACGCTTACTCGCGGTAATAAGATTGAAATATATACCAAAGATATTGATTATTTTACAAGTTCAACAGTAACAGATAGAGAGGCTTGGCTATTTGGATTCTTTATGGCCGATGGAAGTTCAGTATACTGTAATAGAACACAAAAATATCATTCCAAACGAAAAGGCGAATGGGTAACACACAACGGTAAAAGAGCAAATTGGAAAATATCTAATAAATCGCTTGATAGATTAAATAAGGCAAAAGAAATATTAGAAAATAGTTTCTTCTTGAAAGCATCAATAAAAGACCACAGAACATCATCCAATGTATATAATTTGGTTGTGGAAAATGCTGATAATGCCAAATTTTTCTCTGATAATTTCTATACGTCATATAGATATAAAAAAGTTCCAGAGTTTATATTGAATGCTAAAAAAGAAGTCAAAAAAGCATTTCTTGATGGCTTCTGCTGTGGTGATGGACAAAACGACACAATTGATGAGTGCATAGAATTTGGACAGAAATCAAAAGTTGCTATGGCAGGACTTTATTTCTTAATGAAAGAACTTGGGTATAATTTCCGTTGTCATAACAGAAACGATAAACAAGAGTTTATAAGTTTTAGACTTAGAAATCATCGTGGTAATCTATTGAACGAACAATATTCAGATAGAAAAGAAGATGAAGTGTGGAACTGTGGAAACATTAATAGTAAATCAGAATATGTATATGACATATCAGCAAACGGAACATTTGTTAATGCACTTGGTATGATAGTATGCCACAACACTGATGGCTTTAATTTCCAAATGCCAAAAGAAGAAGATTTCCGTTACACAAAGGAACATCCGTATATAGGACAAGGTAAAGGTCGAAACACCAAAAAAGGTAAAGAATACACACGTGTAGAAGCAGATGTTGCGGAATTTGAAGACACTTATATGTATGAAGCATATAACGGTGGTATATTGAAGAACGGACTTGGTGTTGATGAGTATTGCCAAGCGTGCATACAGTTTTCACGTAAGAACTATGCCGACTTAATGCCCGATGGTAAAATCAAACTCGTTGGTAACTCAATTAAATCTAAGAAAATGCCAATTTATATTGAGAAATTCTTGGATAAGGGTATTCGTCTGTTACTTGAAGGAAAAGGTAAGGAATTTCTTGAAGCATACTATGACTATGTAGAAAAGATATACAATCTTCAGATACCTCTTAAAGATATTGCAACCGTTGGTAAAATCAAGACATCAATTGCCAATTACAAAGAGAACTGCAAGCAGCTTACAGCTGGTGGTACTAAAAAAGCACGCCAAGCATGGTATGAACTTGCAATCAAGCATAACCTAAACGTGAACATGGGTGACAGTATTTACTATATTAACACCGGTTCAAAGAAAGGTGACTCTGATGTTAAGCGTGTAACTGACTATTTCGCTGAAATAAACGGCCAAGAAACCAATATTACAAAGGAGTTGGAAAGATTGTACGCCAAAGCAAAAAAAGACCGTCCAGACGAAATGAAACAGCCTAATGGGAAATGGATTACGAAGTCTGATTTCGGTAAAATACAATATGGACATTCATTCAAAGAAGAAGATAGGCTTATATTCAATTGTATTCTTCTTTCCAATGATATTGTTGAGGATGAGGATGACCATTTCTGTGATGATAATTTCGAATATAACGTAGACAAATACGTTGAAATGTTCAATAAAAAAATCAAACCGTTGTTGGTATGTTTCTCACGTGACATTCGTACAAAAATAAATGAAAAGGGTAAGGAAGTGTCTAATATCCTTATAAGTAATCCGGATGACAGAAAACAATTTACTGATGATGAATGTCAACTTGTATCCGGCCAACCTTACAATCCGACAGACCAAGATACATATGAGCAACTTATGACAATGGAAGACAAGGAAATTAAATTCTGGACAACTGTTAATAAGATTCCACCATATGCCAAGGAAATAGGAATGGATTGGGAAAAAATAAAGGTTGACTACTTTGAAAGACAGAAACAATTGGAAAAAGAGGAAATTCAAATTGAATTGACAATGTATAACAATGCAATTAGCCAACTTACTGAAAGTGAGGTCGATGAGTTTATTGAAGATGGAGTTATTCCGGATAGAATACTTGCAATTGTTGATGAAGATACCGATTCCAATAATTTTGTGTCAAAGAAATATAATGTTGTAATAGGAAACATATTTGACATTATTGACCATGATTGTACAAATAACGTTGAAGAAATTGAGAATGATTTTCCATACTAATTATTATTATATAGCATATTAAAATGAAGATATTACTTATTGTTGGACTTATAATTTTTATATTATACAATGCATTCTTTATATGGTTAAATAAAGGAGTTCCGGAGTCAATCAGTGAAACGTCCTATATATCAAAGAATAAATTCGGTGTTACGTGGCCGTTCACGGCTATATGCTTTATTTCAGCAGTGTGCATTTTCCCACTATGGATAACTGTTACACCGGAGTTTTACCAATTTGTTGTGTTCCTTTCATGTAGTGGTATGATATTTGCAGGTTGTTCTCCATTATTTAAAGAAAAATTTGATGGTACTATACATTATACTTCCGGAATAGTTGCATTTGCCGCTGGTCTTGTATGGTTATTATTAATGAAACAATGGATTACATTAGGTCTAATTGCATTACTTGGAGGAATAAGGACGTTTTTCCAAAAAGAAAAATATACATTCATATTTGAAGTTATTTCATATATAGCAGTGGCAATAACAATATTACTATTATAAACAAAAAATTCCTGAGTAACTTTAATACTCAGGAAATAATTTTTAGGCAATAACATAGAAGTTGACCCATAAAACAAAAAAATGAGCGAATCAGAGAGATTCGCCCATATGTTCACCAAGTCAATTGGACTTGTTAGAAAGTGGTCTGAGATTAGAGTCGGTCTTGTGGCTGCTTAAAAAGTTTCCTATAGTGAAGACAGCCCATATTTTTGTGCTTGCGAAATTTTCTCGCAATATGGTTTTAGAACTGTCAACAATTCATTAAAAATGTCACCATACGCAGAATCTTTTATTTCACTTGCAGCAATAGTACTAATTAAATTTGCCAAAGACTTAAAAATACAATTTAATTCGTGAACAAATGGGTTAGCGCCACCAGGTCTGTTCAAAATATCAGTTACTGACTCCTTCACAATTCTATGAAGGTCACTTTCAGTTAATCTTATAAGTTTCTTATTCATATTATAATACGTATTAATTCGTTATTTTTATAAAAAATATCAACATAAACAAAAAAAATGCAGCCATTTCTGACTGCATTCGTTATTTATTGTGGGTCAACTGCGATGTTATTGCCAATTTTTATGTAGGATATTGTTTTTCAAATAATCTATTAATAAGTACCGCAATTAAACACAGCATCTTCCTTCGTTCCAATACCGCTTGCTGTAACTTGGATAATTGGGTCATCAGCAACAGCAACAGCCGAAATTGTTTGAGACTTATTTGATTTAGTAGTAACATCAATACCATTGCCCTTAGCAACACCAGTAAGCATTGCATCATCAGCAGCCTTCAAAGCAGCGTCTAACTTAACGTCAGCATCGTTCAATGAAGTAGCATTTTTGATGTAGGTTGCAGTTGTATTTTTTGTATAAGTTTGTCCACTTTGCCCATCAACAGCCTTACGAGCAGCGATTTCAGCATCAAGAGCAGCCTTAGAAGCAACGTCAGTTAAACCGATTGTGTAGGTAAGTGAGCCATCATCGCCGGCAGCACTTGAGATTGTTAAATTGTTACCTGCATCAGTACCCTCAA
>Ga0326512_10000969_pt1 | contig 23606 bp, 25 predicted proteins | sample 1_2617_0518_D_FD_203652 | JGI IMG/M metagenome (GOLD analysis project Ga0326512, IMG submission 203652) | Bovine rumen microbial communities from UC Davis, California, United States - 1_2617_0518 | ecosystem: Host-associated > Mammals > Digestive system > Stomach > Rumen | place: USA...
GTGGAAGATAACCTCATTGTAATACCCTTCCTCTGCATTGTAATCCATCTGTACTGCTGTCTGTAACATAATACCTATAGCTTTATCTGCATCTGTCATCTTCTCTGTCGGTATAAGTGTACCCTTCTTCAGAAGGTCTTTAACAAGTTGTTCTATCTCTAATATATTATTCATAATGTAGTCCTCCATCTGCTCTACTGAGCTTTATTCTTTGCTTCGTCAAGTTCTTTTTTGAGAGAGTTAATATATCTTTCTGCATTTATCATAAATGCCTCTGTAGTTTGTAATATCTCATCTGTACTTATCTTATCTTTCTCACCTTTAAATATTCTGTCCATTAAATTCTGTAAATTATGAAAGCTACCCATGTAACACATCATATTCATACTTGTATTGTCTGGAAGTTTTTCGTTACCCATATCTGTCACCTACCTTATCTCATAGCCTCTGATTATACGAGCATCATACCCTTTGATGATTGCTATATCGTAATCATTACCAAAATACTCTTCGATAGGCTTTGCCTTGAAGTCATCTCTACCCTCACCATAAACCTCATTATGATAAAGGTTTGCTTTATATTCTGCCTCTGTCTTGCTTTTTGCTCTGGCTATCATAACAAGTTCATCTTTTGTTGTAACTACCCATATTCTTTCTTGTTTTCCGCACATAATGTAGTCCTCCTTTATTACATATTGTAAATGTCATCTTCATCTGAGTTACAATTATCTTCATCATCTATGAAAATGTGTGTTGCATTTCTCTCTATGCACAGGCTATCTTCGACACTTCTAAGTCTACCTGATTGACAATCATTCCATATTCTATCTTGTAACTCTTTAAATCTTGCTTCTTTTTCTGAGATTGCTTCGTTTTTCATTTAAGTTACCTCCTAAACTGTTCCCTGTATGAGAGTAACTCAACTAAAGTTTTACTCTTAATGTCTTTGATTAACTCTTGATACCCTTCATCTGTTACCTCTTTACTATAAATGAGACTCTTTGTAAGTTCTGAATCATCGTAAAGATAAACCATAAACATCTGTTTTACTTCGTTCTTAATGTTCCTGTAGGCTTTGAATATGTCGAGTCTAAAATTACTATCTGCAATTTTGTATGTACATATGTACTCATTTGTGAGGTCTATTATAAACTCCATATTCTCACCTCTATTCAATTATACTTTCTTTTTGAATCTGTTTTTCTTTTTAGCCCAGTTCTTTACATCTTCATATCCACAATCTACGAGTCCGTTGCGAATATCATCTGCTGACTGTATTGCTGTTCTGTCTGATATGTGTAAATCTACAACTATCTGTGGCATTAAGATTAAGTCATCACCTTTATTTAAGTTTGGATTGTTTAAGTAGTTATGTACATACTCAATGAATTTTACCCTTCTTTGAAGTCTCTTTTCTGCTTTACCCTGTCTACGAGCTTCCTCTTCGTCTTTCTGTGCTTTTTGTATCTGTTTATTTGTAAATTGTTCTGTTCTAAGTGCATCTGCTGTACAATTTGCTCTATCAGTTTCAGATTTAAGTTGTTTCTTTAAGTTATTTACTTCCTGTTGCAGTTTTCTTACTGCATCCTTCTGAAATATGTTTGACATACCTTGTTTTGACTGTGTATCTTCTATGTTACCTAATCTGTCTTGTAAGTTTGATAATTCTTCTGCCATTTGTTTTTGTAGTTTGATAGTTTCTTCTTGATGTTGAATGATTTTTGATTGATAAGCTACAATACTGCTTATTGTCTGCTTTGAGTCTTTTGTTTCATCTGCCATTTTGTTGTCCTCCTTTCTTTATTGTGATTTCATTATAGCATTGAAATATTTATTTGTCAACATAAATTTATGAAAAATTTTAGAAATTTTGCAATCACAATATCTTGTATGTTTGCAGATATATAACCACTATATATTGTGTTGTTCAAATACTATACTATTGAAGAATTTTCAAATGTTGCAATCAAAAGACAGTTTGCAGTCAAAAGCAGATTAGTTTATATCAACATCAGAGTATGTTTAATATACCTCTTGACAAATCTTGCAGATTTATATATGTGTCTTATATTTGCCTTATATGACGATTTAAGCGCATTAACGCATAAATATAGCCTCTATACAGTATCGTGGCTGTATGAGGCTCTGGCGAGGTCACAGAGGTATCCTATTACAGATGATTATATGAAATATGCGTCTTATAGGCTCTGTAGATGATATATGCGTCTTATAGGCTTATATATGTCTTATAGGCTTATATATGTCTTATAGGCTCTGTAGAGGGTATATGCGAATTGTAGAGGTTATATGTGTAGGCTGGCTGTCTGCCTGTCTTACTGTCCTTCGGACATAAGAAAAGCCCCCACCTGCATCTGCAAATGAGGACTCCTCTATTCTCTCATAAAAGAAGGACTACATGGAACTAAAACGAAGCAATCTCAAACCCTTAATTCATCACATATTCCTATTCATAATATATATGAAAATCTGCCATTACTTAACATATTGTGAATATACTTTTAGTCTATCTGTTGTTTATTTTATTCAACTAATTTTTATATGTAAACTAATTTTATGTTTTCTAAAACTGTTTATATTTTTAGATTAAAATTTGAAAAGTTTACTGAAAGATAAATAAGACAGATGCAAAATATTATATATGGTTGCAGATACCCAATATTATACTGTGCAGATACTCGACAGATGCAAAATATTATATATGGTTGCAGATACCCAATATTATACTGTGCAGATACTCGGCAGATGCAGAATACCCTCTGTGAGCGTCTGAGATGGCTCAGGATTGATTTTAATATCATAGACGATAAAATATGCCTTGAAAGGTTAAAATCGCTCTATGGGGCTTCTGGGAGGGTCTACGAGGGTGTACATAAAATCCTGCAAAATAAAAGTGCAGGCACAGAGTAATTACCCTGCACCTGCTATATAAAGAGGAAAATGGATACCCAAGCTATGTTGTTTATTCGTTTACATCTTCATCTGCTTTGTTATTTTCAAAATCTTCATCTGTAAATTCTTCATTTTCATATTCTTTTTCTTTATCTGCATCTGTTGACTGTTCTTTAGGTTGTTCATCTGTTGGTTTATTTATCTTGTGTTGATTTCCCTTAAAGACATTTATTATCTCTTTAATATACTCTACTAATTTTGTTGGGTTTTCTTCATTAGTTGTTTTATCAACTACTGTTTTTAACACCTTTTCTAATGCCTTTGGTATAGGTACTCCTAAAATATGAAGGTTTTCAAAGCAACTTAACAACTCACATACACTGAAGTATGATAAGAATAAGCATCTTATTGTAACCTGTTTACCTGCTATAACAATACCCTCTGGTATAGCATCTAATATACAGATGTCTATTCTAACTGCTATTGCAATTACTATGAATATACCTATCTTTCTGAATATACCCTTACGCATCCTGTCTGAAGATAATGTTTTGGTGTAACAAGCATCTGCAATACCCAACAGGATGTCTGCTATCATCAGTATAAGCAAGAGTATAAACAAGTTATCTACCTTTCCAAACAGAAAGTCAATAACACATAATGTACTTGCTCCAATTATCTTCAAATCTGTCTTGTTAATCATCTCATATACCCTCCTTTCTGCCTTATTGATTTGGCTGGCTGCCGTTGTAAACTGTGTAGGTTACTTTCATTGTACCATCTGCTGGTTTTGTCAGCACTTGGTCTAAGTTAGCAATCGTACTTAAATATGTAGCAGCTATAACTGGTATATGATATAGACCACCTATTGTATCTATAACTAACACTGGTTCTGCTAAAAGTGGTGACTTAACTATGTTCAAGAAACCTGAGTTTTCTGGTCTTGACCCTAATCTTACTTGTAACTCTGGTGTTTGTGTTAAACCTAATGAAGAACTTACCCTAAATAGATTGTAACATTGGTTACTAAATGCAGAATATGAAGGTATGTATAAACTATCTTTGATGTATATCCAAGCTCCTCTATTATCAAAGTCGCTATTCGTCATACCAAACATGGATTGTGCATCTGATGTTAATGCTACATCTGCATAAGTCCAAGTTTTATCTACCATATTAGCTTTCCAGAACCTTATACCATCTTTTGTACTGTTTAATTTGTAAGTGTAATGATATGGTACATTATTTTCATAAAGTACGCAAGACCTTGAAGCACCTGTTCCTGAATAGTTATTAACTGAGTCAATATAGTCTGGGTCAAACTCTCCTAAGTTTGTATCTGTTCCATCTGCTAATGAAATCTGATGAATTGAATAATCTGTTCCTTTACCCCATTCTCTATGTGACCTGTACATATAAGGACAGTTGATACCTCTAGTTCTTAACCAATCATATCCATATCTTAATGTGTTGCTTGGTGCATAGGTTGTTTCCTGTGTAGCATCTGCCTCACCAAAACTACCATTAAAGTTTGCATCTATCTTGAACTTGTTAAGGTCTAATACCCTTACTGTAAGTCCTGTTGAGTAATTGTAGTATGCAACTGTTAATGTGTTGTTTGTTTCATCATAATATACTGCTTTCTCTGTAAAGGTTGGCTCTACATTATTTGCAAGTTTTACTATAGCATCTTGTGAAGCTGTTATACTATTTGTATCTGTGTTTGTGTTATCCCACATTGTACTGCCAAATACAGGACTAATGAATGAATCTGCCTTTTGATTAGATTCAACAGCAGTATTACCCAGACCATGTTGACCACCTGCGTCTGATGTAAGTGCAAAAGCACCTATATTTTGTGCATATATCTGTCCTGCACTGAAGTTCCATACGAACTTTGCATAACTATCTGTAAATTCAGACTCATTTGTATTGAAAGTACCCTTCATAGTGCCAACAGATGATGTTTTACTGTTTGCACAACCTACATACTTACCTGCATCTTCGGCAGATGCCAGTATATGCGAAGCATCTACATTGGAAAGGTTGTCATTAAATACAATTAGACCTCCAAATAATGACTTTACAAGTGAATCAGAAATACTAAATAAGTTATTTAAGTAGTTTGCATTACTGTTTGCACCATTATTTCTTACATTACACCAGTAATTTGTTAATGTTTTGAAAACATTCTTGTAGGCATTGGTAACGAGATTATCTTGCTCATGAACTTTAGTATTACCCTGTGAGTCTGTAATCTCTACTCTTATTCTACCCTTCATTCTACTACCTCCATTCTATACTATATGAAAATCTGTAGATTTATGAAGTAATCTACCCATCTTACGATGAGTAGGTTACTTCCAGATGATTTACTAATGGCGCCCAGTCTCTCGTCTCATCTCTTAAACCATCTAATGTATATCTTATTGTACTACCACCTGTAACTGGATAATTAGATATTACATCATATTCTGCATAGTCAGTAAATGAACCTGAGTTATATGAAGACTCTGAAACTTTTGTTGAGTCTACCCATATTTTTAGTGTTCTTCCTCCATCTGTAGCTAAACTTACCTTTATTGAGATTTTATTAGCCCAACTTGGTGCTGTGTCATCTATGTAGACATTACCCAAGTAATCCCAATCTTTACCATCATCTGCACCACTATTGTTTCTTAAAGTCGCCTGATTGTTTGATACACTAGTATCTACTGTAAACTGTGTAGCTGTGAATATCCTTGTCTCTGTTTTTACATCTGTACCCATAACTACATCTACATCATCTGCAAGAGTACCAAAGTTAAGTGCATCAAGTATATCGAAGCTGTCTACATAATCTTCTACCTCATATAAGCCTGTCCATTTAGGTGTTGTTTCATGTACAGCAGATGCAGTAAGCAGAAGTTGATAATCATTTATAGCTACTGAAGCTGCAAAGGTATCAAGTGATATTAAGGTTATAACAAGTGAGTGTTGTCCATCATAATCAAATGAACCTGTACCAAATGTATAACTAAATGTGTAATACCCTGTATCTGCTACATATTGCTTTGGTTGTGTAATGTAATCTACACCATCTAACTGTATTCTAAGTCTACATGTACCTGCCGACAATACATTTAATGTGGCAGATATTGTAAACATAGACTCTATATCTCTCTGTAACACATAGAAGACAGTAAACATCTTGGCAGATGCTCCTTGACCTATTGACAATGCTTGTGTACCAAGTGTTCTTATGGTTGCATTGACAGGTGCAGAATCTGACTGTTGTTTAATCTTTGATGTGTTCTGTGTCTGCTTGTTTGCAGATGCTTTAGCGTACCCAAGTGATGTGACAGACGCATAAGTTTGATACTTCCAACTGTATTTACAGATTAAGATGTCTGAATATGTCTTATCTACTATCTGGTCTGTTACCCTATCTATCTGCTTTACTGTGACAGTAATCTTATCTCCTATCTCAAAATCTGGTCTGTTAATTATTTCATAACTACCTGATGTGAATAAGAGTGTATCTACGGCAGATAACATACTGTTTATTATCTGCTGGACAGATGTAGGTACTTGATTTGGATTATCTGGGAACATATACCTTACAAATGGATTCTCATTATAGAACATCTCTGCTCTATTACCCTGTAACTGTGCAGATGAATTAGCTGTTACATTGAAAGCAGCAACATTCATAGTTACTTTTCTTGTTTGGAAGGTTTCATTACCCTGTGTGTAGTCATAAATCTTCGTATGAGGCAGACTGGCTACTGATGATTGTGCATATTTCTTAAAAGCCAGATTTCCATCTGCATTTAAGTAGAAAAATCCACAGCCAATCTGTGAAAGATAACCTAAAACCTCTCTATATGTTTGTGGTGTTAAATCATTACTGTAATATAGTGGATTACTATTATTATCTGGCAGAACTGTTATGTCGGCAGATATACTATATGTATCTACAGAACAAGTATCTGCATATCTAGTCATATACTGTGTGATTGTAGCACCTGTAGCATATAGATGTTGTAAGTCTACATTAGATACTGCGGTTTCAAAGGCTTGCATACCATCATATGCCTCTATCTGCGTATCAAAATTATTGTCTTGAATCTTGTCAATATAGAATATACCTAATATAAGTCTGCCAGATGTATTTTCTGTATCATTAGTGTTAAGTGATGGGTCAACTTGTGATTGTGATGGGTCATCTGTTTGTAACCATACTTTGACTCTAAAGACAGATTTTTTCTTTAGCAGATGTACGGCATTAAGTTTGTTTATACCTTGTACATTTATATTGAATTTACATTGACTTGATGAGACACCACCTAATATGAAGTTATCATTGCCTGTTGTCTGACTGTCAATCTGCAATGTATTCTCTATTAGGTCTTCATCAGATAGAGTGACTGCCACGGCAGATGTCTTATCTGAAGTGAAAAACTCTATCTTTGTCTTCCACTTTAGGTTATCTTGGGATATTTTATTTGAAAAGTAAGTTGAAGGAATTTGCATCTATTTACCCTTTTATCCCTTTCCGATAGAATATGTGATATTGACATATAGTATATGCTTTATCCTGTATGCTTTTTTACTGCAACTTGATATGAAATACCCTTGTCGATATACTTTATTCTACCTATTTTGTATTACTGTTAAACTATTTCTTATTTTTCAAATAGTGTAACTGTATTATCTTTAAAACTCTACAAATGTTATTGAAAAAGACCAATAATCAGTTGTATCATCCTCACATACTATTAACTCTGCCTCTTTATTCGCATCTGCGTACATAGCAGATTTAGTAGTGTACATATTAGTTACATTCAATGGGTCTCGAAATGTTAAACTAAATTGTTCAGCTTGACAAGCAGATAAAAGTCTGTGTAATTGTGTGTTATTAAGTCTATCCCAACTGCAAGTTACGCTATAAACATTCTGTCTTATCCTATTTCTTGTTAAAATTGCAGATGTTGAACGCTTGTCACCCAAATCTACGTCTGACAAAATGATAGAATAGCTAGATGGATTAGGAACATAGTTAACTCCATCAACAGGCATCCCAGTACGAACATTTGAGTCAGGAAATATTAAAAATGGATGTGTAAGTGCCATAAATATCACCTCACTGTATTTTATATTTATTTAACATCGTATTTATGTCATGTAGATTATATTTTTACTATAACAGATGACTAAAATACTATGTATATTGCCAATTTTATATCAGTTCATATAAAATTAACCCAGATTTGACTCTTTTTTACTTATTTATATTATACACTACCGAGGCTAATTTGTCAATACCTTTTAGCCTCGGCAGATATAATATTTATTTTGTTAGAAGTTTCCTGACTTTATAACTGAACCGTTTATAGTATCAATTATGAAATCTCCTAACTTATTATTTGCATCTAAGTAGACAGATACCCTCATGTTGTTGCCTTTACCTGTATTTAACTGATGGTTAAGCAGAGATAAGGCAGAACCTAAACCTGCCGTTGACTGATTTTGTGCAAGTAATGACTGCATCTGTGCTTTTTGTACCTCTGGAGATATAGCTATGCTTCTTGGTACTCCACTGAAGTCGAAATAATCAGACATATCATTCACATTCATAGATGAGACTATAGCATCTTGAATATCTGCCATAGCATCTATTGCTGCTGATTCTTCATCTGTTATTCCTTCTGCTATACCTAGTGTCACCCATTGACCTACATCTTCTTCCATTATCTTGGATGGAGAGTTAATCTTTAAAAGTGTTCTGAACTGTTTAGGAATTAAAGCAGACATTTTGTTTATTGCCTCTTGAAGTATAGACTTTCTATCTTCCATACCCTGCTTTATACCATCTACAGTATTTTCTCCTACTGATTTACCCTCATTATAAGCCTTTGTCTTAGTATCATTAGGTATTGTTATACCAGCTTCGATTGATTTATGAATATCATCATTTTTAGATTGTACACCTGTTACTTCACCTGCTCCAAGTGTTTTACCTGCTGTCTCACCTGACTGCTCAATCATCTTCAACTCTGTGTCAGTAAACTTAGTTCCAACCTTAAACTTGTCAAACTCTACACCAATATTATCAAGACTAGACTTATCAAGGTTATCAACTGCTGCCTTTGAGTTGCCGATTTCCATATTACAATCTCTAGCAGCTGCCTCTATCTCTGCAAGTTTCTTTTCTTTATCTGAACCTAACTTCAGCCTATCATACTCTTCTATTGATGCTCTAAGGTATTGTACTTTAGTATTAGCACCCATACCTGCTGCTTCAAGGTTGTTGAGGTATTTTCTCATCTCATCGACTTTCTTACCTCTTGCACCTAATCCATCAATATCTAAGTTTATTGCATCGAAACTTGTACTTAATTCATCTAATTTGTCCTTGTATTGACCTATAGTCTTTGACTGGAATAATATTTTACCTTCAGCAGCATCGAATGTGTCTGAAACTCTCTTACCCCAAACCTCTTCTGTGTGGTCTGCAAGGTCATCTAACTCTGTTAATTTATCTTTTACGCCAGATACTATAGCATCTCCTACAGAAATACCCATCATAACTGCTGCTGCATATACACCTGCTGTACCTAATTTTGTAATTAAGCCTATAAGACCTGTACTAGCAGAGCCTGCAACTGTACTTACGGCAGCTTCAGTACCCAATGTACCTGCTATAGATGCAGCTATCTTATCACCTATTGCTTTTGTAAGTGTAGATATACCGAAACTTGCTAATTTACCTATAAGTTTTACACCAAACAGTATTGAAAATGCTGTTACAAGGAATTGCATACCCTCTGGATTTTCACTTATAGCATCACCTATACCCTTTAATATTGCTGAACCTACCTCAAGCCAGTTAATTTTCTTTACTGTCTGACCCATCAGATTTGCAAGTGCTAAGAAGAAACCAGTAACACCTTTTGCTACATTCGTTAATGCTCCACTATCTGCAAGTCCATTTACTGTTCCTGCAACTGCATCTGATATAGCACCAGTGTTCTCATTTATAGTATCTGCTGCTGTATTAAGTAAATCTCCAATAAGATTTGCTATATCTATTGCTGCATCCTTCATCTTTGAAGCATCAATACTCTGAACAGCAGTCGTTATAGTTGTCTTAATAGCCTCAAATATCTTTTTATTTGTTTCACTATCTCCGATAGCACCGTGTATGAAATCAAATGCCAGATTTATAAGACCACCTATAGACTTACCTATATCTTCTGCCCCACCAGAGCCAAAGAGTCTATCAATAGCACCAACTAAGAACTCTTTAACAGCAGTTCCAGCTTTAGTACCCAAGTCTGATGTCTGTGCTTCTTTTATGAAGCCTGAGAATACATCAATAACTACCCTAAATTTGGTAGCTAATGCTTGACCTAAAGCCTTCCAATCTGTCTCATCAAACAGACCAGTAAAGAACTGTGCTATTCTTGCACCTGTAGTTTTTAATATATTTTTATCAGATAACTGCGTATATAAGTCATTTATGAATGTAGATATAAGATTTACACCTGCACCTATATTACGACCTATCTTATTTGTATCTATATTTAATAATCCTTTGAAGAAATCTGTCAAAGCATCATTAAAACTGTGTATCTTTTTAGGTATCTCAGGATTAGTTAAGCCTTTGTATATAGCATTTGACATTGTGTTAATACCATTTGCTACATGTTTACCTGCTTTCTCCCATTCACCATTATTCATAAGGTTAAATAAGTCTTCTAACCATTGAATTTTCTTTGGGTCTTTTGGCAAAGCCTTAACTGCTTTAGAAACTCCACCACCTCCGCCTCCGCCAGATTCAGAAGCGTTATTATTGAGTTTATCGAAGCTCTGTAATCCTATCTCTGCTTTCTTTGCAGCAGCTCCTACACCACCTACAGCCTCTGCCTCTGCATCAAAGCCTTTTACTGCTGCTTTAGCAGTATCTCCAAATCCAAACAGATTAGCAATAGCATAAGCAGCTTGAAGTGCATATGCAGTTATAGAATTTAAAATAGAGATTACAGGTGTTAATGCTTGAATTAAGCCAGTTGCACCCACAATTCCTATGTTTCGTAAGTTCTCCTTAACGGCTGCAAGCTGACCATTGTATTCTGCAAATGATTGTCCTGCAACACCGCCTACTTCACTTGTCTTTGCAATTAAATCATTTAACTCACCGATAAGTTTCTTGATACCGTAGAAAGTAACACCTTTTTTGAGCAGAGAAACAAGAGGGTTAGAAGATTCTGAATTACTACCCCCTGTGAATCCTTTCTTTATAAGGTTGAAGATATTCTTTGCAGATTTACCCAGCAGACCAAAATACTTTTTAATAGCACCTGTTCCTACTTTAATACTATCTACAAAGCTACTCTTGATTATAGAGCCTAATTGACTAAAACTCTTTTTAAGATTTTCAACTCTATCTCTTGTTACTTTCGTGGCTTCACTTAATTCTCTAGCACCTGATTGACCTATAGCTGTATTTGCTCTATCACCTACAGAATTTATACCCTTCAGTATGTTTGATATATCTGTAAGTTCTTGCTTATACATAGCTAAACCAGAAGTACCCTTGACTTCCGCATCATAATTAAGAGCATCTTTCATACCATTAAGAATATTCTGAAGTGACTTCATTTCTTGTGCATATTTATTGATACCCTGTGCATCTTTAGCACCAATAGCTTCAGATAAATTAGCTTTAGCTTCATTAAACTTCTTACCTGCTGTCTCTATGGTTTTACGAACATTATCCATAGCCTTTGCATTACGCTCATAAGCCTGATTTATCTCATCAGCACCATGAGCAGAGTTAATCTCATCAGAAGTCTTCTTAATCTTCTCAAGATACTTTTCAAGTGCCTCGGCAGATTTCAAATCTACATTTGTTTTAATATCCACTTCATAAGTATAAGCCATCCTATTAACTCCTTTCTTATAAAAATTGAGTTTTAATTTTATACGATGTATGTTTTTTCAGGTATTTGATATTAAAACCTAAAAAACTCAGAAAAAAGACTTGTCAATAGCATTTTAATTATTTAATGACCTTAATTTCATATAATAATCTCCTCGCTGTTTCCTTAAAATCTCCATCTGTTCCTCGTATTCTTCTTTGGTAAAAATAGGTTTTATTTTGTATTTCTTCTTTTGCTCAGTGTAGAACTTTTTAGTTTCACCTTTAAGGTCTTTCAAATCTACCCCTCTGTATTGCATCTTTTGTGCTAAAGGAGTATCAACTAGGCATGGCAGAAGTGAAATAAACTGCCAATAATGTAAATCATCTGTCAAAGGTATATGATGTATTGTGAAGGCAGCCCATATGTCAAGCTGGTCGAAGTCAAAGTTGATAACTTCATCAGTTGAATCATTATGTTTTTCACCTTCTATGTGAATTTCTGATTTTCCACACGATAAGAACCATCTTACTCCATTGATACCTTGTATTATGTCTTCTGGTTTATCAATGTAAAGTGTCTCTATCGCAATGTAGAATCTTAAATCATCATCTATATCAGGGTCTGCCATCATTTGTGACAGCAGAACCCCAATTTTATATGATGTTCGTATTCTATATTCTTTTTCACCTACTTTGTAGGCAGATGGAAAACCATCAATAAGAACATTATACATCTTTCTTACCCTCGTTAATGTTTGTAACCTTTGCTACCCTGTCAAGACCATACTTCTGCTGAATTGAAGCAATCTTCTCGTTCTGTTCCTTCTGTGCTTTAACAACTACTGGGCTAATAGCCTCAAAGAACTCGAAATATCTTTCAATCTCTGGAAGAACACCTTCACCAAAAAGTTCATCACAAATGTTGATACCGAAAGTGTTATCAACATCGTTTCTGAACTCTGTTAACACATCAATCTCGACATCTGAGTATGCAATGATTTTGTCTAAATCACTCATATCCTCTTTCTTCTCAATCTCTTCAACTCTATCGTTGATTTCTGCCTCGATGTTCTGATACTTCTTCATAAGTTTAAGAATCTTATTAAGAAGTCGTTTATCAGAGAAGTCTAACTTAATCTTCTTATCACCTATCTCTACCTCTGTTGCTCTGTTAAGATTGATATTAGTTACTGTACCCATAATATTTTTCCTCTTTTCTTCTTATTTTGAAAAAAGGGCAAGCATTTTTATGTACTTGCCCTAATTTTGCTATTACTTATTATATTGTAACTTAGGCTGCAAATGTAAGGACACCTGTTGTTGGGTCGATAACACCTGCTTTGTCGCACTCTACCCAGTCTGATGTCAGACCGATGTTTGCGCTTACCTGTGCTTTCTCCTGTGCAGAACCACCATACTCGGTGCAAACAATCGCACAGTTGGCTACATAAACCTTATTTGAATCCCAAGTATCTACACGGCAGATGACGAAAGAGGCATCTGTACCTACTGGTTTCTTCATGTAAAGGTCGAAGAACTTCTTGCACACAGGGTCTTCCTTGAGGAAATTCTGTGAAATATCCATTGTAGCCTGCCCGAAACTCGGATTAGAGATAGCGAGCTTCTGTGTAACATCGTTTTGCTCTTCAAGAGAACCGTTATTGCTGAATGTGTTGTTATCTGCTGTGAGAAGCATCATATTCAGCGTACCACCTGTAACTGTTGCCTTCTGTGATGTTGCATCTACTGCAACTGTGGCTGCCTGTGCTGTATCAAGGAAATACAGTATCTCCTCTGAGCCAATACCTGAAGCTCTGATTTCTCCTAATGTTGCTGCTGGCATAACTTTTTACCTCCTAAATAATTATTTAGATTTTCTGTTATATGTAATGACTAATGTACCTGAATAGTCTTTACAACTGTTTTGATAAACTCTTTCGAGCTTTGCTGGTTGTATATCTGATACAGAATATATGAACCAATCTTCAGCTCCTTCGTTAATTGATTTGTAATTTTGTGCTATCATATTGATTAAGTCGTCTACAATTTCTAAAAGTGGAAGTTCATTTTCACCTTTTACATTAACTAACTGCCTATACATTATCTTTAACTGAAGAGTACCCTCTAACCACATCCCTGTTACATCTGCAAGATGTTCATTGAGAGATTGATTTGCAGTTGATATACAACAACTGTCCTCTTTTACAGATAACAAGTCAAACCGAATTGTCGGTAGGGAAGATGACTTGTTGTAATTGAGGTAATCTATTATGTTTTGAATGATATTAGATACACTTGTCATTGTTTGAATAACTCCTCTACAAAAGTTTTGAGTATTTCCTCTTCATTTTCGATAGCTGCTACCTCTAAGGCAGAAGATGTAGCTTTACCGTGTACATCTGTTGAATAGTTTTTTGGTTCGGCAGATGGACTTAATACTGATTCGGCATATGAAGCATCTGCCTCTATAGTATTATTATCTACTACACTCATACTATTAAACAAAGTACCCGTCTTGTATGGAATGTAAGGTGTTGCAAGTTCCAGAAACTTTTCTGTTGCTTTTCTTTGTGCCTGTTCTTCATTAGACTTAATATCCTGTAATATTTGCTCTGATAGAGTCATTTATTTGGCATTAACCTGTATATTAGCTAATCTTCCGAACAGATACTCCGAAACAGAAGTTATTTCATATATATTACCCAGCTTTTGTTTTGCTTCGTTGAGTTCTGCAAAAGATGAGATATTTATATCCCCCTCTGCTATATAATCACCCTTACGAAATGCGAATATATCTGATGTGGGGTTTGCTGTAAACTCTGATGCTGATACCCTTTGACGGGATGCTTTAGATTTGTTTTCCCCATAATATAATATGAAATTATCTGAATCTGCAACCTGAACTCCATTAAGAACGACTTGATTTGTTTTTTCAATATGAACTTTCTGTACTTTTGTACATTGTATCTGCTCAGTATCTTCATCTATGATGTTGATTACTGTAGCTATTCCTGTGAGATTCATATGTATCACCTCACTATACCCATCTACAAGTAAGGTCTGTAACATTTAGATATAAATCTACAATGTTTGTCCTTACATAATAGAGATAATTAGGTGCAATTCCTGTAGAGGAGTAGGTAACACTCCAGTTACCTACTCTCTCCGACAGTTCTTGCTTATAAGCAATCGTGTTACTATCCATTACCGTAGACAGATAATCAATAATAGCACATAGACAATCACGGAGGCGAACTGCCACTTCTTGAGAAGTATTTTGTTCTGTAAGTTTAGAATATTTACCGAAAGTGGCATCATCTAAACAATACACCGCTTTGTCTAGTAACAAATTAAATTCGGCTTCGCTTAAAGTACCGCCTTTACTTGTATAATACTCATATGTTGGAACAATAATACCCATCTTTCGCCTCCGTAATTATTACTCATTACTTAACTGTATGCCAGATAAGTCATACTCTGCAATCTGTACTGGTGCAGCTTGCATACCATTTATTTGCATTGTAAGTCCTTCTGTAGATACTGCATCTGCGGCAGCTATCTGTAAAACTGCACAATCTGATTTTTCATTATTCATAAATAGTGCTGCACGATATGTTTTACCACCACTATTTACTACTGCAAATGCTGCTTGATAATCTGAAAAATCACAATTAGAAGCATCAAGGACTATATAATACCCATTAAGTTGTGACCCTGTTGTATCTTGAACCAGTTTTGATGTACCTACTATACTAGGTGTTCCACTTGTAACTATGGATACATCTTCTTGAATATCTGATACATGTAAATTCTCTGCTACTGAAACAGGTAATTGTACACTACCAGCAGGTATTGCAAGACCTTCAAGAACTGGTTGAGGTGGTGCTGGTTGAACAAGTTGTAAGCCATCTAACTCATACTTATTCTCATATACAACTTCATTATCTTTATCTAAGCAAGTAATAGTTAAAACTCCGTTGTTAAGATTCAAAGCCTCTGAATTTGCACACTGGATAAGCATATAACCATTCTCATCTAAGATTGCGTTGTAATCATCTGATAAACCAGTAACTTCACCTGATACTGAATCTACTCCAGTAAGGTTACATCCATTAAAATCTAATGCAAGATAATAACCGTTATATGTTCCCTCCGTACCTGATGTGTTTACGAGGTTAAGACTACCTGTGATATTTCCAAACTCTTCACTTAATGTGACTTTACTTTGGAATGACTCTACTGATACTCCGTCTATTGTGACTTGACTATCAGCAGAGTCTATACCTTCAAGTTTTTCTGGGGTAGGAGGGACTACTGGTTTTTTCTTACAAGAACCGTATCTGCATTGGTTACCTTGAAACCTGTGTCAACCTCTTCCTGAACTAAAGAGCCTGCGAACTGCTCTGAATCCTTAACACGAAGAAGTGTAAGTCTATCAATGATACTGAAACCTCTGTGGTCGTAAAGTATATACTGAACATCAGAGATGTCTACAGACTTTGTAGTTCCGTTAGCCTGCATATACTTGTAAGAAGAAGTATTATCAAGTAATGTAGCCTCGATGAAGAGAATACCCATCCAGTAACCAACTCTACCATAAGTTACTACATCATCGTTGATTACAGGTGTGTAATCGTTACCTGCTGCTTTAAGCATCTCAGTATAAACATTAACTGAGCAGATGCAGACATCAGGTCTTGCATGTTTTGTTCTAAGTGTTGCACGAGATGCAAGGATGTCAGCCTTGATGTCAGAGATTGCAGATGTTACAGAAGAAGCTGTACCCTCATCTACAAGAACTGCAAGACCAGATTTCTGTCTAGCTATTCTAACATCCTCTGTTACCTTCCAAGTGCTGTTCATAAGAACATTTGTAGGCATAGAAGCCTCATAATAAGCTGGTACTTTCTGACTCTTCTGGAAGCTGTTGTTAGTGTTAATATCAACAACTGTGTTTGTGTACTCGCTATTTGTGAAGTTAGAACCTGGTGTCTTAGGTTCAATGCTGTTATCAGGTGAATACTTTTCTACCTGAATCTGACCTGCATTACCGATTGTGTACTCAGATGTGAACGAAACTCCATCACGGAAAATCTCATCTGCGTAAAGTCCTTGCTCAACTACAGGACTCATGCCCGTGGCAATACTGCCATTACCTACTACTAATGCCATAATTGTTTATCTCCTTTTCTTTTTTGCTTCGAGGAAAGCCTGCACCTGTGCATCTATACTGTTTGCCTGTGCATTTCCTCCTTGTGTTGAACTGTTACCCTTATATACTGGTTGAGTACCTGACTGTGAATTAGGATTATTCATCTGTCTGTTACCCTGTCCATTAGAGGAATCCTGCTGGATACCAAACATAGAAGCATTTTTCGTTGCAACTTCCTTAATTGCATCTTCAAATGTCTTCTTACCATCTGCTGTGAGTTTCTTTGCCTCAAAGATTGCAAAGTCTGCAAACTGTTCTGGAATACCTTGTTTGTTTACTAAATCTTTGTTGGTAAAGTCCTCAACTTTGCTGGTCAAATCAGCAACTTTGCCTTTCTCAATGTTTAACTGACTATTTAAGTCTGTAATCTTCTGGTTGAGTGTTGAAACTCTGTCCTTAATGATTGCGTTTAACTGACTCTGGCTGAACTTTGGTGTGTCATCAGTTGAGTTGTTGGCAGATGCAGATGGCTTAACCTCTTGGGTAGCTGTCTGCTGTTGCTGTACCCCTTGCTGTGTACCATTGTTCTGTGCTTGGTTTGTGTTATTCTCATCCATAACTTTTCCTCCTGTTTAACGCCCATCGGCTTAATATTCTATGACAATAATTATACCCAATATCTTGTGGTTTGTCAATACATTTTCTTGGCATTATCACAAAATATTGGGTAAAATTGAAGTTTAAATTTTATTCTGTAGAAATATTCTCGGCAGATTGATTATCTTCAAGTTTTCCATATTCTGGCATCCATTTTGCACGATACTCATTGACAGTCATAACTTTCTCTTTGACTAACTCTAAATCTCTCTGTCTTTCTGTCTCTATATCTTCTGTAGTTGCATTTCTTAATGTAACTGTTACTTTAGCATCTTTATCTATGTTGATACCTAGTATGTCTGCACCTATCTCTAATAAAGACAAGATAAGTTCCTGTAACTCATGCTGTATAAGTGTACTCTGTCGCTTTATATTACGACTAGCTTCTTTGGCATCTCCTCTATACTCTGTAGCTGTTATTGTACTGTTATCCTGTAAGCTATAATACTTCCTACCCAAACCTACCCTGGCAGATAGGATATTTAACTGTAATTGAAGTTCGTCATTTAACTTATCTGTGTTAAGATTTGGATGAAACTCCTTAACAAACTCTTTTATTTCTGATGTAGCTTCATCAGAGAAGAACTGGAAGTAGCTTTGAAGTGCATCATCTGGTACTATAGGATTGCCACTTTCATCTGTTGTCAAGAGTGATTTGTTAAAAAGAACAAGTCTTCTACCTGTAATTACTTCCTGTTTTATACATGAATAAACTAAATCTATACTATATAAAACATCAAGTGCATCTGAATATACTGACTCTCCAAGTGGAGAATTGAACTGTATCTTGTTAGCTTTTGAAGTAGTGAAGATGAAGAACCAAGGTCTTGTAGTACCAGTTCTCATGTAAGGTATAAGACCTATATCTTGTGGGTCTATCTCTTTATCACCAGTAAATACCCTATTTTGTATGATGTAAGTCTTATCATAGTCTAATCTGTACTCTGTAAGAATATCATACTTTTTACCATTGTTTGTCTGCTCTGTAGCAAAAGCTACCTCTGTAATGATACCATTCTTGAAACTGATAGGGCAGATTTCCTGTGCAATATAAGAGTTAAAAGAGATTTTAGTATCATCTGTCTTAACAATACTACCATCTTCTGTTACTCCAATATCGTCTAGTGCTATAGCAATAGCACCTGTGCCGATAGCAAACATATACTCCAGAGAGTCATTAAGAAGAGTCTTGAAGTTTGTACTACCCAGAACTCCTTTCTCTCCATTAGTACCCTGAATAAAAGCAGATGATGCTTTAGTTATCTTCTGTCCTTTGTTAGAGATTACCTTGATACCCCAATTCTCTGACAGAATGGTTGATACCCAGTCCTCTGCGGTTCTTGATGCCATTTTGAGGGTAGGCAGTTTACGAGTCTTTACACGAATACCATCATTGACAGTATAGGTGTGTAACTTATCTGTACCTGTGTACCACTCCATCCACTCTACCTGCTTTGTTCTCATTTCATCTGAACTATATACACTTGGTATAAGCTGTTTGATTTTGTCGTAGGTTAACATACTTGTGCCTCCTTTAAATTATTTATTATTTATTATTGTTTAATAATAATCTCTTGATGAATCTACTCCAACTATACTCTTCTGCATCTAATGTATCTATATCACTTGTACCATCATCAAGTCTTGTATCTGGATGTTTTCTATCCCACTGAGCTGTCTTTGTAGCATCTATAACTGTAACTGCTTCCTCTGATATGAAATATCTACCCTGTGCAAGTAGACTATTCTTTAACTCTATTCTTTCGTTTATAGTACCCTTGACACAATCACATACAAGTACATTTGGTGCAATTTGCTTTGTTACTGTTCGTAGGTCTGCTGTCAATATCTTCTGTGCATAGTCACAGTAAACAAATCTTACACCTTTGTTAGTCTTATTTTGAATATCTATTAGAAATTCTTTGAATTTCTGTCTAACAAACTCTGTAGTCTTATCTCTTGTATCATGTGCTTCACTTTTAATAACAAATATAGTCTTGAAGTTATCAAGTAAGTAACTAGCTACAAAAGTAGTCTTACTTTTACCACCAAGACTATAATCTACTCCGATATTAACAAATCCTTTGTGACCTTTCAGGAAACCAGCCCAATCCTTATTACATATAATATAATTTTCTGGTTTTAAATTAAACGAAGTATATATAAGTCCTTCAGCACTAGCAGATTCTCCAAGTACATTTCTCTTATATTCTACACTATCTGGTGCAAACAATGAAGCATAGGCTTGTTTTTGCTCATCTGTTAATGCAGAGTTATCAAACAAAGATACCTGCATATAATTGTAATCTGATTTACCGAAAGCATTGACTGCTCTACTCATTCTATCTAAATGAGTATATATGTAGGCAGATGGAGCAACAGGGTTCATATCTGCTATAAACTTAGGGTCTAAAGATGCAGTAAGACGAGATAGAGCCATAGATACCCAATCTTTGGTATCATCTTCTGCATCTGTGTAGGCAAGACCTAACTCTGTTACTAATATACCACCAATACTTAAACCTTGAATAGATTTATAACTATCTGCTTTACTATGTCCTACTATAAGGCAGATTTTTTCACCCATATCTGTCTGAATATAAAGGGCTTCATTATTCTCATATTTGCCTATCTTCGCTCTGTTACCCCAGATAGACAGTAAACCATATCCATTACCATCTAATAGTGTTATCTTTGCTGTAGAGATTGTAGCACCTGCGATTATATGCAGACGCTCTCTTGTATTATTTAGGTAGTAAGAGAAGGCATAGCAAGACAATACTGACTTACCTGCTCTATATCCACCAGACTGTATGTTGTACCTATGTGTCTTTGATGCTTCAAAGAAGGCTCTATATTTCCTTGAAAATGGCTTTATTTGGGCTTTCTGAATTGCCATAGTAAAAATATACTCCTTCCTATATAAAATCGTTCTATGAGGCTCTGGAGAAGCCACAGAATACCCTGTGACTTACTCTATTGGAGCATCATAATTTTCGTTGTCATCTTCTTCGTTCTCTGCATCAATATTGTTTATACCATTGATATATTCATCCAGTTCTACCTCGTCAACCTCATTTGACAAGTTTGGACTACCCATTGACAAGCCTGCTGCGTTAAAAGCAGATGCCAAATCATCTAATATCGAATTATCTTTACGAAGACCATAAATATCTAAAAGTCGCTCTATAGCCCATTGTTTTGATATAAGTTTAGGTTGGTTTGTTTTAGGGTCTATAGAGTCTACCATACAACTCTTATAGTAACTTGGAATGTCTTGCCAATTCTTCTTATAGTAGAAAGCTGTTTTGGTTTCACCATATTTACCTTTGTAGTTTTCTGATGCAATGTTATCTGTTGGGTCTGACATTACAACATCTTTAAGTCTACTAATTAAGTTTTTAACGAAGTTCTGGTCTTCTTTAGCCAAGTTATCCTTGAGATACTGTATTCTCTGAATTATTCTATCATTCTGCATCAATCTTTTACCTAAAGCATTATGCAGATAATCTTGCTGTGTATGACCTTTATCTCTACCATACCCTGCTAGATATGCACACTTACTAGGTGTCATTGAACAACCACTGTTTACATATAACTGGCAGAAACGCTCTTGCATTGGAAGTAACGGTATTGAAGGGTCAAAATTGTTTATTGATTTACCTTTTCCCATTGTATTATCTCCTCTTTATTGTGTAGCAGATGCAGAGGCAGAGCCTCTGCATCTTTTAACTTAAAGTCTTATATTACTCGCACTTACTATAAATCTTTTCCCAAGTCTTAGCACCTACAATTCCATCTGGATTAAGTCCATTTGCTTTCTGGAATCTGATAACTGCATCTCTAGTATTCGGACCAAAGCTGCCATCAACTCCATCTATAGGCTTAACAACTGATTGTATAACTCTAACTGGGTCACCTGTTATGATATTACCCTGTCTGTAGTAGCACTCTTTCAAATCTGTGAACTTCATATCTTCGTCTCCTCCTTTGATATAAATACCTGCATCCTTCAGATATAACCAACCTATACCTGATTTTAACTTGCCATAATCACCACTAAGCTGTGTAATTGTATAAGTACCTTTCTGTACTGAACCAAGTCCTTTTCCATTTGGCTTGTCATAATAAGTAACTGGATACTTAACTTGTACAAGAAATGGTACATCTGGATAATGTGAAGGTGTAGGCGTTGGTGTTGGTGTAGGCTCTGGTTGTGGCTGTTTACCCATAGCTGTTGCTACATCATTCCTAAACTTCTGCATAACTGCTGATTTGTATGGGTCATTTTGATTAGCATTATTCATAAACTGACCCCAGTAGTGATAAATGTCTATATGACCACTACCACATCTAGCACCTGATTTATCTCTTATATTGTAGCTATCCCAATGGCAGCAGATAACAGGAACTTGAACTCCATTATGTTCTGTTAAGCCTAGCGGATTCAAATTGAATTTTCGGCATAAATATACGCACAACTGTATATTTTCCTCATATTGTGCCTCAAAATATTCTCTACTGTATGCAGATGTTCCTTTAGGTGGTTCGCAGTTCTCCCACTGTACGAATCCACTATTCATTGAACCTCCACAACCCCAAGGTCTATAATCCCAAGGCATAGTCTGTAACGAAGTCATTTTGTTATCGGCAGTAAGCCCAATCCAAGCGTTCAAACCTGCATCTGGTTGTCCTTTTAGTCCAAGATGATTCCAGTCATTCTTATTTGAGTTTACACCAAGTAATTTTAACCAGTAATCCTTATCTGATGCTTCATCATCTGGCTGACACCATCTTTTTAGTACATCTGCACCCCAACAACCTACTGAGTGAATAAGAATACCCTTAATTTTCATCCTTCTTGTGTTCCTGTAGCAGTTTGCATGTGACATTAGCATATAAAGTGGTGGTTGTGCATCACTATATGTATTGAACATTCTTTTAATAGCCATTTTTATTTTCCTACCTTTCTATTCTAAAAAAAATTCAGAATTATATTTGACTAAATTATATCATATCCTCATAGGAAAGTCAATAGAAAAAGGGTATCAAAAAGATACCCTTTTCCCTGCCACATTATTAAATTGTTCTTTCCCTTAAAGGCTATTTACTCGAAGTAAAGTTCTGGTTGCCTATCTAAGCATCTGTAGTAATTATCTATTGCTGTAATTATCTCTGCATCTGTATTTTCTTCTTTAACTAACCTGTTAATCATACCATAAAGTGATATGCTATCTTTGTATGTTATCTCTCTTAATATAATGTTGTCTGCTAAGTATCTTTTGTAATGTTTTACATATTTTTGATGTGTAAAGTTCTGTACTGTAGAAACTACTTCCATAAAGTGTGGATGTAACATTGCTGCTGCTGCTCTTATAGGTATTAAACTACCCATTGAGTATCTAACTGCTGTATGATTAAGATTAAGACTTATATTTCTTTTTCCTTTACCCTTATATTTGAAGTGTGTAAGAGCTGTATAAACCTCTTTATTCTCTCCGCAAGTCATACAACATATCAACTTGTGAAGACTAATTGGTACTATTGCTCCATCTACCTTTAAGTTAATCATGTAATACCCATTAGATGTGTTCTGTCTTACCAGTTTTTCTAATGATTTATTTGAGTTTCTTCTACTACTACCTGTAACTTTATATATAATATCTGCAACTCTAGCACTATTTACAGTGTCTCTAAGATTGATACAATAAGTGTCATCATCATCGTGGAAGATAACCTCATTGTAATACCCTTCCTCTGCATTGTAATCCATCTGTACTGCTGTCTGTAACATAATACCTATAGCTTTATCTGCATCTGTCATCTTCTCTGTCGGTATAAGTGTACCCTTTTTCAGAAGGTCTTTAACAAGTTGTTCTATCTCTAATATATTATTCATAATGTAGTCCTCCATCTGCTCTACTGAGCTTTATTCTTTGCTTCGTCAAGTTCTTTTTTGAGAGAGTTAATATATCTTTC
>Ga0326512_10000970_pt1 | contig 23602 bp, 34 predicted proteins | sample 1_2617_0518_D_FD_203652 | JGI IMG/M metagenome (GOLD analysis project Ga0326512, IMG submission 203652) | Bovine rumen microbial communities from UC Davis, California, United States - 1_2617_0518 | ecosystem: Host-associated > Mammals > Digestive system > Stomach > Rumen | place: USA...
TGCGCCCACTTACACACAGAGAAAAAAGACCAAGCAGACATTATGGCTCGGATAGTGATTGCAACATGAAAGCCGTATCCCTAGCGGTTTCCGAGCCTTTAATATAGGGACGTTACTTTTAGGGGGGTAATAATATGAGCATTGAGCTTCAATGTGTATATTGTGGAAAGAATTTCACAGCGAAAAGTCGGAAAGCTAAATATTGCTCCAAAAAATGTCATGATACGGTGTTTAGATTGAATCATGGAATAAAGTGTAATCCGAACGTTGAACCGTATCAAAAAATTTGCGAATGTTGTGGAAAGTCATTTAGTACATTTAGACAAGCAAAAATAACATGTTCTCATGAATGTGCGATAAGACATAAGAAAACAAAAAATAATCCTATTAAGAAAATATGCCTTATTTGCAAAGCAGAATTTGAGACATTTTGGGATTCTCAAAAAACATGCGGTTCGGAAATATGCAAAGCTGAATACAAAAGGCAAGCTCACAGAAGAAGAAACAATAACGAAAAAGCCATAGCTTATCAAGAAAAAAAGAGGGCAGAGAAAAAGAAATATCGTTTATTACATACCGAAAAACGAGAGTGCAAAATATGCGGCACTCTTTTTTATTGTCTGGATACTGAAACAATCCAAACATGCTCAAGTGATTGCTCAAAAGAATACAAAAAGCAGAAGAACAGAACAAAAACAGATAAACGATTAAACAAAAATAACATTATTGATTCTGATATTACATTAGAAAAGCTATATAAACGAGATAGTGGTATTTGTTATTTATGCGGTCGTATATGTGATTGGTCTGATTATTTAATGCGTGGTGATATAAAAATATGCGGTGGCAATTATCCAAGCAAAGATCACGTTATACCGCTAGCAAGAGGCGGAAAACATCAATGGGAAAATGTTAGACTCGCACATTTGAGTTGTAATATCGCAAAAAGCGACACCACGCCGACATATACAAAAGAAATGTCACGGGAACACGCAAGGAAATACGCTTCTTTAATGGTTAGCAATAAAAAGCAGACCGCACAATATACATTAGATGGCAACCTATTAAAGATATGGGATTCTACGGCTGAGATTGAAAGAGAATTAGGACTAAATAGCAAGCATATACAAAATGTATGTAGAAATTCCAAAACGGGGAACGCCTACGGGTATCGATGGGAGTATGTAAGTTGACTAGAATGCAAGATGTAACGGATGAAAGCCGCATCTTTCAATTAAGAAACCTACTAGAAATAATAGCAAAAGAAATAGATGACGCTCCCGGAGCAAGAGATATGGCATCGTTGGCAAAGCAATATAGGGAAATTGCTAAAGAAATCGAAGATATAGAGGGTGCAGATGGCAACGAGGATGAAATCACACGATTGCTTAACGAGCGTGAAGCTGATGGGAAACCAAGAGCCGTGCGTTCGGATAAGTCCAAACTATAAAAAAAGCGATGGAATGGATGCCGCTAAGATATTGAAATTTGGCGGCATGATATTAGACCCGTGGCAAAGCGATATATTAGATGATTGGATGGCATTAACTCCAAGTGGGAAATGGAGTAGTAAAACATGCGGTGGTTCAGTACCAAGACAGAACGGCAAAACGGGACTTGTATCGGGGCGTACTGAAGCCGGAATGATTATGTATAACGAGCAAGTATTATATACCGCTCATTTACAAAAGACCGCAACAGAGACCTTTGAAGAAATAGCCGGATTTTTCGATACATCCAAACTTAGAAAATACTTAAAAGATATAAAGACCGCTTTAGGGAGAGAACAAATAATACTAAAAAGCGGTGCAAGGGTTAAATTTCTAGCTCGTACTCGGAACGGTGGACGTGGACAGCACGGAGATTTACTTATATTTGATGAAGCGCAAGAGTTAGACGTTGACGCACAAGCATCATTTATACCTGCAATATCGGCAAGCCTTAATCCTCAGACCATTTATGTAGGGACTCCGCCGGACCCGAATACTCCCGGCGATGTTTTCCGAAACATCAGGGATAAAGCGATCGCAAAAGAAACAAAATCAACGTCATGGTTTGAGTTTTCCGTAAAAGATATTGGAAATGTGAAGGACGTTGAACGATGGGCGGAAACGAATCCGGCGCTTGGAAGAAGAATATTGATATCCACAATCGAGGGTGAATGCGAGCAGATGCCGGCGGACACCTTCGCCCGTGAGCGACTTGGATGGTGGTCTCCCGAGGTTAAAGAAGTCATAGATTACGCCATTAAAAAAGAAATCTGGGATTCTTGCGGATCTGACGAAGAAAAACCCGAAGGAAAAACCGCTTATGGCGTTAAGTTTTCACCAGATGGGTCGGCGGTGGCGCTCTGTGGTGCCGTCCTTCCTAAAGATGGACCTGCTCGGATTTCTCTTATAGAGCTCCGCTCCACGAGTCATGGTACTCAATGGCTCGCTGACTGGCTTAATGAAAGATACAACATAGGATCATGCGTGGTTATAGACGGTCGGAATGGCGTTGATGTCCTCGTGGAGAAAATAAAAGACATTTGGAAGTCGAAGTTATCTATCGTGAGGCCAAGCGTAAAAGAAGTCATAGCAGCAACGTCTACTTTAATGAATGACTTATCAGAGCATAACCTCACATGGTTCAGAGGTCAGGAAGTATTAAACGATAGCGCAACGACCGCAATAAAAAGACCGATCTCTGGCGGATGGGGATTCGGCGGAGAGAATTCTTCTCCTATTGAGGCATGTGCGCTTGCTTTATATGGTGTGAAAACTTGCAAAAGGGATCCAACTAAGAAAATGAAATTTGGTTAAAAGTCATGATTGATTTAAGTTTGAATGTCGCAAATATTATAGGGCTAGATCAGAGAGAAATGGCAAAGCTCCAGAAACTCGTCAGGATCTTCCGGTATCATCAGGCGAAAAATTGCCTCAAAGACAAGTATTATGAAGGGAAGATCACTCTCAATGATGTCAATCTTGGCATTGCACTTCCTGAAGGTATGCGAGGGCTCGAAATCGGGTGTGCCTGGGGAGCAAAATGCGTGGATGTCCTTGCGGGGATGTCTATGTTTGATGGCTTTGTGGGCATTACAGGCGAAGATGTAGAGCTATTAGATAATATAGCTTTTAAAAACAATCTCCTAGCTGAATATCAAAAGGCCTGCAGGGATGAGCTGAAATACGGATGCACTTTTTCTACACTGTCAGCAGATAGTGAGATCGGGTGCAAAATTAGATTTCATTCCCCTCAGACCGCTGCAGCCATGTGGGACGGGGTAAAAGGTCGGATTGATTGCGGCATGGCTATTCTCGATACTGTGCCTGATGAGATGGATAACGCTACATGGCATCCCTCACTTATCAGCTATTACACAGATGATAGTATCTGGATTCTTAGGCTAGGTGATTCGGGTGTATGGAATGCAACGAGGCAGCCACATAAGATGGGACGACCTCTGATGGAGGCTCTGATCTGGAATGCGACATCGAATAAACCATTTGGACGGTCCAGAATCAAAGAACCTATAAGAAGACTCATTGACGGTTATGTTAGGACCATTGCAAATGCTACAATCGGGCTTGAATTTTCAACGGCTCCTCAGAAATACCTGCTCGGTGTGAGTGACGAGGCTTATGACGTAGTTATAAACCAAAAATTCAGACAGTATATCGGCAATATAATCGCCGGTACAACTAATCCCGAGACAGGTGAAAAGCCCACATTCGGACAGCTTCCTCAGGGAAGCATCTCTCCTCATGTGGAGATGATCAGGATCCTCGCTACTCAGTTCTCAGCGGCGACGGGGCTTACTGTCACAGACACGGGCGTTGTGAGTGAGGCTAATCCCACAAGCGCCGAAGCGGTTCTAGCTCAGTCAAAGACCTTAACGGGCATGGCGGAGCAATTAAATGTCGGCAATGGTGATTCTTTAAGAAATATCGCTCTCATGGCACAGGCAATCACAGAAGGGAAAAGCCTCGACGAATTATCCGAAAGCCAGCAGGATGTAATTGCTCATTTTAAGAATCCGGCAATGCCGAGCGTATCTGTATCGGCTGATGCAGCTATGAAGATTGCTACGGCGAGACAGGGATTCGCAAATACAGATACCTTCCTCGAAATGATCGGATTCGATCAGGCGGCAATCCGGAAGATTAAAGCAGAGGAAAGCCGTTCTCGGGGCATGGCAGTTCTGGAAGAAATCGGAGCGACTGAATGAATCTCGGCGACATTTGGACTGAATATATCAGTAGACTGAACCGAATAAACAATACAGTATCGAAGAAAGCTCTCGCATATTTGAATAAATACGGTATTCCCGAGAGTTATGAGGCGAGGGAGCTTTTTATAAAATATGCAAACGGATTAGTCATGAAATATGGCGAGGCATCCAGCGCGGTGGCTTGCGAGATGTATGACGCTATCTCAATGCTTGAAAAAGCGAACGTGCCGCCTGCAGTACCCGCTACACTTCCTACTTATAGCGAAGTGGCAAAAGCAATAAACGGGACTATTAAAGATCAAAACGAGGAGATCATATCGGGAGCAATTGAGAGACTTGTAAAGATGCCCGGAGCCGATACAATGCTTGAAAATGCAGTCCGAGATCATGCGGAATACGCATGGATTCCATCTGGAGATACTTGCGCTTTTTGCATGGCGATTGCGGCAAATGGATGGCAAAGAGCGAGCCGCTCGATATTGAGTGGCGGTCATGCCGATCACATTCACGCCCATTGTGATTGCACTTTTGCGATCCGGCATAATACTCAGACCGACGTAAAAGGATATAACCCGAGTAAATATGCAGATATGTTTTATAGCGCCGCTGAATATTCAGAAAATCACGACGAGGGATCTGTTAACTTTGGGCGGAACGGTAAAAACTTCTTTACTTCTGACGCTCAGAACGCTCTCAGGCGAAGGAATTACGCTAAAAATAAAGAAGAGATAAACGAGCAGAAACGATCTGCTTATGAGAAACGAAAAGAGCGGGAAAGCGATAAAGCAGAAGAAACCGACGTTAATTAAGCGCCTATATGGGTGCTTTTTTATATGGCAACTCGTACCACTAAAACGAGGGAAAACACTTACTCACTTGGAGGGAATTAAAAATGAATGAAACTGTGAATCAGGAAACTATTGAAAACGTAGAACCGGAAGTTAAGGAAGAAAAGAAGGAAGAAAAGCTCTTCACTCAGGATGAGGTCAATGGATTTTTTAAGAAGAGATATTCGGAAATGATGTCTCAGCTTAATGAATTCAAAGATAAGGCCGCAAAGTATGACGAATTGGAGGAAGCAAATAAAACCGAGCTCCAGAAGGCTACTGAGCGGGCTGAAAAACTTGAAGCAGAGCTTAACAGCCTAAAAAAAGCCGAAAACGTTCGGAGTATACGTGAAAAGGTAGCAAAAGAGACAGGCATTCCGCTAGATTCCATGTCACTTCTGACAGGAGAAACGGAGGAGGAGTGCATGGATCAGGCAAAGACAATATTGTCTATCTCGCAGCCTGGTTCATATCCACAGATCCCCGATGGGGGAGAGATTCAAAACGTTGGAAAAGGGTCCGCCCGCGAATTGTTCAAGACATGGGCGGCTCAGGTAAACAATTAAGGAGGCATAAAAATGTCAGGAATTAACACAAACAGAACAAATATTTCACTTCCCACAGCGATCTCACAGCAGATCATCCAGAAGACTCAGGAAGATTCTGCAGTTATGAGGCTTGCAACTCAGATCGCACTCCCCGGAAACGGACTCACAATTCCGGTGATCACTTCTGATCCTACCGCTGCATGGGTAGACGAGACAGACGAGAAACCCGTAAGCAATCCTGGTCTTGGAACAAAGGTTATGAGAGGTTATAAGCTCGCAGTTATTGAACCCTTCTCAAACCAGTTCAGACGTGATTATGGCGCTCTCTTTGATGCACTTGTGGCTAGACTTCCCCGCATACTTGCTGAGAAGTTTGATAACACTGTTTTTGGTGGAACAGCAGCTCCCGGAGATGATTTCGATACATTTGCATCATGCACCGCTCAGAGCATTCAGAGTAATGTATACGGTGGACTCGTTGCCGCTGATACGGATGTCGCTACTCATGGCGGTATCTTAAACGGATTCGCAGTATCTCCCCAGATGAAGGGAATACTCCTCGCTGCAGTCGATAAGAACGACAGACCTCTCTTTGTAAACTCTGTAGCAGAGGGCGCAGTCGACAGGATTCTCGGACAGCCTACATATCTTACAAAAGGCGCCTATGTTTCTGGTTCACCTTCTACCGTTGGTGTTGCGGGTGACTGGACAAAGGCCATGTATGGCATAGTTGAGGGCGTAGATATCAGCTTCTCGTCTGATGCAACTCTCACTCTTGCAAATAGCTCTACAATTAATCTCTTCCAGAGAAATATGTTTGCAGTACGTGCTGAGATCGAGATCGGCTTCAGGGCTGACAAGGATTGCTTCAACAGGCTGACAGCTACACCCGGCGGACAGACCGGCGCTTGATGGGGATACTGATTGCGGTTCCCACATTTGAGACGATTGCTCCCGAGTGCTTTAAGGCGATCTATGATCTGCAAGGTGACTCCCTAGAGTTTGACTTCGTAAAAGGCTACGATTGCGCCAAGGCAAGGAACGAGATCGCCAAGAAAGTGCTCACAGGGGGCTTTGAGTATGTCTTAATGATTGACAGTGATATCGTGGTTCCTCCTACAACCATAGATATGATGCTCGACTCTCCCGTTGACATCTGTTTCGGGGTATATCCTCGCAAAAAATCGGCGGGGGAGACTGAGCTATTTAAGGACGGGACCTTCGACTATAAGAATCGATACACGATGGAAGACCTCGACAATATGGATGTGGATAAGTTTCCGGTCAAGGGTAGCGGACTTGGATGCACCCTGATCCGGACGGAGGTTTTTTATAACCTCGATTATCCCTGGTTTAATTTCCTGTCCTACTAAAACGATACGTTTTTGAGTGAGGATCTTTTCTTTTGTACGGTAGCAGCGGGACGGTATCAGTTAATTGCGGACAGGCGTGTCAGATGCGGACATATCTCCAAAGAGGTCGAATATTAGGAGAGAAACATGAAATTTGTAAAAATGATAAATAAAATCACAGGAACTGAGATGTATGTCGAGGAGTCAAGGGTATCAGAATACAAGGCTCAGGGGCATAGAACGACAGCTCCTAAACTGGACGACCTCAAACGTGAAGAGGTTGATCCTGGACCCGTAAAAGAACTCAAAAAGGCAATTAAACGGGTATCAAAGAAAAAGGTGTAATTATGGCTTACGCAACTATTCAGGACATCGAAAGCAGAATAAGCAGAACCCTCTCAGAACAGGAAGAGACTGTTTGCACTAACCTTCTGAATGATGCTGCGATTATTATTGATGCATTCAACGTCAATGCTGATGCTGATGCAAAGACTACGGTGTCTTGCCGTATGGTCATTCGTGCTATTGGAGATGGTGAGACAAGCGGATTCCCCACAGGAGCCTCACAGGGATCTATGAGTGGACTCAGTTATTCGCAGAGCTGGACAATAGGAGCTGGCGGCGGAGTAGGTGAGTTATATCTTTCAAAACTTGACAAACAGCTCCTCGGGTACGGCAATAAAATCGGATCATATTCACCAATTCAGGAGCTTGTGGGAGGCAGTTTATGAAAGGTACGACGATCCAGATCGCAGTTAAGACCCAGACAGGGACAGACCCATTTGGAGCCCCGATCTATACGGATGTTTGGGAGGATGTGCCTGACGTTTTAGTTGGAAACCCCACGACTGACGACATCACAAATTCCATAAACCTTTACGGAAAACGGATCGAGTATATGCTCGGGATTCCAAAAGATGACACTCATAACTGGATAGATGCTGACGTTATGATCTGGGGACAGCCATACCGGACATTCGGATTCCCCATAACAGGAGAACTCAAAAACATCCCGCTTAGATGGGGACAGAATGTGAGGGTGGAGAGATATGTCGAACATGAGGTTTGAGCTTAACAAAGATGGTGTTGCGGAACTTATGAAATCCCCTGAGATGATGGCGATATGTAAGGGCTATGCGGACAACGCACTCGGCAGGCTCGGGGATGGCTACGAGGTATCAACCTATACCGGGAAAACCCGTGCAAATGCTTCGATTAAGGCCGTAACCCGTGAAGCTATGAAGGAACAATACGAAGATAATTCGATTTTGAAGGCTTTGAGATGATAGAAGAAACAATACTCACATATCTGAATAGCGAACTCACCGTTCCTGTGTATATGGAAGAACCCAAGAAGAACCCGCCCGAGGCTTATGTGGTCATAGAAAAGACGGGGAGCGGGAAAACGAATCATATTTACTCATCAACCTTCGCCCTTAAATCGTATGCTAAGAGCTTATACGAGGCGGCGAGGTTGAATGAAAACGTGAAAAAGACTATGGATAACGCTATTGCATTGGGCGATATCTGCTCTAGTCGGTTAAATAGCGACTACAATTTCACGGATACAACCACCAAAACATATCGCTATCAGGCGGTGTATGATTTAATCCACTATTAAGGAGGATATGAAAATGAATCTAAACAATGTTGATAATGTTATTGTAGGAAAACCCAAAACGGACGGCGCGATCTTTATGGCTCCGGCAGGGACTACGCTTCCGACCGATGCCACCACTACGCTTGCATCAGCGTTCAAGTGCCTTGGGTATGTCTCAGAGGATGGCGTGGTGAACTCAAACTCACCCGAAAGCGAGGATATCAAGGCTTGGGGCGGTGATGTAGTCGCATCCCCTCTGACAGGAAAGCCTGATAAGTTTACATTCACGCTTATTGAGTCTCTGAATGTTGACGTTCTCAAACTCGTATATGGCGCTGATAACGTATCTGGAACCACGGAAACAGGCATCTCCATCAAGGCAAACAGCAAAGATTATACCAACGTGGTTATCGTTATCGAAAGAGCGATTCGTGGAACATTCGGAAGAATCGTTATTCCCAAGGCGAAAGTCTCAGAGATCGGGGATATCACCTATGTTGATAACAACGTGGTCGGTTATCCTGTTACGATCTCCGCTTTGCCCGGCGATGACGGCGATACTCATCATGACTATATCGCTCCGATTACTGCGTCCACTTTACCTATTGGAGGATGATGAATGATACAAGGAACAACATCAATCGGTTTTGATTTTGAAATAGATGAGAGGCGGTGCAACGACTACCGCCTCATTTCTATTGTCACGAAATTAGCGAAAGATCCTGAGAACGCATCACTGCGCGTTGATTTCTTTGAAGCTCTGAGAACCTTTGTAGGGACTGACATAGAGAATGCCCTGGTTGACTACGTTGTCAACAAAGAAGGATGGGCTGATGCGGATATGATCGCCGCAAATATCGGCGAGATATATAAGATGGCTCGTGATGCGATGGATGAGATAAAAAGAAAAAACTCGATTTCCTCGGCTACTGTCTCACAGAAGTCGGGGACGAACTCATCTGCGACTTTGCAGAAACCTACGGGATATACGATATTGAATCAATCCCCTGCGAACTCGCAGCAACCTTATGCTCAGGACTCAGGAACAATAGCAGAGTAAAAACCAAGATCAGCGGATTCAAGCCCATAGATGAGCGCATGATCTCCGCTCTGCAGTTGGATGCTCTTAATCTACTTGTATGGCAGAATTCAAAGGACGGTCAGAAGGGAAGAAATAAACCCAAGTCCATCCTTGAAGAAAGTACCAAGAAATTAAGAAAGCAAAAATCAGACACCTTTAACTCAATAGCGGAGTTTGAGGCTTTCAGAAAGAGATTTGTAAAAGATGGCAACTGAACTCGGAAAAGCATATGTGCAAATAGTACCCTCAGCGCAGGGGATAAGCGGAGCGATTGAATCAGCCCTTGGTGGAGAGGCTACCGCTGCGGGAATGGCGAGCGGAGCTAATTTCTCCAGTGCAATGGGAAAAGGTATCGCAGCAGCAGGCGGTATTGCAGCGGGAGCACTCGCAGCAGGCACCGTTGCAGTCGCAGGCATGACAACCGCAATAATATCCGGTACTGGCTCAATCGCTGAGTATGGTGACAATATCGATAAGATGTCTCAAAAAATGGGAATGACTTCTGATGCGTATCAGGAATGGGATGCAGTAATGCAGCATTCCGGGACGAGTATCGAGTCGATGCAGGCATCTATGAAAACACTTGCAAACGCAGCCGAGACAGGGAATAAAGCATTTGCAGAGCTTGGGATTACTGAAAAGGATCTCGCTACCATGAATCAGCAGGAACTCTTTGAAGCTACTATCAGAGGGCTTCAGGAGGTAGACGATACCACTCAGAGGACATATATCGCAGGCAAACTTCTCGGACGTGGAGCGACAGAGCTCGGAGCCCTTCTTAATACTTCCGCAGAAGAGACTCAGGCCATGAGAGATAGAGTGCATGAGTTAGGCGGGGTTATGTCTGAGGATGCGGTGAAAGCCGCTGCTCATTATCAGGACAGCTTGCAGGACATGACGACAGCTTTTGACGGGATCCAAAGAGGCATGATGTCTCAGTTCCTTCCGTCAATCACTACTGTTATGGATGGTCTTACTGAATTATTCAGTGGCAATGGTGACAAGGGCCTTGGAATGATAAATCAGGGAGTCTCTGATTTTATCGACAATCTGACTGATGTGCTCCCGAAACTCATCACGACCGGATCAGAGATCGTCGTTTCTCTTACATCTGCAATAGTTGAAAATCTCCCCGCTCTTGTGGATGCGGCTATTCAGGCGATTCAGGTACTCGGGCAGGGAATTATTGATAATCTTCCGATGCTTTTGGAAGCGGCAACGCAGATCATCACAAATTTGGCTACAAATATCGGACAGGCAGCTCCCGAGATCATTCCCGATGCGGTGAACATGATAATCGATACCATTCTTATGCTTTTGGAGAATGTTGACGCTCTTGTGGATGGTGCCATTGCTTTAATCACAGGACTCGCAGAAGGATTGATAAACGCCCTTCCTATTTTAATAGAAAGACTTCCCGAGATCATTATTAAGATCATCGAGGCTCTTGTGCTCAACGCTCCAAAACTCGCAACCGTAGGCCCTCAGCTAATAATCGCTCTTGTCGGTGGAATTATTCAGTCAATTCCTCAGCTTGTTGTTATGGCTCCGAGGTTGGTGAGTGAGCTTGCGACCGCTCTCGTGAATGATGCGCCTCAGATGATTGATTCCGGTATCGAGCAAGTCAAGAAAATGATTGAAGGCATCACTCAGATGATCCCTGAACTCTTGAATCTCCCTGGCGAGATAGTGGGGGCTTTATTTGACACCTTCATGGATGTAGCCCCTAAACTTGTCGAAGCCGGTGAAAATCTGGTTAATATGATCGGCGACGGAATCAATAACCTACTTGAAGACGCAAAGCAGTGGGGAATTGATTTAATGGAGAGCTTCGCCGCAGGTATCGAGGAAAAAATAAGCTATGTAAAGGATTTAATCAGCGATCTAGCGAGTGCGGTATCAGACCTTATCGGATTCTCAGAACCGGAAAAAGGCCCTCTTTCAGACTTCCATACCTATGCGCCTGATATGATGAAACTTTTCGCTCAGGGCATTAAGGATAATACCGAACTGGTCACAGATCAGGTGAAAAAGAGTTTTGATATTAAAGATGCGATCATGGGAGATGTCGATGTTATAACAAGCTCTCAGAGCGAAGTGAATGGTAATGGCGGATTCGTTCAAAATCTTACGATAAACGCTCCGACCGAGCTTGATCCTTCCGAGATCGCTCGCATGACAAAAAATATGAACCGAGAATTTATACTTCAGTTAAGGACAACTTAAATGATTACTAATAGAAGTATCACATGCACAAATCAGGACGGTGACAGCGTTACATTTACAGAGGATGCTTTTCTGCCTTTTCTCTTAATGAACGCCGATGATGTCTATGATATTAAAAATCAGGTAAATATCACAGAGAATACCATGACAGACGGTGCTGTGTATCAGGGTGGCGTGGCTAAGTATAGAAACATTGTCCTGACTCTCTGTGATATTTGCGACTTTCAAACCCTCGACACTCAGGATGATGATGTTTATATCACTTCCGCTATCATCCGAGGGAAAACCCTCGAAATCTTTAACTCCACAAAGAGATCAACTTATGGGGCTCGTGATTTCGTTGAGCATAGGATCCTGATTGATAAGGTTTTTAAGCGCAATGAAAAAGGGCGACTTATATTCCAGGAAGACGAGGAGCAACGGGCGATTGACTATTATGTGGAATCTGTCACCTCGACGGGTAAAAATTCTTTCAGAACCCATACGATCAGTTTAATCTGTCCGGATCCGTTCTTTTATGATCCGGTAGATCAGAACGTATATCTCTCTCGGCAGGTTTCTGATTTTGAGTTTATCCATGAATTCACTGCATCGGGAGAGTCAATCGGTCATGTAATAGGCTTATACGAGAATATCTATAATGAGTCAGCAAATGAGAATATCGGGCTCACAATTACAATGAGCGGTAGTGCTGATATAGTGAATCCGAGTATCACCCGCATGGAGAGCGGCGCTTTTATTCAGATCGGGGATGAGAATAATCCATTTACTCTTTCAGTCGGTGAGCTTCTCGTTATCACGACAGGCGTGGGAAATAAACATGTTTATTTAATTCAGGGTAATAGCAAGACTGAGATAAATTACCGGATGGCTGATGGCTCCTCGTTTATTCAGTTAATGAGAGGAAATAATAATATCGCCTATGATGCCGATTCTGGTAAAAACGGAATGAATATTCATATCACTTATCGATTGCAGTATATGAGGGCATGATCATGGAAGTCAGAGTTTATAATCCGAGTTTACAACTACAAGGAATAGTCGAAAACTTCACATCCCTCATGTGGAACCGTAAATATTCAGATGTTGGTTCATTTGAGCTTCATGCCCCTGTGACAGTGGATAACGTTAATTATTTACAGTTAGGAAATATCATCTCCCACGAGGATGCGATTGAGGCGGGAGTTATCGAGGATATTCATGCCACTCAGGACAGTAAAAAGAATGAGCTTATTATAAAAGGACGGTTCCTTGAAAGCTATCTCGACAGGCGACTAATATATGGCGAACCTTATGAGAGCGGAGGGAATGAGCCTTTTAATTTTTCGGGCTACACGGAGACCGCCATGCGAACGATCATCACGAATGCGGTTCCGATTCCGCTGCTCGAGCTCGGAACGGTCAAAGGCTTCACAGATGAGATCACCTTCCAGGCTACTTATCAGAATCTCCTGAAATACGAAATTAAACTCGCAGAAAGTGCGTCGCTCGGATTCCATTGTATTCCTGATTTTTCTGAGAAAAAGATCATTTTTGATATTTACAAAGGTCTCGACCACTCAGAGAGTCAGTCAGATCGGGTAAGAGTTACATTCTCGGATGGCTACCAGAACATAACGAGCTCTGACTACACCGCAAACAATCAGTTATTAAAAACTGTTTGTTATGTAGGAGGTCAGGGCGAGGGCTCAGCACGAGTATGGGTGATAGTCGGTGATGATACGTTGACAGGCCTTGCAAGACGAGAAGTTAAGCTCGATGCGACAGATATAAGTCCCGATGGATTGACAACGCAAGAATATAAAGCAAAGTTAAGGGAGCAAGGCAGGGCATTGCTCGAAGAGCAGGACATTCTTGTTAATTCCTTTGAATGCTCGACAATGCCTGACGGGAATTTTAAGTATAAAGAACATTACAATCTGGGCGATATTGTGACAATCAAAAAAGAATCTTGGGGGTTATCTACTGATTTACGGATCACAGAGATCTCGGAGATCTACGAGCATGGAAAAGCTACAATAGTACCCACATTTGGAAATCCGCTACCGGACACTATAGATTGGGAGGATAAATAAAATGGGAATGAGTGATAATAAAGGCTTATTCTGGAATTCACAGGGCGGCGACAGACTCTATGACGCTGACAGTTTCGAGAAATGGATCCAGAAATTCATCACAACGGGAGTTTTTGCGGGAGATCTGGAAGTCACCGCAGGGACAGGGATGGTCGTTAATATGGCCCCTGGTTATGTGAATATAAACGGAAAGATCATGTTATTTGAGGAGTCCACAGAGCTCGCCATTTCGATGGCTGACGGCACGAGCCCAAGAATTGACACTGTAGTCATTGAGCGAAACGACAATAACAGGGAGATCACCGCTAAGATCGTGACAGGGACTCCTGCTGCAGAACCTACTCCCACCGCTCCAGTGAGAACTACTACTATTTACCAGTTAGTTGTGGCGCAGATTTATGTTGCTGCAGGAGCTACGAGTATTACAGATGCCAATATCACAAGGAAAGTTGATGATAATTCTGTTTGCGGAGTGATTACGGGAACGGCGTCAAATAATCAGCTATCCTATGGAAGCGAAGACCTGACTCCCGGTACTTCTGAACTCGCAGACGGGACATTTTATTTTGTATATGAGTGAGGATAAACATTATGAGTCAAGTTTGGGCTGGAATAGATAATAAAGCACGAAAAATAAAACATATATATGTTGGAATAAACAATAAAGCCCGTAAGTGTATTTCGGCTTATGTTGGAATAAACGGGATAGCAAGAAAAATTTATCCCATAGTTAAAATTCCATCACCTAGTAAAGAATACCATTATACTGGTTATAATCAAACGTTAGAACTTAATGATTATGATCCAGATGAAATATCTCTTTCATGCAGTGAAACCGAAATATCTGGAACAACGCTTTTAGCAAAAGATGCTCACACTTATGTTATTACATGTTCATTAAGAGATAATAATGCGCATTGGGAAGATGGAACAACTGAAGATAAAACAATAACGTGGTTAATTCAAGCCGCCATTATTGCGCCACCTGTTCCAGATCCAAGTCAACCCATATACTGGAATGCTAGTTTTTCAGATTATAAATGTTACAATCGTTTGATATGGGATGACAGCGTATCTAACATAGATAGTACATATGAATTTGTTGGAAACAAGCAAAATAGTATTCCAGCCGGAAATCATCAAATCAGAGTAACATTATCAAAAAATGATTTTCAAGAATACAATGTTTTATTTACTGGATCAACCCCGACAGCAGTTATAGACTATACCGTTTTAAAAACCCATCTTTCGCTTGTATGGCATGGAACTGGAGTTCCAGATAATTATCCTATAACGATAACTTCTGGGGATGAATGGTCAGAATCTTTGTTCACTAAAAATGAAGAGGGTGAAGAGTTGTGGCATGGACTTCCTATGACGGTAGCATCTACATATGGTCCAATTATAGTAGTAAGTTTGGAATCTTATAATACGCAAAATGTACTAAAGTGTAGGGGCGGAGATGTACCCGGAGATTATACTTCAAGGTCGGCTAACGTAGGAATATCAATAGCAGAGACTTCTGATTATTATCGTGTATCTGGTAATGTGTATTATAACGTATATGGACGTACCTAAGGAGGGATAACATGTTTATAAATTAAAGGAGCAAACATATGGTTGTTAATCGTACATTAAATAAAAAATAAACAATTCAAGGAAATCACCGGAGAAAATTATTAATTCAGGCCGCTGGCAGAAATGTCGGCGGTTTTCCTTTTAGGAGAATGCCATGATCATAAATAAAGTAATCCAGGGCGACACCGCTCTTTTAGATTTAACTCAAGATACAGTAAATGAGACCAACCTTTTAAGGAACGAGACTGCTCATAACTCTGAGGGCGAGCCTATAGTAGGGCAGATGTCCGAAGGTGGTGGGACGGGAAATTATAACGACCTCACAAACAAACCTCAGATTAACGGGGCTACTTTGTCTGGAAATAAGACTGGAGCCCAGTTAGGGCTTGTCAGTGCAAGTGAAAAAGGCTCAAATAACGGTGTCGCATCTCTGGACAGCACTGGACGGGTGCCATCTACTCAGCTTCCCTCTTATGTTGATGATGTTGTGGAGTATAATTCTGCTTCTGATTTTCCTGTCGCGGGCGAATCAGGGAAGATCTATATTGCAAAGGACACTAACCGCCAGTATAGGTGGAGTGGGTCTGCTTATGCGGAGATCTCTGAAAGTCTCGCTCTCGGAGAAACTGCTCAGACGGCCTATAGGGGCGACAGGGGCAAAACTGCTTATGATCACTCCCAGATTGTCAATGGATCTAACCCCCATAACACAACAGCGGATAATGTGATCCTTGCATCAGCCATGACTATTGGTGGCCAGATGATCACTGAGGTAGAATCTGCTCTTAATGCCCTTAAAGATCAGGGAGGCGGCGGGGGAACCTCGAACTATAATGATCTAAGCAATAAACCCCAGATCAATGGGAACTCGCTTTCAGGAAATAAAACTGGATCACAGCTTGGGCTCCAGAATATCATCCTCTCTTCAGCCCTCACCATTGGCGGTCAGACAGTAACAGAGGTAGAGCCTGCATTAAGGGCATTAAATGAAAAAGGTGGCGGTCACACCATCTTAGACTCTGATGGCGTAACCATGCCCCAGAGGGCAAAACTAAAATTCGTAGGGTGTACTGTTACGGATGACTCAGAGCATGATACGACATTAGTAGAAGCAGAAGGTGGTGGAAATGACATAGGACTATATATAGATGAAACTACAGGGCTTGTATATCAAAGATGGGAGGTAAATTAAATGGCTTATGCAAGTGGAGCATTAGCGCAGGATGCTACGCTACAAAGAATTGCAGATGCGCTAGATGGTGGCTCTAATATAATTGCACCAAGGGAAAGTGGCTTAGTAGCTTCTAACGCTTATGCAATAGGTGACCAATTTATACTAGGTGGAAAATTGTATAAAGCAACAGCGACTATAGCAATAGGGGATACTATTGTCACAGAGGGAGTAGGAGCAAACTGTACAGAATCAGACTCAATCACAGAGCAGGTAGGGGATACGGCAAACAGTAAAGTAACTTTCACTTCATCAGACAATGACGCTACCACAGAAAAGACCTCAGACGGATTTACTTCTGTGGCGACAATGACAAGCGGCGAAACCCATGCAGGTCTGTTTCAGAAGATATCAAAGATGTTCCTTAATATCAGAAAGCTCTGGAACACGGTAGGGTCAACACCGTTAGAAAATGGGCAAACATTAACAAGTATAGTATCGGGAGGATTAACGGCAAATAATGCCGGAGCGCATAATGCCGTATATCGTGGTAAATCACTAGGTTCAAGCGTTACATCTGCACAATATGCTGAAATAGATGCAGGTACGTTTAAGGACTTATATATCGGCGATTATTGGACAATCAACGGAGTAAATTACAGGATTGCAGCCTTTGATTATTGGTTGCACTGCGGAGACACCGAATGCACGGATCATCACGTCGTGATAGTCCCTGATACAGTCCTGGATACAAAGGCGATGAATGATTCTAATGTAACAACCGGCGGATATGTGGGCTCAAAAATGTATACGACCTATATGGCAACGGCAAAAAGCACCATTCAGACCGCTTTTGGAAGTGCCAATATTCTTTCACATAGGGAATTGTTCACGAACGCCGTTTCCAGCGACAAGGCGAGCGGCTGGGCATGGTACGATTCCACCATAGACCTCATGAATGAAAGCATGGTGTACGGACATGAAGCATGGGCAAGCTATCCCCAATACGAGACAGCTATAGACAAAGGACAGCTTCCGTTATTCAGCCTCGATCCTTCAAAGATAATCGCATTTAACAACGGAACCCGTGCGTACTGGTGGCTGCGTGATGTCGTTTCGGGCGCGGATTTCGCGTTTGCCAACCATGACGGCAATGCGAGCAACAGCTACGCCTCGGACTCTCTTTGCATCCGCCCGGCTTTCGCAATATATAAACCATAAGGAGGTTAATAAATGGCAACTATTAAATTTAATAATGGAATAACGATAAATGCAGAAGAAAACGGAAATTGTTTTATAACTGATTCTAAACCTGCGTTCCCAAGCGATTTATCAAATATCACGGTAACAACGGATGAAGAGAGCTATGTAATAGCTAATGGGGAAATTATAGAAGCGGCTTCAATAGATGGCAGATATTGGTTTACTATTCGTGATGTTCCAGAAACAGAGTTGGCAAGAGAAAAAGTAGACGCACAGATCACTTATACTGCCATTATGACAGATACACTTTTGGAGGATGAATAATGTACGAAAAAGTGAAGAAATATTATAACCTTGGCTTTTATACAAAGAAACAGGTAGGTGATTTTGTAAAAAAGGGATACTTAACACCAGCGCAGTACGAGGAAATTGTAGGAGAGCCTTATGTGGGCTAATTAGGAGAATAATTTCATCGTGGGGATAAGCTCTAGCATCGAGGAGAGAATACACGTTAAACGGAGCGCCATGAAGTATGCAATAAAGAAAGGATTTAATTATGAGTGGGTACGAGGTAGTTGAATTTATAAATCTAATTCCACCGTCTATCAAGGATGTAGGGATAGTGGTATTCATTCTTTCCATAGTGGAGATTGCGCCTGTTAAAGTAAATCCTTGGCGGTGGTTAAAGGCTTTTGTGGCTTTGCCGTCACGCTTGGAGAAGCTAGAGCATGAGTTTAATGATGATCGAGCGTTCAGATGGCGCAATCTGATATTTAATCGTGCTAGGCAGTTTCGCAAGGCACAGAAAACAGGGGAACTCTTTGAACAAGAAGAATGGAAAGATACCCTAGACACTATTACAAATTATGAGCGGTACTGTGAAACTCATCCAGAGTTTAAGAACGAGTCAGCGGTTCAGACCATAGATTATATAAAAAATCAATACAAATATGTTATTGAGCATAACCTTTTTCTATAAGGGGGTGGGGATATGAAATCATTAACGGCTTTTGTAATAGGGTGCTTGATGATTGTAGTCCTATACGTTATCACCACTATCCTATTGCAGATATACACGGGTGAACAACTTTCGGACAGCTTAACAATGGGTGTGTTCGGATTGTTCGGAACGGAGCTTGCTGTTTCGGGTTTTATCAAAATATTCAAGATTAAAAAGGGGGATTAGCATGGATATAGTTAATTTTCAGATTTTAGCACTTATAAGCGTACTCACAACCTTAACAACCGAGTGCGTTAAGACACTCTTTAAGAAGCTCGATAAGGATTATATCAGCAACATCATAGCTGTTATATCAGCGGTGATTCTATCGGGCGTTATTTGCGTCATATACCCTGTTATTATGCAGGGTGTGGTTGTGGATGCACAGCTTATCTTTAAGGCAATAATCATGGCTTTCTTTGCGGTGTTATGCTCAACATTAACCTTTGATAAAGTAGTACAGTCGTTGAAGCAGATTAAGGAGATAGGATAATGGCAAGCACAACCTTTATTAGTGAGATCGCTCCACTCATGGTAATAGAAGCAAAGAATAGGGGTTACAAAATAGTTTCTACTGCTATTGCACAAGCCATAATAGAATCCCACTGGGGAGAATCAGGACTAGCAAAGTATCATAATTACTTTGGTCTGAAATGTGGCTCAAAATGGACGGGTAAATCCGTAAACATGAAAACCAAAGAAGAGTACACGCCGGGAACGCTTACAACTATCTCTGACAACTTCCGTGTGTATGACAGCATGGAAGATGGCGTAAAAGGCTATTATGATTTCATATCTGCTTATCGTTACGCTAATCTAAAGGTCGCAAATACACCTAAACAGTATGCGGAATACTTAAAAGCTGATGGATATGCTACATCCTCATCCTACGTGAATACATTAGGAGATTGCATTACAAAGTATAGGTTATGGGAATGGGATAAAGAGCTATCTGGAAATGAGAATCCTAACCGTAATCCGTATAATGAACCGACAAAGAATGTCCGGTATGGATCCAGAGGGAATGATGTTCGGTGGTTACAGTACGAGCTTAACAATAAAGGATATCATCTAACAGTTGACGGATCAGCTAGCCCGAAAACTATTGATGCTTTGATGGACTTCCAGGATAAAAAAGGACTCACACCGGATGGGATTTGTGGACAGAAAACCCGTGAGAAATTAAAGGGCGGTTAATTGCCGCCCTTAATGTCATTTGATATTAGATTTTTGATATATCCTTGAATGTTTCCTGATTCTTCCAATCTGTTTATAATCTCTTTATCCGTGTCTTTATTTAATTTTAAGTGGATCATGCGCCACTTGCCTTTATTTGCTTCATCATATCGCTTTTGTGCTTTCTTCTGTGCTTCACTTGTCATGTTCTTTCCTTTCTGCCCTCGTAACCTCCGGGGCGGGCGTGTGGTTTAGGCTATCTGTTCAACCTGTGACCATGTAAAACCGTAATTGCGCACGAGGTCGCATTGAGCAGAATGTATGTAGTCTATAAACGCCTCCTTTTCACCAAGGCTATCAGATTCAGCATATAGCCGAGAAAACCGTTTGATAGTGTTGATATTGAAATCAATGTTTTCCTGAGTGGTCATAACCTGTGCTGATGTCATGTGGATACCTCCTATATGGTTAAACTGCGGTAAATGGGTTTCTTCTTTCCGTTGGCGTTGCCCCGGAAGTATTTAGCCGCTTACGGTCGCTGTTGCTAAACTCTACGCCCTAGCAACCGGGCGGGTATTTTGTTGTTGTTTCCTTAACTCTGATATAAGTATACACCCATAATGCATATATGTCAACACCCATTTAATAAAATTTTGAAATAAATAAAAAAACATGGGCGAGGGGTCGGAATCCCCTGTCCAAAATCGAACTATTTTCGTGTTGCATTTCGTGTGATACATTTTGATAAGGGGTTATCAAACCTTGATAACACGCTATCAAAAATACAACATAAAATGCAACATGAAAAGCCGAAAACCCCATATTTATGCGGTTTTGACGGTATTTTTACAAGGGGTTCGACTCCCCTCTACTCCATGACTGAAAGCCGCTTATTTAGCGGCTTTTTTATTTTCCGTGTTGCATTTATGTGATACTTTTTCATTTATCAGGCTCGAGAAGTGATTGTTAAGTTTATTTTCAAATGCTTTAGATATGGGCGTGATTTTATTCTGATAGACGGACTTTAAGACCTTGCTATTCTGTTTCCATCCACCCGAATCAGCTATATATAAATCGGGTATACCTAGCGCCGCACCGATTGAAGCATAATAATGCCGGAGATCGTGAAAACGGATGTTAATACCCTGACTTTTCCTTAATGCAATAAATCTTTTCGTGATGCTGTCAGGTGTCCATTTAATGACATAATCATCAGGTTCACCACTTCCCAAAAGATCAATAACTTCTTGCGGTATGGATTTATAACGGATGCTATCGGGCGTTTTGGCTACCTTATACACCCATAATCCGTCTTTATCCTTTACCAAGTCAGCATGAATATATAGCGTGTTCCCGTCAATGTCCGAGTATTTAAGAGCGGATATTTCCCCACGGCGTAAAGAACCATAAGCCGCTAAAGCTATGCACACTTTCAAGGTATTATCAGCGGCATAGAATAACGCTTGTATATCCCCGTCAGAGGGTGCTAATGTCTTTTCATGGATAATTTTAGGCAAGGTGACATTATAACGCTTATCGGGGCAATAAAAACCGATAGAGGACACTAACAATCCGTAAACGTTGCTAACTGTTTTCGGTGATAGCTTCTGTGATAGGTCTGATATAAGTATCTGTACTTTCTCATTATTCAGCTTTGATATTTTGAGGTGTTCTATCGGCTTGTAATACTTAACCATGCGGACATATCCCCGTACGGTTGACGGGGATAATACACCCTCTTTGGCTGATATATACCCCTCTACCGCTTCGTTGACAGTCTTATCTTCATATATAACGTGTTTTCCATTTTTATACTGTGAAGCTATTAACTCTGCTTCTCGTTTCGTTGGGGCGGTAAAGCTCTTATATACTCTTTTATTCCCCTCTTTATGTGAGAATACTTGTACACGGTAATTCCCGGACGGTAGTTTCTTAGCGGTTGGCATTGTTATCCCCCTTTAATAACTCATAATATAAAATCATTCTTGTATAAAAGTCTCTTTCATGTTGTGACATTTCACGCAGTTTTTTAATTACTTTTTTCTCTTCTTCTGTCAGGACGATACCACGAAGATCATTAACCACGAAAACGGGACGTTCTTCTACTAGATCGGATTTTGTAACACCAAAATAGTTAGCCATTTTTTCAATTTTATCTATTCGGGGGTATGTTTTTGCGTTTATCCAGTCAGAAAATGTATTCTGCTTAAATCCTAACGCCTTGCATACTTCCATTGAATTAACTTTCTTTTGATTCATAAAGTATTTTATATTCGCCGCCATGATTTCTCTGTTTTCTACCATATTTCATTCCCTCCTTTATAAGTTTATTATCGGATAAAAGGAAAAATAATTCAACCATTCCGAAAAAAATCCTTGACAATATCGGATTAACAGATTATTATCTTTTTCAGAGGTTCGGATAAACCGAATCAAATAATAAAGAAAGGAGTTTCGAGAATGGCTATAACATTAAAGGCTTTACGCATCAACGCACAGTTAGATCAGAAAACGGCGGCGAAAAGAATCGGCGTAACCCCTGAAACTTTAAGCAACTGGGAAAACGCAAGAAGTTTCCCGAATGTCAAGCAGATAAACGCCATTGAAAAATTATATGGTGTCGGATATTCCGATATAAATTTTTTGCTTGAAAATATCGGTATAACCGAAGAATAGGAGAAGTATGAACGAACTAATCAATCTTAATAGCGAAACAATGACAGTATCAGCAAGGGAATTGCACGAAAAATTAAAAATAGGAACTAGATTTAATGACTGGTTTCCTAGGATGTGTGAATACGGATTTGTTGAGGGTCAGGACTTTTACTCAAAAATGAGTAAAACCTCTGAAATAGGGGGTAGACCTATAACGGATTATGAAATCTCTGTAGATATGGCAAAGGAAATCTGCATGATACAGAGAACACCAGAGGGAAGAGAGGTCAGATTATACCTTATCGACCTTGAAAAAGCATGGAACACGCCTGAATTGGTCATGGCTAGGGGTCTGAAAGCCGCCCAGGCAATGATTGAGCAGAAAGACGAGCAGATTAAATTGCTAACCGCTGACAATAAGCGCATGAAACCAAAAGAGGTCTTTGCTGATGCAGTAACAGCATCTGATAGCGCAATTCTTATTAGAGACTTAGCGAAACTGATAAAGCAGAACGGTCACGATATTGGAGAGAAACGGCTTTACAAGTGGATGCGTGAACATGGCTACATCATAAAGCACTCTACACAGCCCACGCAGAAAGCTATGGAGCTTGGATTGTTTGAGGTCATAGAGAGAACCATACAGAGAGCGGATATGTCTCCTCAGGTCACAAGTACCACAAAAGTTACGGGAAAAGGGCAACAGTATTTTATCAATAAGTTTTTAGGGGGTGCGGTATGAAAAGCAGAAAACAAGTCCTTCTGGATAATATCACGGAATATCTTAAAGAATGTGTTGAAGCCGCTAAAGACCTATGTGGAGAAGATGATGATATCAACTATGCTCCGGCTAAAAAGGCTTTTGATGAAATGAACGAATTAAAGGAAATCCTA
>Ga0326512_10000971_pt1 | contig 23553 bp, 28 predicted proteins | sample 1_2617_0518_D_FD_203652 | JGI IMG/M metagenome (GOLD analysis project Ga0326512, IMG submission 203652) | Bovine rumen microbial communities from UC Davis, California, United States - 1_2617_0518 | ecosystem: Host-associated > Mammals > Digestive system > Stomach > Rumen | place: USA...
GGTTCAATCTCATCTTTTGAATACTTTTTATACTGAATTATTCTATCAAGTATATTTTTACTTTCTGCTTGAGTTTTTCCAGTCCTCATCAAGATACTCTCAAACAACGGTATACCTATACTTTCCAACGGGTAATCTTTAATAGCTCCTAAAAGTTGTTCTATTAAAGGGTTTCCACTTGTAGCTGCGTTTGTTTGGAAGAAATATCTAATATCTGAAATATTAGACTTTACATCTTGATAAATAAACTGATTAAAAAAGCTCAGTACTAAATCTACATAATTCTGATTTGTATTTGAATTATTCATATCTAAAATTTATATTATGTTTTCCTATTAATAAAGTAATCAGTCGATCCTATTGGCAAAAATTAAAGGGACCCATAAAAATACAGATCCCCTTTTGTTTATAAAAATTCCTCAAACACAACTACATCATCTATCGAACAATATTGATAATAGTTTTTTATCATTTCCTCTCTTTCCTGAGCACCTTTTGAGTACACAGGTATTTTCTTCTTAGAGTATGGTTCAATAGTAATAATATTCATGTGTTTTCCCCTTGCACATCTTCCTATTGATTGTAAAGTTACTCCCGCTAGCTTACCGGCAAATAGACAAATATTCTCCAATCCAGGTAAATCTAATGCCCTATATCCACTAGAGGTTGAGGGTATTACATCAACTAATCCTTTTTTAATATATTCACATGCTTCTTGTAGATCTAAGACATATTTATTTCCTTGTAGATCATAATAAACATATCCTTCTCCGCAGACAAGTAATACTCTGAATTTTCCAATAAAATATTTTTCAATCCAAACATATAATATATTTACTAGATTATTTATAGGAATAAAGCAAAGTGGATATTTTTCTACAATCTTAACAATAGTCTTACATACATTATCATTTGACCATATTTGTGTCATGATTTCCGTATATACATTACCACTGTCCTCTATCTTATCTTCATCTAATACTAGGTTATCAAGAGATCTAGTTTTTACCTTAACATTACTGATACTAATGTTTAATGGCATTCTATAAATAAGACTTGGCCCAAAATACTTTACTAATGTCTTGTTTCTTACTATAACATCACTTAGACCTTGACTGAACGTAATAGTCTCAGCAGCAGTTTTGTCAGCTGTACCACTAAATCCATATAATCTTTCTGCACCTATACAATTGTTATAGATAAACTCTCCTCCAGCATTAATCGTATATTCTACTTCATCTACTAAGACCCATTCATACTGTGCAAGAAGTTGTTTAAATTTTTCCTGCTCTACTGGATCTTTATATCTAGATGAATTTGTTAAGCCTGAAGTAATTATACAATCTAGGTGACCATTTATGTCCTTTTCTCTACATGATACTATTAAGTTAAAGGCGGTTCTACATCTTTTAACTAACTCATCCCTCGCTTTATTACTTGGACATACTAGGAGCACTTTTTTGCCAAGTACTTCGTGTGCATAATTTGTTAGGGTTGCAATAGTTTGGGTTTTTCCATAACCCGTATTAACTTGCATTAACCCTAATCTATACTTTAACAGGAATAAGACATCATCGTTCTGGTAATCTCTTAATTCTGTAAAAGGAATTGTTCTATAATTATCAGCCAGGATTACATTTTTGATTATATATTCATAATTTTCGGCTGATATTTTATCTTTAAATATTCCGATTAGATATGATGCCCAACCTAGTCCAAGTTCATATCTAAATAAGTCTTCACCCTTCACTTTTTTTCCAGAATCATAAATCTTAACCTTCCTATCTACATATCCCCAGTGTTTTTTCCAAGGTATATATTGATATTGGGTCTTTTTCGATTCCATAAAGAAGTGAATTGTTGGGTCATCTGTTGTAAGAATTAATTTGTTTATACTTCTATCTATATCAATTAATAACATAACTATTCTTTTTATTTTATCCATCCAATTTCACTACCAGGTCTTTTTTTCATCCTTCTAATCATACATTCTTCTGGATCTTCTCCGTCAGATCTAATTATTCTTATAGGACAATAATCTATTACTGATTTCAATCTCCCTGCTATTGCTTTACTTTTTCCAGTGTCATCCATATATACTACTATCTCTTCGGGTACATATTCCCTAAGAAAGTACATTTGGTAATCACTAATAGAACTCCCAAGAACTGCCATAGGTGTATAACTCGGCGCTTGAATTAAACAAGATATTGCATCATATACACCTTCTACGATAATGAACTTTTTATTCGCGCCATGTTCTATTATGTATGGTGGCTTTTTAGAAATTGGTGGAAAGAAATATCTGATCTTATTATTTTTTCCAGTAAATCTTATCTGATAATAGAATATATTCCCGTGATACTTAAATGGCATGACAACATTTCCATCCAAGAACTTAAACCCAAGCAACTTATATAGGTCAGCTAGGTATTTATGTCTACTATTCAAGTAATCAACTCCTCTTTGGTCATAATCATCACATTCATATCTAAATTTATCTAGAGACCACATAGGATCTGTCAATGGAACGACTTCAAAAGGTTGACAATTAAGTCCTCCAAAATTTGAAATAAGATCAGGGACTTTAAATTGTAAGTTGATCTCATCCGAAACATTTATAAAAATCCTAGTACATACAAAACAGTGGCCAGTTGTTAGATCACCTTTTATATATAATTTGTGTTTAGAATGACCCTCTTCTTTACAAAATGGGCAATGTATTATGTACTCATCATTTGCTCCTAGATGTGTTTCTACTTCTTCAAATGATTTTGTATTATAAAAGTCTAGCAATAAATCTTTTAAGTTACAAAAAATTATATGCTTTCCGCTTTTACTAATAACTTCTTTATATTCTATCATGGATAAAATTTAGAGATCCTCAGGAAATAATATCCCAAAGATCTCATTTTTAAAATTAGAACCTTTTACTTTTTCTCAGCCTTTTTCTTTCTATTTTTCTTTACAGGCTCTTCTACTGTATTGACTGGATTATCAACAGTAGATTCTGCTACTACTTCTTCAGCAGGAATAGGTACTTCATTGTTAATACCATCTTCCTCTCCAGTAGCCTCTTCTACCACCTTCTCTTCTTTTCCAGCCTGTACTACTTCAGGTTCTTTTTCAGTTTCTTCCATTACTACAACTTTCTCTTCTTTGGGTTGTGGATTAAATCTCTCAATAGCTTCGTCCAAAGTATTTACTACCATTGAATTACAAGCAGGATTTTTTGCACACATATTAATTTCCCAAGGACCTGATACAATCAATGCTAGGTCTTTATCCTCATAACACTGTGCAATCATAGTTAAGAAATAATCGCTAGGAAGAAAATCCTTAGATACCGAAAGTGCAGGAACAACTAATCTTGCAGCTCCACTTAAAGGCAAATCTAATTGTGAATTTTTACCATTATAAATTCTCATAATTTTAAAAAATTTTATTAATTTAAGTTATATATTTCCTTCTGAAAGAGTAGACGAGTATATAGCATCTACTCTCTTTAATTATAAGGAAATTATTCTACTTCAATTGCAATATCTTCATTTGGTTCTTCTTCGTCTTCTGAAACCTTTACTTCACCAAATATAATACCTTTCTCTCCTTCTTTAGGTACAATTAGGTAATATTCATGATTTTCTTCAGGTGTAACTTTCTGCCAGAACAACATTCCACTTACCTCAGCAGCTTTTTGAATAGAGATTATAAGTATACTATTACCTATTTTACTACAACTCATTTCCCAACCTTCATCAATCTTATAATAGTTCCGTAGATAATCCATTACCTTGTACTTAGCTATTGCAAAGACAGAATCCAAATTACCATCCACTGGGTAATGAGTTATTCTAATAAGATTGTCTATTTCTGCCTCTAGAGAACCTTCCTCAACTACTCTATTCTCTGGTAACTTCTGAAGAGCACTTCCTACTTTAAAATTATAATTATCGTAGTTCATTATACTCCCCGAATTATCCTCAAAAGGTATAACTATATCATCATCCAATACTATCGAGGTGTGAATAGCTTTTTTTATTTCCTTAACTGATTTTGAGACAGATTTATTCAACTTAAAGATATCATAACTTTCCTTGCCTATTAGATTTTCCAAATATGCCTTATTTTCCCATGCAGTTACCATATCTCTACCACTAACGAGGACAATACTACCATAGTTAGCCACGAAAGAAAGCAGGTATGGTACAGAAAATGCTTTAATATTTCTTGCTGCACTTAAGAATCCTCCAAAAGGATTAGAAGCTATTGTAGTAAGGTTAGTTTCATTACAATAATTAATAATCTCATGGTTAAACTCTAACGGGCAAATTGGTAGACAAACATATTCAAGCGGTATATTAGCCTCTTTCATAATAGAATCAACCTTCTTTACCTCTTCTAGTTTCATTGGGTTCTGTATTCCAATACTCTTGACAATACCCTTGCTGTACAAATCCTTTAGTAAGCTAAAAGTATCATTGTTTTGTAAATCACAAGAAGAGTCTATTAATAGAAGATCAATATGTTCTCTTCCAATAACAGATAGGTGCCCCTGAACTGCAATATCAACCCCATCCAAGAAGTCAACATAGGTAATTACAGGTACCGTATCTTCCAAAGCACTAAAAAAGTTCTTTAGATAAATGTCATTGTTTGCCGGGATAGAAGTATAAATATAATTATACCCATCATCTGCTTTTGACACACCCAGCTCATAGTTAATGTTTGTTGTGTCTAATCCTACACCTTGTATTTTAAATTTACTCATAAAATTGAAATATTAATATAATTATCTTTTATTTTTTCGGGTAACCAAGAGATATTTACTCTTTTCTCTAATTTATTTTGATTAGGGTCTATTAGTACGGTATTCTTTAGAAATACGGAATCACTAAAATAACTTACGTTTCCCAATAATTCTTCCACCATTGAAAGTATAAGTTTAGTGAATGATTTATTTCTAAGTAATACTAATTTTGTTACTGTTAGATCCTGTTCAGACAATTGACTTGGATTAATGACGTCTCCATTTTGATCAGTTATTCTAAAAAGTGATTTACACCGACTACGTTGATTGTTGTAGAATTTTATACATTCATTTTTTTGACTATTTTTCAACCTCAAACGTTTAGTATTTTTAGAATCCCCTGAAATATTCAATATATTATATTTACTATGATGTCTTTGATCAAATGGGACGATTTCTGGATATTCTATTTTCCAAGAATTTATCTGAATCGAAGTCTTTTCACTTTTCACATCATAATAATCATCTATAAGGATTACTTTTATTCCTTTTAGATTCTCTATACAAATAGTTCGTGGGTAACCTTCCATCCAATCAAGGAACCAAATCTTATTTCTGTCATATTTATTATGTTTCTGTAACTCCTTGAGCACATCTTTAAATTCACTATAAGTATGTCTTAGGCTACTTTCAAAATAGATGTCATTAATTAAGAACATCTGAAGATATCTGTCCGTAATAACTTTTCCATAGTAGTCTATAATTGCTGAACGAATTGTATTGATATATTGTGTTTTCTCATATTTACTAGTAATACAATCCCAGCAGGGCATCATAAATCCCGTAGGCTCTATATAAGTTAGTGGTGGACGATAGTGACCACATTTATAACAGATCATATCCTTAATGCGTAACGGCTCCATTTCATAATAAGCCTGCATTGATAGGAAATGCTCTTGTTGTAGATGATCTTCTAGTTCAATTGCATCATTATACCTATAATTACAGAGTGGGCATTTATTCATCCAATAAATAATCTTTTAAAAGTTCTTTTATTCTATCACTGAGAATTTTAATATCAGGATGAGCATCTTCAGCTGATCTAAGACGTATAAAGTTCTTCCAATCACTTACAAATGCTGTATGACAAAGTTCAGTGTGCAGATCTAAAGGTAATACTCTTCTTGCTTGTTGAGGTTTCCATCCGCACTTAAGAAGACCTAAGTATGAAATTTCACAAGCCATATTACCAAACAACCAAAAATCTACCTCATTCCAACCTTTTTCCAATGAATTCAGTAGTTCTTCATTACTTATAGCTGAAGTTCCAAAGATAGATCCACACATATGTCTAAATTGGACAGTTTGATTATCTTCTTCTGAAAATTTTCCTAAAGTCGGATCTACTTCTTGGGGTTGGATTATAGAAATCTGATTACCAAATTTATCTTTTGAATAATTACAGTACCTAGTAGATCTTTCTAGGGCAGAGTTTACAGTATGTCTATTGGCTTCTGCAGAAACACCTCTGTCGCATGTAAAATGAATACATATCCTTTTTTCATGTTTGTCAGTAGGTGAAGAAAGATAATCTAAGTCTCCTAGTCTATTGTTTTCATATAGGACTCGATAATTTGTAGTAATATAAAACTCACTCCAATCATCATTTGGAATACACTTAGAGTAAGGATTCCTTTGGTAGAAAATATAGGATTGTATGTTCTCTCCCCCAGGCTCAGTTTGATAAAAAGCACTGCGAGGTAAAGTTAAATATACAGTTCCATGTTCCAAAGATTTACCGTGACCTGCATTACCTAATCTATCAACAAAAGGCTTCGCAGACCCAGGTTTTATATTATTCTCTGAGGCATAGCATAGTCTACCAACTCTCTCAATTTGTTCATAAATACCATCGAGTCCATTTTTCTGTTTCCAAATCTCAACGTTACTTGTTAGTAATTTCATAATTCCTAAAATTTATATTTATTATACTCTAATAAGTATTTGAAAGTCTCTTAATAGCGTTTTTCTAATTTCACTCGAAAACCTTATATATGAAGATAAATAATAAATCAAAATAGTTGCTAATTTCGTATGTCGACTTACGAAAATTAGTTGTTTAAAAAAAGAAGGATTCTAATTGATCCCTCTTTATTTTTTATTATTTAATTATATAGTTATCTCCAATTCTCCAACGATTTCTAAAAGATTTCTTCTCTCTTAAAGATTTAATTACTTGTTTAAACTCACTAAGCCTCTCTGGACGAAATTGAACATGAACAAGTAAAGAACTTTTAGTAAGTAGAAATTCTTCTTTTTTGCAATCTGAATTGAAATATCTTCTATACCTAGGCTGTTCAAGTATTTCATCCTCGTCGTGGTCGATTAGTTGAACGCATTCTAGTAATCCAATCGAATTTCCTGAGGTACATTGAACATTATCGAAGCCTTTTCCTATTAAGTAGGAAGTAATTTCTCTTTGTGCTTGTTGAGACCTTACATGAATATTGAGACAGCATATATCTGAATTTAATGATACCTGAAATAGATTGCTCAAGTCCTTTTCATTAAACTCCTCTGTCTCTTCATAATTTAAGTAAGGATAGACTTCGATTACACTAAACTCTTTCTCTTCATTTTCCCTATAATCGTCTAGGGTTAAATAATTATTCTTCATATTCTCCATATTTTAAGAAGTTGTTAATCATTATTAAGGTTATTAGGGGTTCACTTCCTTATCAATGATTAATAATATAAAATATAGAAATTATGTTAATTGACAAAATTATTTTAGAGACAATGAAGGATAGTTCTAAGAAAAGGGAACTAAGCATTTTGAAACTAATTAAAGCAAACTTCCAGAAAAAACTAAAAGAAGCCGGACGAGATAAACATTTTGATCAAGACGGTAAAGAGTGTTTGACTGAGGCAGAATCTCTTGGAGTAATTATTAAAATGATCGAAGAGGGTGAAAAAGCCTTGCAGAAGTTTAAAGTAGCTAAGAGAGAGGATAAGATAGAAGAGCAAGAATTCGAGCTTAAGTTTCTTAGATCTCAGCTACCACCTATCCCTGGCGAAAAAGAAATAGAAGAGTATATCAACAATGAACTTATTCCTGCTTACAAACTAGGAAAAGGAGAAGGGTATGTTCTCTCTATGAAAGATATGAAAGACTTAAATGCTCAGGCAAAAGATAAATTTCCAATGGTAAATGGAAAGATTATTTCAAATATATTATTAACAATCTTAAAAGGGGGGAAATAACTCTCCTTTATTTTTTTCATGAAAACCTTATATATATAATAATTTGTAAAATAAAGAAAAATGATTACAGAAAGAATTACTGGAAATGACTTATTACATGAAGTTTTTTCAGATTTTGAAAATTCAGTGAAGAAAAAGATTAAAACTGAAAGGGACAAATTAAGAGCACCTTATCTAAAAAAGAAGGTAGATATAAAAGAGATAATATATTCAAAATTCTACTACCAATCTCCTAAATATAATAGATGGTACGTTAGTAGTGGTATGGTAGGTAAGTATGATAAACCGAAGGCTATCAATCATTTCCATTGTGTTACTAATACCGGCCCTAATGGAAGTAAGATGTACATAATACTCAGGGGAAACAAAAGCGCAATAAAAGCTGGGACAAAAGGAGGATATGTAGTTTCAGTATCTTCACACGTATTAACTAGGATGAGAGAACGTAACCCAGAAGCATTTAGTGATATAAAAGGAAATGATGAATTGGTAGAAAAAATTTTCTCTTGGGAAGAAAATGGAGTATACTATGACTTTGATTGGACAAAAATAAAAAAGAGTGAATCAACTGAAATAAATTATCAGAGTCTTGAATTCCCTACTATTGAAAAACCTGACTGGATGACAGACCTGGATAAAGATAATATTCCGGTTATTCTAAAAACATTGGCGGGGTTATTCTTAGGGTTCGTTAATCAAGATAGGTCTTCTGTAGTATTAAAAACTTATATTTCAGAAGATAGTATTGAAGATGAAGTGGAGAAAGAGACCATACAAAATTTCTTAATACATGCCTGGGTTTTTTATAATCCTACTTTATTTGGTGAAGATAAGGTAAGAGAAGAAAATGAATACTTCAAAAAGTACATGAAAGGTAGAGAGAATAGAAATGTCTATATTTTATCTATATAGGAGGGGTTGAAATATATCCTTTCTTTTTTTATAGTCTGAAAATCTTATATATAGAGTAACCAAGCGCTGGCGAAATAAATTCATAGAAAAATGGCAGAAAAGAAAAATTACAAATCAAAGAAAATGAAGTTAATTAAAAACTAAGAATGACTAGAATTAGAGACACTGAAACTAAGAGTCGCCCTATGGTTAGTGTAGACCTTGGGAACTTGGATGCGGATGAGAAAATTTCCAAAGAATTATTATCAAATGAAGTAGGCCTAAAAACTCTTAGTAAAGTATGAAAACAGATTATGTAAAACTTGCTGTTACAGGACTCAAAGTTCTTGCAGCTATTGCTGGTGGCGTTGCAGTATTCGCCGGAATTTCTAAAATTGTAAGTGAGGGAAACAATAAGAAGAATAATACTGAAAGACCTCAATCTAAGCAAAATTGGGAAACGGAAGAAAACGAAATCATAGAAGAAGTTCCCCAACAAGCTAATAATCCTGGCTATAGTGAGACAGGACAGAAAATAATAAATGGCCTTCGTATAGGTCAAGCTGCAATTAGTGGCACAATGAATGTAATTATGGGCGTAGCAACAGTAGCTAATAGTATTAATAGAATATTCGACCCAAATTATTACAATTCAATGCTAAATGATCCATCAATTGGTGGTGGTTATTTCGGAAATCAAATGATACCTTCTTATCCTGTAGGAGATTACCCTTGGAATAGGAGGGAGGATCCTGGTTTACCAATGAATACACCAATCTACAGAGGAAAAGACAATGCTGGAGACGATACTTACTGGATTCGTCGTAAAGGAAATATTATAGAAGTTTGGTAATATATACCAAATATAGATAATTAATATGTAGTTTTCATACAATAATTTAATTCTAATGTCATTTTATAATGGTCTAACACGTTTGGTTTTGTGTCGTGTAGGCCTTTATATTTATTATTATGATTTATCTTTTCGGTACTGGGGCTTGGGATAGTTCCAGAAAAGTATTAAAAATAGGTTACACATCTAAAAAAGAAGAAAGAGAAAGTGCTTACCTACTACATAACCCATTAGGAAAATTTTTAGCTTGGAGAGACGGAGATAGGGAATTGGAAATGAAATTACACCTAAGTCTAATAGATTATAAAGAAGATTTTCTAGATGAGTGGTTCTATGATGAAGATCCTGTAATTGAACATTTTTCGTGGGATATAGAAAGATTAGATAGGTGGTTATGGGAAGAAAGGTACAGAGTATTTTTTGATCCCTTTATTCCACAACCTGGAACTATGAAACGAAAAATTTTTGATGATTTGCAGAAGAAATATGGCAAAAACTCAGAAGTATTAGGTGTAAAAGCCTTATCTGAAAAAGAAGATTTGTTATGAAAATAAAAGAAGCATTTAATGTTGGAGAAAATCACGGAAAATTGTGGTTTATGTCTGATCTACACTATAATCATGCAAACGTGATTAAATTTAATAATAGACCTTTTAATAGTGTAGAAGAAATGAATACCTACATAGAAACCGAATTAATTGAAAAAGTAGGCCCTAATGATATTATCTTTGACATGGGAGATCTATTTTGGAAGACTGATGAAGATTCTATGAAGCAGGTTATTAAGTCAGCATCACCAAAAGAATGGTATAAAATCCTAGGAAATCATGATAACTGGAACGTATATAAGGTATCAGACATAGGGAAGATGTTTACTCTTATTTCAGATCTTTTGGAGATAAATGTAAACTATCAAGGAAAAAACTATAAGTTGGTTCTTTGTCACTATCCTATGGTAAGTTGGAGAGACAAGTCTAGAGGCAGTCTAATGATTTCAGGACACTGCCATGGAAACATAGATACTTTTAACGATGAAAGTCCTGATCTTAGGGTAGATGTTGGATTTGATGGGGGGCTTGCTAAGAAAGTAGGATCATTCTTAATAAGCTTTGAAGATATATTTGAACACATGAAAAAGAAATCTGGCGGAGAGGATTTCATGAAATATGTCCAAGCTAAGTGTAAAGAGCTGTAAAAGGCTCTTTTTTCTTTTTACTAAGCACTTTCTCCTTATATATGTATGAAAAAGAATCTTAAAAGAAAATTTACAAAATCAGACCTAGATTTAACAGTCTTTACTCCTGAATTGATGAGAACTCTGGTAACAAGAGGTGAACATTTTATGTCAGAAGAAGACTGTATAGATATTTGATAAAATTGAAATATGTTATCCATTATGAAGAAAACAAAAGAAGAACTTGCAAAAATTTACTTAGATACCCTAGAAACTATTCAGATAGGTGGGTATGAAAATAATGACGGCAATTGGGTAGAGCTTACAAATCCGCTTAAGGGGTCAAGATTTTACCAAACAACACCGACCATTAAAGGCGAAATTAAAAAATTTGCTAAAACTAAAATCTATGTAGAAAATATAGATACGTTTCAGAAAGCAAAAAAGATGGGACCGACTTGTGTTGTATTAAATATGGCATCTTTTATAAGACCTGGAGGTGGAGTTGAAAAAGGAAGTAGGGCACAAGAAGAAGACCTATGTAGAAGAAGTAATCTATTACAGTCTTTATATGCTTTTAGCCCAGAGAAGTGCTCCCTCTTAAATTATAATACCCCAGGGAGACTTAAATATCCTATCCCAATGTATGGCGGTATATATAGTCCCAATGTTACTGTATTTAGGAACGCCTTGTCATATTCCTATATGAATATACCTTTTACTTGCTCTGTAATTTCAGTAGCAGCACTTAGGAATCCAGAAATAGATTCAAAAACAGGAGAATTGACGGAACAAGGAAGTACTGTAATGAAAGGTAAGATTAGGGCAATCCTAAGAATAGCAATCTTAAATAAACATAGTAAACTTGTATTAGGTGCACTGGGTTGTGGAGCCTATCATAATCCACCTAGACATGTAGCAAGACTATTTAAAGAAGTCCTAGAAGAAAAGGAATTTAAAAATAGCTTCTCAGAAATCTGTTTTGCTATATTAGAGGATGGAAATAGTTTAAAAAATCAGGCTGGAGGTAATATTAAACCATTTAAAGAAGTTTTTGATTATGTATACAATAATAGAGATTAAAGATTTATTAAAGTCAAAGAAGGATTATAAAAATTATAAACTTTGTTACATAGACAGTATTTCACAGACTTATACTGAATGGAGTGAGAAAACCAAAGAGTATATGAAAACTGAGAAATACAAAATAAATAAAATTCTTTATGGATGGGGATACAATGATCCAAACCTAAGATTAATAGAACTCCCTACAAAAGAATATAAACCCGGAAAACAAGAGTACTATGCTTATTTTGCAGATGTTACTGAAATGGGTGATGTGTGGGGAGATGATCACGACGATGTACCTTTTGAATGTAATGCCGAAAAACCATACGACGAAATTTACATTGAAGGAAAAGAGAGAAAAGAAATTGAGATCATACAAATACCATTCATTTATCCCAAAAATTATATAGATAATTTCACTTGTATAACTCCTAGGGATATGAATTTTACAAATAGTCCTTGGTCATGTGAAGATATAAATCTGGGGGCTGTTCCTTGGCTTTTTGCTAGAACACATAAAAGAAAAGGAAAAAATACTGGAGTTAGTATACTGGCAGGAACTAATCCTTATGAGTTTATAGATAAGTTAAAAGAAATCTATACTCTATTTTATGAAACAATAGGTATAGAAAAATTTGAAATACTTGGACTATTTAGGAATATAAACAGATCCGAAAAAGTATGCGTAATAGGTAACGACAAGTGGGTGATTGGGTATAATCCGGATACTCTAACTTTTGCAGAGGTATATAGAGATAATGATTCTTACTATCCAGAGTCTGAGTATATAACCTATCGTAATGTTTGGGATGACTTGATAGGGGATTGGAAAAAATTGGAACTCTCGGCGGACGAAGAATCTATGTTAAGAGAAAAATTAATAACAGACCCTATTAAAAATCTACTATCGTAATGTAGAGGGGTTGATACCCTAATAAATGTATATATAATAATAAATAATGAGCAACGAAGAGTTAATAAAAAGAAAGTATGTAAAGTTATTTTCACTCGTTATAGAGACAGAAGGACAAAGATCTAATAATAGAAAATTTAAAGAGATAGAAAACTGTCTAAGCATTAATAAACAAACACTGGACTGGATAATAAAAGATGATAAAAAGAATTTAATTGAATTGATTAATTTCCTATTAACATCTTTAGTAGTTTATATTCATTCAAGAGATGATTTAGTGGGTCAAGAAAATGTAGAAAGAACAAACTTCCTAATAGATGATTTATTCTTAAGGCATCTTGATCTACCCACTAGAAAGTTTACAAGTGATTATAAACTAAAAGATATCCAAAAACCCAGTAATTATGGTAAAACAATATTAACAAAAGGAGAAAAAATATGAAAGAAAATCTTAAATTTAAAGGTATCTTATTGGATGAAAACGATAATGAAATACCAGGAACATCTTTCATCGGTTGGCATTCTAGATCGATGGCAGTGACATGTTGTATTATTTCAAAAACGAGGGACGGACAATATCAATTCTTCCTAGAAAAACGAGGGCCTGGATGTCCTGATAATGTTGGGAAGTATTGTATGCCCTGTGGTTATCTAGGCTGGGGTGAATCACTAAGAGAGGGTGCAGTAAGAGAAGCATATGAAGAAACAGGTCTCAAACTTAACCCAAAAGATTTGATGTTTGCAGGAATAAATGATGACCCTAAAGAGAATAGAGAGAACGTTACTGTGAGATTTGTAGTCGAAGTTCCAGAGAAGGATTTGCTAGAGGTTATTTATAATAATGACCTAAATTCACTAGAACGCGGAGGAGAAGAAAAAGAGGTTGACGAGCTTGTACTAGTTCCTTATTTCTACGTAAAAGAACATGAAAACGATTTCGCATTTAATCACAATAAGGTAATAAAAGAGGTAATGGATAATTTAGAAAAAATAAAAGGAGGACAATTTTATAAAGACTCCTTATGTTAAAAAAAAAGATTAGAGGGAATATTAAAACTCCCTCTTTTCTTTTCACTCATTCTACAAGTAACCTTCCTCAATTTGATAGAGGATCTTATCACGATCTACCACAGATTTAGCAGACCATTGATTAGTCTTTTTTCTATCTAATAGGAAGTTGTTACAGAATAGAATGTTGTTTGCTCTTCGTTCACTTTCCAACCAATCGATTAAACCTGGCTCACCTATCGGAAAATCACAAGACCTCATTTGTCCTTGTAACTCTGCCAAGTTGATTTTTGATCTGATTGACTTATCAGCAACAACGATAACAATATTACTCTGGCTAATCTCAGGGTGTTCAATGTAAGATGAAGGAAAATATTCTTGTACCTTCTCTATTGATAGACCTGAATTAACACACCAGGGTATGATCCACTTCTCATTCTTCGGACTAAACTTTAGCTGAATCTTCTCCCAAGTTTCTTCACAGATTCCTGAAAGACGAATTCCCTTTCTGTCCCCAGAGTCAACACGCTCAAAAAATTCCGGAAATGTCCTTACTATGTCCAATAATTCCGCATCATCAGTTGCAATCTTGTTGTAATGATTTTCTCTAAGATACGGACATATTTCATAAGTACTTATATACTTCCCGTCATTTTTCATTATCAAGCCCGCCATAACAAAGATTATGTACTTGATTCTTGGCGGAATGTTGTCAACCCTCTCTGAAGTAGATTCAAATTTGATAATCTTTCTCTCCGAAATGTCCCGTGGTTTTTTAGGACTTACGAGCTCTAGGCCTAAGTATTCCTTGGCCAAAGAACTGATACTATCCATTATTTCCGCTGGGTCATTGGAAAATTTTACAGCCCACTGTCTTCCGTCAACTCTACTATCCGTGATTACAATAAAGAACCTAATATTATACTTCTCCAATTGGTTCTTCCACGACAGGAGCTTATTTTTACTGAAAGTTGATCCGAACTTCGACTTTAGCTCCGAACTTTCTACGGTCCAGTGCCTATTCTTCACTGCCATCACCAAGAGCTTCCAAACGTCCTCGATAAAACTTTTTCTCAGTCTCACCACGTTCTTCTTTGCTATTGCTATGGCCTCTACTTGTGTAAGTTCGTTATCACTTTCACTTTTTATTTTCTTGGCCTCTTGTACATACGCGTTTCTGTATAAAGTGTCTTCCTTGGTGATTGTCTTATTACCAACTACACTTGCAGTTCTTCGCGCACTCAAAGCCTCGAAATAAGATGTTGCTGTAGAGTTAATGTTACCTAGATTTACATCCTTTTTGAACGAGTAGATAGAAACATTCAGTCTCTTCCCTCTACCCCTTTCTTCGGGTTCCCTCTCTACGGTAACTACATCTAGTACCTTCTTAAACACTTCTGCAAATTTTTCAACAATTGTATAAACCTTTGCAGCATGGTTGATACCGAATCTGTCATCAACTGTACGGATGATTTCTGCTAACTCTTCTTGCTTAACCACCCCTTTGTCAATAACATCTTTTGCTACAGTAATATAATACTGAGCACCTCTTAATTTACGTTGTTTCTCCATTTTTCTTCAAATTTTTGTTTCTTCGATTGATTTTATTTTATAATATACTCTTCTAACTTAAATACAATGTTCCCGGGGAGTTCATCTTCGTTTTTATACACGTCGATTTTCTCACTTGGACAAATAGCCAAAAGAGTATCTCCTCGCTTTAAGTAAAACGTCCCTACGCTTTCTGCATCCTCTGGTATATAACCCTGATTCGTCAACGTTCTCTGAAGACTTGGGTTATGGATACACACCTTATAACTGTCTGAACTTAATGTATTCAGGTAATCGAGGTTGTATTCATCACCAGGATTAATTGAATCACCCTTTACGAGACACTTAAACATGCTGAAAGCAATTACATTACTTACGTATATCATAGCCTCATTTTTTTAAATTATTAATACTATGTTGGCGATCAAATTTACCTCTGGCAAAGGCATCTCGCTCAACCATTCTCTGATAGCCACTAATCAAGTCATTCTGATTCTGAACTTGACCTTCGAGATTATACAAATTTCTCTTCAATTCCCGATTCTCCCTTTTCAAGTAGATAAGGGCAAGAATTCCTCCTAAAATAAGAGCTCCTTTTAAAAGTAAGCCCTTTTTTTCTTTTTTCTTCTTTTTGTTTTCTTCTTGTTTCATAATTTCTATAGATTTTAATTATACATTTCATATATAAGGCTTTGAAAGGACAAAAAAGAAAGGAAGTACTACACCTCACGTGCACATCTTCCTTTGCAACTTTACAAAAATATATATATTGGAACATTATTAACATTAATAAGGCTTTCAGGGGTTTTTAGCGGGTGTTTCAATTAAATATATCATAGCTTTTTCTTTTTTATGATTTCGTAACCGTTATCTCGCTTACCTGTATTCTTATTTAACAACTGTGTTTTTTTCATTTCAAAGTAATTCTCCAAATCTACTGCTTTAGGGGATAATTTTATACCTAATTGCTCATAAATCTCCCCCAGCTTCTGTTTAATATAAGCTTTTGTATATTTCTCCCCAACTGTAAATTCCGAAAGTATTAATACCTTTAAATCAATATCCCCCTGCTGATTTATCTTTAACTTGTTATACTCAATCTTTAATTTACTACGCTGATAACTTAGTGACTTTATTCTACTTGGCCCTAATATAGTGTAGTAATTCTTATAATCAATGGGTATTAAATTTAGTATAGAATCAATCTCCTCATTAGATAGAGTAGATTCGCAAAGTAATTTCATTTTATCCGTAAATTGAGTATAAGAGTCAAATTTGGTTAAAAACTTAACTGCTTCGGTACTGGTAAGGGATGAATCAGGAGCATATACACTGACCTCTTCTTCGGTAATATTAAATTTTGTATGAACATATTCCCAAAACTTTTCAAATGAACTACACCCTTTTAAATCTTTTAAAGTATGGTGTAACTCGGTAACAGCTTGATCTAATGTAAGCTCCTTTGAATTAACTTTACTCTTATATATTTGATCAATTACTGATTTCATATAACCAGATTTAACATAAGTATTACCATGAAGAAGTTCTATCTCATTAATATCTTGCTGCAATAATTCATAGGTTAGGTGAGAAGAGAAGAAATTTATTATTTCCTCATTGTATATAAACCACTCTCTACCATAATCTGGATAAAGAAACTTTTTAAATTTAATATGTAATTTCTTCTCATCTTCTTCTGTGCCATTAGGTATAGTAAACAGTAATTTACATAAGGGGTTATGTAATTTATATAAACTTAACCTCTTACTTAAACTGTCATCTGATGTATAACCTATTTTTAGTAAATCTACTATTTTACTATTATCTTTATTATAGTACGTTGTTTCAATTAAATATATCATAGCTTTTTTTTACTTATAATTTTAAATCCTTTTGTCCGTTTACCGGTTTCACTATCCATTACATCTATAAGCTTTACATTAAAATAATTTTCAATATCTACTGCTTTAGGAGATAGTTTTATATCTAACTGCTTATAAATTTCTCCTAATTTTTTCTTAATGAAAGATTTTGAATATTTTAAATCTATTTTAAACGTAGAATATATTGCTTCACTTAAGTTGCCAGAATTAACCTGATTGTTTTTTTGTCTTTGGTAATCTGCATCCAAGGCATACTTTCTATACTGTAAAGCTCTTATTCTATCCTTTCCCAGAGTGATATAATAGTTTTTAAACACAATATCAATGCTGTCTAGAACACTAGAGAATTCTTCTTCTGAGAAATTACTTTCATTTTCACAAAGAAATCTCATTTTATCTGTAAATTGAGTATAAGAGTCAAATTGGATCAGAAAATCCATTATTTTGTTAGTATTAGTAATCAGAGAGTTTCGATTTATAGCATTAAATACACTAAACCTATCCTTGTAATCTACCTGCTGAATCTGAAAGGCTCGAACCTCTGATATCATTACCAGGTTATTAAATACTGGGAATAGATCTTTACCACCATGAGTATTAACAGCTACATAGTCATCCCTATAATTTTCAGATTTAGCACTCTTTTTATACTTTTCGGCTAAATCATGCTTAGATTCTGCTGTGGGGGAGGATTCATAAGAAAGCAATAGATTTTCTGTTCTTCTTTTCTTACTACTGATTCTAATCATTAGCTCTTCAGGACTCTCATCTTTTATTGTACTTTTAAAATACAACTCTGCCCTATTCTTCCAAGGGTTCTCACTAAGTCTCTGTCTTCCCAGAATTTGAGGAAGATCTAGTGTAATATCCACTGCCAAGCACTCTACGTTAGCATCACTGAGTATCAAACTTCTAGCGCACGTAGAATAGAAATCAGCCCCTAAGTAAACAGTTCTTGTACATAGAGTGAACATTTTGTGAAGTTCGCCTTTCTTAGGTACAGAGCCTATACCACCTACCTGATTTCTTTTTAGGCCAAAAGCTTTTCTTATTTTCTTTTGATTCTCTGGAGTATTTGAACATAGGACGTTAGTATTTTCAAAAGTTAATTTACATCTTCTAATGATATCGCAAATATTCTTAACTGAATTGACATAAATAACTAGCTCCTTTGATTCTATTTCCTGAATATTTCCATCCTCATCTCGATAAGTATATTTTTGAAAATTACCATCTAAGTAAGTCTGTACTATTTCTACAGCAATAGGTAATATGCTTTTGCAAGCTCTAACACTAAGTTCTGGTTTGATAATACGAAGAGGATCTAATATATCCCATCTCATTTCATAATATGGTAAATTTTTAAAATCGGACAAAACATCTAAATATTCTTCCATCATAGGTGTAGCTGAAACGAAACATACTCTCTGTAGGTCCTTAATATGATTTAGAAATTCTAATTCAGTGTCAGACTTGAATCTAGAGTCTGTAAAAATGCTCTGAAATTCATCTATTACTACATAAAAATCTTTAATTTTATCACCTAACGCCTCTTTAACATGACGAAAAGAATCATAAGTAACTAATAATTTACAGGGTTGATTAAAGAAAATGCACTTTGTATAATAATTCCGAATATCAGACTTTATATTTTCAATGTGTTCTGCTATTTCTCTTTCAGAGTCTAATTTTTTAGAACCTTTTACTACTGAGTATTTATCATTTTTACTCAAATCCTTGTCAACGTCAACAATACTGTCTAATTCATTCTTAACATACAGAACCTCTCCTGGATGCTGCTCTTCTTTATTCTCGAGAAGAATCTTTCTGGGGGAGCAGAGGATAATATTCATACCATTAGTAATGCAAAATTCAGTAAACCCGCATCCCGTAATTTGCTTATTTATTATTACAGGGTACTCTGGAAGTTTAAATTCTTTCCACTCCGACAAAAATCTAATTCCTGCCGGAACATCAATTCTAATCTTTTTCATATTATTAATTTAGTTTAATTTTAATACAGAATCCACTTAAAAAGCGGAGACTTGGGAGTGCTTCCCTATCTCAATCATAAGGTATTTAAGTTATTTGAAGTGCAAAAATACGATTTTTTTTTGGGAATCTTGGGTACTTTACTATTATATAACAAAAAAAAACGCATATATCTTTATCCACCCTTTGCCTCCGTTCATCCAAATTTTTCCTTAACGTCAAAATTTTCCTTCACTCCCCCAACCATCCAAGGGTGGTATTCAATTTTTCCAAATTGCAATAAATATCCTATCTTGGTCAATTCTGAAAAGAAAATAACTTGGCAGGAGTGGTGGGCTGTTTCGACTGTTAAGGAGAAATAGGGCAAGCCAAGTTTAAAGGCAAATTTTATTCTTATTATTCCCAGAGGGTCCCATTATGGAAACGCTCCCAAGTGAAAACCGGCAAAAAAAAAGAAAGACCTACTTATCGCAAGCAAGTCTTCCCCCATGGCTTCTAAAAAGTTTTTCACTCTCTTCCACAGTTAAGGTTTTTAGGTGCCATGATTACTATAAACAAAAACTTCATCATCATAATATCCTTTCTGGAGGGCATTAATTAAGAACCGCACCTCTTTAGTAGCTCTCATGGGGTAGAAGTTATTAGCATCTACGCCAACATCAATTCCGAACTTTTTAATCTTTTGTCTCCCATGAATATGTCCAAAAAGTGCGTATGTGTATTCTTTATCCTCAGACTTTAGGACCTCTAGGCAAGTTTTTGGTTCATGTCCTAGGATTAATTTAGCCCCGTCAAAATCATCTTCAATATCAGTCTTAGGATACATAAACGTTATTGTATCATTGGTGACATCTGAGAATCCATACTTCAATAATTTTTCTTTCTCTTCTTTGTCGTGATTACCTCTAATTAATATTACTTTTCCATTCAGGTATTTCAGGAATATCCTCATCTTGCCAATTATGTACTCCTTGGATAGGTCCTGCTAAGAATACGTAGGTACTATCTTTTTTCTTCCCTGGTATTATTTCCTCAGGTGCATAAATCTTCTTACTCATAGGATTATATATTTTTTATCTAGTTTTAATTCCATTATAAAAACTCCTTTACGTGTTAAGGTAATTGTGTCCCCCGGGTTTATGATATTAACAGAGACTTTCATTGGGACTACTCCTCCGGGTTCTATCTTTTCTAGTTTTTTGAAGGATAGTAGTTTCATTCCCCCTTCTATATTATCAAACAGATCCTTGAAATCTTCTCTGTTATTATTTACATGATTTATAAATTTACCCAACACTGCTTTTTCACTATTCCCCCGTGCAAAGACCAACGGTTCTTTTATATATGCACAGAAGAGGTAATATAGGTCATTAGCGTATGAGTCCATATCTTACTGTTTTTTTAAAATCTTCCCAATTGTTTGTTCCAGTCATCATGAATGCATAATTAACTGCTTGTTCGAATTCCATTAACCATTCGGAGAGGTTACAGTCAATATCTATCCAAACCCAGGCTGTATCATTGAATTTTCCTTTACCTTTAGCCCTTTTCCATGCATCAATGTCATTATATCCGTCTCTAATCGCTCTCATTTCTGGACTAGTGTTTCCATAGTATTGTCGGCATAATCCATTAACTTTCGCATGAAGTCCGTCTACTCCTCTGAGGGTTGAAGGATCTATTTCATCCGTTGTTCTATCTCCATTAGGTGTTTTACCCTTCTTATAGACAGTACCTGCAGCCTCTACTAATTTAGCAAACTGTCTTCCTATCATCACATAATCAGCTCCTAATGCCAGAGCTTTTATTATATCAACTGGACTATTAATTCCACCATCTGCAACGATCTTTACTTTTTTAGGGAGACCAACGCCGCCTGTCTTTTTGAAGTTCTTAATTCCCTCTAATAAACTTGCCATAGGAAAATGAAACCCAAACTTATCCCTATCTACTAAAGATCCACTTGCTATACCTACCCTCATATAATCAATTCCAGCTCTTGAGTATAGAGAATAGGTTTCTGGGCTACCTACATTACCGCACATTAGAATTACTTGTCCCCCATACAACTGTTTTAGGTTACTGCAAAGGTCCAAGAGATTTTTATCATGTCCATTTCCGGCATCTATACATATATGAAATTGACTTTTTATTCCTGTTTTATTCTGTTCCATAAAATTTGCCCTTACTTCTTTTATTGAGAACGAACAGAATATCCATTGACAATATTTTAATCGTACTTGAAGCGGTTCTGTTAGGGGAAGAATTGGTTTTATGCCATTATCTTGAAATACTTTTGCATTTTCCTCACTAACAATAGCCTCCATTGGACTTGTAAAAATAGGCAGGCTCTTACTTATTCCGGTAACATCTTCTCTATCTTCTACTACTAAATTTGGTTTACCTATTAAATATCCGGCATTAACGGACGAAGGTAATAATGTAATGTCATCTAATTCGTATAATTTTTCCATATTATGTTTAAAATATTATTTACATTTATAAGGATTAGGGAGCAAAAGAAAAAGAGTCTAGGTCTATTTTCCTATCTCTCTTTCTATCATACTTTTTCTTATTCTTCCAGGGTCTATTCATAGCAACCCATTTTCCGTCGTTTCTCTCCAACTCAAGATCCCTACTTATCATCCTTAGTATCTTAGCCGGATCATTGCTCTTTGTTAATTTAGATTTTTTCATATACTATTGATATTTTATTACACATATAAGGGGATCTAAGGCGGATTTTACTCTACCTTTAATCCTAATTCTTTTCCTTTTAATATTAATAATTCTTTTAGAGCAGATTCTGTATTAGGGACAATTTCATCTAGAACGGCATCTTTTAGGGCTTGTTTTAATATTCCAACTTCTTTACAAGGTCTTAAGTTAAACAATTCCATAATTTCATTTCCCCCAATACAAGGTTGAAATAGCCTCTTATAATCTCTCTCTTTTAGATCTGCTATCATTTCTTTTAGTCTTTGGAAATGACCTAAGATTCTATTTTTCTTATCTAAATTTTTAGTAGTAAGATCAGACTCGCATAGTATTAAGAGATCATCAATGTCATCCCCTGCGTCAGATAATAATCTTCTTACTGCACTATCTGTTATTTCATGAGTACTGATCATGTTAGGTCTCATATGCATCCTAACTAATTTTTGAACGTACTTCATTTTATCATCTAGAGGAAGTTTTAATCTCTTAAATACCTTCTCTACCATCACAGCACCTACGTGTTCATGATCATAAAAAGTCCAACCTTTCTCTCGGTCATAGTGTTTAGTCGGCTCTTTTCCTATATCATGTAATAACGCTGCCCATCTAATCCACAGTCCATCCGATCTATTGCTTACATTCTCTAATACTTGAATTGTATGTAAGAAGTTATTTTTATGATGATAAGAACCTTCTCCCCCTGAATCATCTAGGATATCAACTTCTGGTAATATTTTTTTCAATAGTCCAGAATCTTTTAACAGAGATATTCCTCTTTTAGGGTCTGGGGATAGTAAGATTTTATTTAGTTCAGTAGTGATTCTTTCTCCACTGACTATTTCTATTCTATCCACATTATTTTTTATAGCTTGAAATGTAACTGGATCTATGTTAAATCCTAGTTTAACTGCAAATCTTATACACCTCAGCATCCTTAACGGGTCATCAGAAAATGTTATTAATGGATCTACTGGGGTTACTATTCTTTTCTTTTTTAAGTCCCCTTGACCGTTGAAAGGATCTATAAGTTCGCCATACCTAGTTGAATTTAAACAAATGGCCATAGCATTAACCGTAAAATCTCTCCTCAACTGGTCGTCTTGTAATGTTCCGTCTTCTACAATAGGTTTTCTGCTTCCTCTATTATAGGACTCTTTTCTCGCTCCTACAAACTCTACTTCAATGCCTTTAAAATTTACTTTAGCGGTCCCGAAGTTTTGGAAATAGTCAACACTCGATGCACCACTCTCCTTAGCAAACTCTGACGCCATTTTTATTCCTGATCCAACAACTACAATATCTACGTCATCATTTTTTATTCCAAGTAGTTTATCTCTTACATATCCGCCTACGACATAACATTCTAGTCCTAATCTGTCGGCTACTTTTCCTATCAACCTAAATAAACTATTTATCATATTATTATAATTAATTTGTTAATGTGTTTATAAAATAAATGAGAACTTACACCCTCGGGGTTTCGGAAAGGAC
>Ga0326512_10000972_pt1 | contig 23533 bp, 16 predicted proteins | sample 1_2617_0518_D_FD_203652 | JGI IMG/M metagenome (GOLD analysis project Ga0326512, IMG submission 203652) | Bovine rumen microbial communities from UC Davis, California, United States - 1_2617_0518 | ecosystem: Host-associated > Mammals > Digestive system > Stomach > Rumen | place: USA...
TGGCGAGGTTTGTCTGTATCGAGTGTTCATAGTTCTTTTAGTTGAGGTTGAGGCACCAATACTGGAAAGCCAGTTCCTGATACTTGTCACGTCCGCGATTGTATGTTGCATCGCCACGCCGTATGAAATGCTTGAACACCTTGCAATTCTTCTTGCTGATGGCATAGATAAAGTCGCGGTCGGAACGAGCAATGTCCATGTAGTATGCACGGCTTCTGTCCCAATCGAAGAAGTCAAGCGCTTCCTCGAACTCCTTCTGTGTGCTGGCGAATGTTGTTTTGAGGTCGCCGCCAAATTTGCATTCATTCAACCACCAGTCCCACTTGCATCGTGCAGGCAGAGAGAATGGGAAAGAACCATACTCGAAAGGCTGTTCAGGGTTTACCATAGCTGTCTGGGTGTGAGCTGTACTAAGGACTTTCAGCAAGAATGGGTCACGGCTGGCTTCGTCAAACAGTGCGCTCCGCATTTCCATCGCGTGCCTCCATTCTGCTTCGGTATATGGCACAGGGTCGTCGGCAATGGTGTACGTATAGTGATTAGCCTTGTCCGACTCTGTGATGAGCGTATCAACGAGAGAGCCGAAACGGAAAGCCGCCTGCCTTGCTGCCTCATCAATGCGGAGCGCAAGACCAGGGTGAAGCAGGTTCTTCAGTGTAGTGAGGTCGCTGTTGCTGACCTCACTACGCTCGTAGTAGTTGTGTGAAGGAACGATAATCATATTACTTGGCTTTTACTTCGTCCTCGTAGTAGATATGTTCAGAGTGGATAAGCTCGCCATCCTTGTTAGCGCATTTCTCGCAGAAGGTAATCTGCTTCTTGAACATCTTGGCAAGTTCATCAACAGATAGGCTACAGCCTTCTTTCGTCCACCATAAGGTGAAGATTTCTGGGAAGGCCTCGACATTAAGCGGGACGATCTTCTTCTTGACGGATGTCTTAGGCTGATAGGATGGTGTGCTGACAGATGCTTGGTCGAAGAGGTCGCCCATCGCAGCCTGCTTCTCCTTCATTTCAGCTTCGAGGCGCTGCTGCTGTTCGCGCTGCTGTCGTTCCTGTTCGCGCCTCAAAGCCTCAGCTTCTTCACGCTCGCGCATCTGCTGCTTGATACGTTCAGCTTCCTCGGCACTCGCCTTGGCAGCACGTTCCAGCTCCTGCTTCTTCGACGGCAAGAGCATGATGATATGAGACTGTTCCTTCTTCAGCTCGTTGCTGTGTTCCTCGCGCCATGTGCGCATTATTACGTCCAGGCTGACCTTGCGAATCTCCTGCAGCTCTTCGGTCGACAAAAGTCCAGGCGCAGGCAGCGGTGCGTTGGAGCGAATACCCTGCAACATATCTTCTGGGAAATTGGTATCGAAGTTTTTGATGTCTTTCTCGCGCTGTGCGTAGTTCTCCAGCGTGACACCCGAGAAGAGGCTGCGCAGTCCGGCAATATAGAAGTCGAGGTTTGACTGCAGCTGATTCCGGAAGTCGGCATCGCAGTCGGAACGATACTTTCTGCCCGCCTGTTCAATCTGCTGCTGTCGCATCGCCTCTCGTTGGCGTGCCAGCTCTTCCTCGCGCTTCTTGGCAGCAAACTGGTTGCGCAGCTGTTGGATGCGGAATGTTATGGTTCCGTTCTTTGTCACGTCGATGTCATTCTCCATGCCGGTGAATGTTGCACGCACCTCATCGAATAGCTTTGTAAGCGGCGCACGCTTGTCGTTCATCTTACGGACGGTCTTGCGAGCCTTCTCAATGAAGACTGCAGCCTCTTGGTCGAGCTCGTCTGTCATGCCCTGCTGCATGGCAGCAAGGATGCGGTTACCAGCCTCTATGCAGCGGTCGTGGCTGACCATGTTCTCATTGTACGCAGCTGGCGCAGAGGAAACAATAAGGTCGATATTCTCTTTGCGGATGATAGATAATTCTGTATTCATGATTGCATTTACTATTTTAATGATTTACCATTTACCATTTAGAATGTACCATCGTCTTCTGATGGGTTGACAGTCACTCCAGCGGACAAGTCAGGCTGATTGCCGAAGGGAGCAGGTTCTTCTTTGGCAGGTGCAGCAGGTGCAGCGCCAGGGATGTTGTAGAAAGCATCGGTATCTACCTGCTGTTCCTCTGTCTGCTGTGATTCGAGCTCAGCCTTGCCGATGCGTACCTTCGGATAGGTCTTGAAGGCGTGCTTGATGAGCTTGGCACAGAGGAAGCCAGGGTCGATGCCGTTGCCACCAGCGCCGTAGAGCTCGTTGGGATTTTCCACCCATTGATTCTTGGTGCGGTCGTAATGGCGATTGTTCTTGGCCGAATAGCCTTGCAGGCGAAGCCAATCCTCTTCGAGCATGACAGCATAGTCGAGAGAGCCGTCCGAGCGTGTGATGCGGAGGTAAGCAGCCACGATGTGATTGGAAGTGTGCGGAAGGTTGCACGTATAGCTCACCTGCTTGCATCCATTGGTGTCGGAGAAAGAGAAACCATCCTCTTCGTAGACGAGCACGGGATTGTCAGCATGCCTGATTTGTCCGGCACGAGCACGCAGCACCAGTTCTCCATAGCCGCTGATGGTGAGCACGAGGCGACCTTCGTAAATCTTCTTTCCTGTCTGGTCTTGTCCGATGCAGTAGTTACGTCCCATGATGTAGCAGAGAGCGCGGGCACATGGCTCAAGAGAAAGGCCGCTGACGGCAAGGTCAATGAACGATGTGAAGATGGAGAAGTTAGTTGCCTTCTGTAGCTTATCGTTGTCGCGCAAGATGCCATTGAAGAAGAAGGATTCCTTCTCGTAGGCAGGAAGGCCAGTGCCGGCACCCCAAAGGGTATCATAAATCTCGATGAAACGTGAACGGACTGCATCCGACGTAATGACTTGCAGAGGCTGAAGCTTGTTCAGCTCTTCTACTGTTAATTGAATGTTACTCATAATTTTGTAATTTAGGTAGTTAATAATTACGGCCGAGCCGTTGTGCCAAAGGTCGGAATCGAACCGACAACCAAGCTTGCACCGCTGTGCAACTGTCGAGACAAGAGATACTAACGAAATCTATGCAGTAATTGGCTGTCTCTTTCTTCACAAGAAATGGAATAAGAATAATGGGTCTTCTTGGTCTGCGCCTGCCTTTGGCATGTTGGCGGTTCTATTCCCCGCCGAGTCACCGGTTTATGGCCTTTTAAGGTTGATTCCCATCCGTTGGCCTATTATCGTGAGTGAGTGAGTGTGTTAGGGGAAGTAGTCTTGCTGGCGCGACTGGCACCTGCGGAGCTCTGTGGTGGAGTATTCCACCTTGCCCGGGCGCTTGTGTGGTGTTATCAGTCCCTTCTTGCGCCAGCGGTCAACGTTACTGCGTCCGAAGACGCTATAAGCCTTACGCTGAGATAGCATAACAGGGTCTTCACGCGATTCTTTGAGCTGCTTGACGATGGAAGCAGCAATGTCGTTGATGAATGTCGCGTATGACACAATTTTGTCGGAGAACTGAATCTGTATCATATCACTGTTCAATGAGGTTGATAAACTCTTTCCTGCAGTCGTAGCAATGAGCACGCTGGTTGCCGTCGATGTCTTTACCGTAGTCGAGAACTCTATGGGAGCCGCACATGGGGCATGGCGCGTCAACGTAGCTTACCTTTGCACGCAGCTCTTCCAGGTACATGCAGCCTGCCATGATGGCTGCAATAAGCAAAGCTAAGATGATTATTTCCTTTTTCATGATGAATGAGATTTAATGTCTGAATAACTCAATTAGTGCTACAACGATAACAATGATAATGAAGAGCGCTATTACCGCTGCACCTGCGAGGCAACCCTCTTGAGGTGTCATTTTCTGGCTCTCCAACTCGGAAATAAAATCATAATCAGTTTTCATAGTTGTGGTTATTTGATGTTGTTCTGACAAATGGGTGATTTAGCGTACTCTACATATTGCCTCAGAACTGAGCAGAAGCGTCCGTTGATGCCGTTGTAAGCTTTGAGGCAAGCTAAGCATGTCTTGTTGGTGTATGCTGACATAGGGCTGTACGATTATGGGTAAACAATACCTGATGCCTTCACTGTGCATACAACGGATTGCCTACTTGCGAAGAAGTTTGAAGTCTGCCCACAATTCGATGAACTGCGAGCCGCAGTACGATGCGAGTTCGTTACTTTTTAAGCAAAGGCGAGAGCCGAGGTACGCATTCGTGATCGAGGGGGCGTTAACCGAGTCCGCACAAGCGAAGCCCGCATATTCTGTGACATAGTCGTCTGTACTCATCATTGCGCGCTTCTCGCGTTCTTCCTTTCTCATGTTGTCTATCTCTTGCTGTGTGTAGAGCCAGTGCCAGGGATACCAGCGTACTTCACCTTCTGTGAACTTTGGTTCCCATCCTTCATTAAGTGCTGCGCAGATGATGCGAAGCTTAACAAAGGCAATAAGGTCTTCGGATTCCGATTCTAACTCGTCCAAATCGTCAACCAACAAGCCTGCTGACATGTCACCAGCTTTGTCCCTGCGACTTAGTTCATCATAGGCATCCTCGAAAGTCTTGATGCGCTCCGTGATGGGACGCTCGTCCTTTTCGTTGAATGTCACGTCAGGAAAAAGTGCTTTGAGCATTTCCTTTCCCTTCTCGTCTGCACTCTCATAAGCAGCGATGATGTTTTTCTTCTGAATTTCCATAATCTGTAGTTATTAAATTGTTTGTAAAATGGGTTGTTGTCTTGCGGAAGGAGAGGGATTTGAACCCCCGAAGCCCTTTCGAGCTTGCCGCGTTAGCAGTGCGGTGCCTTCGACCACTCGGCCATCCTTCCTTGGTGTTTTTTAGGGGTAAACGATTCCAGATGCCTTCACTGTGCATACAACGCCACTTGCATTGCAGATGGCGATAGACCGACCATCTTCTTTCATTGCACTCTTCTTCGCCTCTCTAAGGGATGCGAAGCGATGAACGTCACCGCTCCAATTGTCCCGGTAGTAATACTTGTTGGGTTCCATTTATGTAAGTTTAGTTAAGTTGTTATTTGTTTGTTTCCTGTGAAAGGGCAAGCCGTTGGGTTCGTACCATAAAATCGCCAAACTTTAATTTACCAGCCCGCAGGCTTGCCATTCTCGTCAGACTTTCGTATCTTTGCAGTGCCAAACTTTAATTATTACCATTATGTCTAAATTCGTTAAGCTCCACCAGGAGAAGGATGAGGTCTATGTGAACCTTGATTATGTTGCTAAAATCCAGAAGAAAGACGAAAACAGTACTTATGTACATTTCAGCTCGTCGTCAGGGTTAAACTCGCCTGTCATTGTTACTGAGCTTCCAGATGAGATTGTGAAGCTTTAGCCTTCTCTTTCTTCATTTCTACCCATTCGTAGTAGCTGTCGTAATCTGCGATTGAAGATGTGTCGCCCGTCGAGACGTAGCGATACAGAACCTCTGCGTTCCAGTATTGACGGTACGGATGATTAAGCCCTACCTCCACGCTCCACTTGCGGAGCTCGATATCCTTCTGCTTCTGCTGCGTCTCAAGGAGGTCTTTTCCAAGCTTCTCGAAAAGAGCGTCAATCTGTTTCTGCTTCTCTTCGATTGTCCTTTTCAGAGCAACCATGTAGTCGAAGCCACTTGCACTCATCTCCTCCAGCTTCTTCGTCCTGATGATTGTAAATCCAAATATATTCATAGCTGTTTAATGTTAGTTAATTATTACCAGTTGCGGGTAACAGTGATTGTCCTTCCTTTGTCAGCGCTGCTTGCCGAGAACATGCGCACCTTGTGTCTGTTCTTATCCTTTGAGGCGCTTGTCAGCTTGGAAGCCTCAGACTGAATGTGCGTATAAGAGAAGTCGTCGCAAGAAAGAATCCTTGTCTGACCAACGGGGATGCTAAGCAATGTTGCCCTCAACGAAGGGATAAGTGTTGGTGTCATGATTTCAGGTTTGTTTTTCTTCATATACTTAATCGTTTAACGTTTTTATTTTTTTGCTCTTTTGTTTGTAAACTTAATGCCGATTAGCTATATTTGCAGTCGGTAATTGGTGTTTGCCGTTGCAAATGTACAACAAACTATGCAAATACGCAAGTTTATTGTACGTTTTTAACAAATTTTAAGTAAATTAGATTATACGCCATGAAGATTGAAGTATTACGAAAGCTGGTATCAGAGAGTGGTCTTACCAAGGTGCAGATTGCAGAAAGGTGTGGTTTTACTCGTGTTACATTGGATAATGCCTTACAAGGTTCAGATGTTAAGGTTAGTACAATAGAGGCACTTGCAAACGTTCTTTCTGTATCTCCGAGTACATTCTTTGATGGAGAGTGTAATGTCAGCAATTCGATAGAAGAGTACAAAAAAGAAATTGAAAGGCTGAAAAGTTTATTAAACAACCGAGTGTCCACTAAAGTTGTTGTCGAATTGGACGTAACAAACGATGAATTTGTTCGGCTCGGACTAAAAGACAAAGTAATTCAAGTATTAAACAAATAAAATTTCAGAATCATGGAAACAAGTAAAACCACACTAAAAGAGAAAGTCATTATTGCCCTACGTTGGATTGCTCTCCTACCTGCATCCGCTTTGGGAAGCCTGCTTGTATATGTTGTTTTCGTATTCCTCAACAAGACAATACCATTTACAGGAAATGACACCATTTGGAATTACGCTATAGAGTTTATTGGACATGCAATGATGGGTGCTGCTTTCGTGTTGATAGGAATATGCATTGCTCCGTCAAGGCGTAAATCATGTGCAGTCGTTTTATTCGCAATAGCATGTATCTTTTTTGGCGTATCATTAACATTTGGCATCATGTCAGATTATCCCTGGAAAGATTATGTTGGAATGTTATGCACTATATTGGGAGCAGGACATGCCTATTTCAACTCAGACAAGATAATTGCAGAATAGGAAAAATAAGGTAATAAAAATATAGCTAATCGGCATTATGTTTATATTCAGATAGTTACGCAGAGTAAAACACACAAAACTTTTCGACACGAACAACCCTACTAACGCTGCATGTCATTCGGTATGCAGCACAAACAAAAAGACAATCAATGAACCTATAAAAACAATAGCTACCAGGGGACAGGTTTAGACTAAACCTCGCAAACTATTGATATAATGCAGTAAGTTGATTCCGCGCAGGCGGCTGTAGAAGAAGAATGATGAAACTGCAACATATCAACAAGTTAGGAGGCAAGGTCTTAAAAATAAAGGCTTTGCCTCCTCTCTTTTTACCGGTACTCTTGAACATTCGGGAGCATTATGCGAGCAGAATTAACGTAAAAGTTTAGACCATATTTTACACCTCAGAAAAAGTGAGTTTAACCAAGTTTATACCGAAGTTTAACCTATAAAACCTACATTATGGCAACATTCAAAACATGTATCATCCCACAAAAGAGACGCAGGGATGGATTTTGGCAAGTTTTCATCCGTGTCATTCAACACAAGAAGATTGCGTACATACCTACGAGCAAGTATGTGAACGAACATGGACTGTCCTCAAAGTCGGAGGTGAGTGACCCCTTTATTATGGAGTTCTGCCTAAAGAAGATTACTCACTGGATGGATAAGCTCAACCGCGTGGAATCGGAGAGGTGGACTGTCAAGGAGATTGTGGAGTATGTGAAGAACGACGAGGAAGATGTTTGCTTCTCCGACTACGCAAGAAAGCATAACGCGAATCTTATAAACAATGGCATGGAGAGAACGGCGAAGAACTACCGCTTGGCGTATGAGAGCCTGGAACGCTTTGCCGGAACAAACAAGGTGAACTTCTCGATGCTCACCTCCTCCTTCCTGTTACGATGGATTAAGACGCTCGAACACACGCACAGAGCAAAGGAGAAATACCCTATCTGTCTCAGGCAAATATACAAGTCGGCTCTCTTGGAGTTCAACGATGAAGAGCGAGGCGTGGTGCGCATAAAGTTCAACCCGTGGCCGAAGATACAGATACCTCGCTCGGACAAAGCAGAGAAGCTTGCCATAACGCCTGAAGAGTGCCGTGACTTCTTCAATGCTCCTTTACCAGTCAGCAAGTTTGTCTCGCCACTTCCTGAGCTTGGCCGTGACGTGGCGATGATGGTGCTTTGTCTTGGCGGCATCAATGCCATTGACCTCTACAACATGCAGAAGGAGGACTATTACAATGGCATCCTGCACTACAAGCGAGCCAAGACAAAGAAGTTCCGTGCAGATGAGGCTTACATGGAAATGCGCGTGCCTCCCATCATCATGCCGCTGATGGAGAAGTACAAGGCGACGAAGAAAGACAGTCACCTGTTCTGTTTCAGTTCGAGACACACAACATCCGACAGCTTCAACTCGAACGTGAATATCGGCATCAAGAAGATATGCGAGTCGATGAACATGCCAAAGGAGCAATGGTACAGCGTCTATACTTTCCGTCATACATGGGGAACGATTGCCCAGAACGATTGCGGTGCCAGCATAGCAGAGGTGGCCTTCGGCATGAATCACTCAGCAGGCCATAATGTGACGCGCGGATATTTGAAGCTGGACTACACACCTGCATGGGAGCTGAACGAGAAGGTGGTGGAGTTTGTCTTCTTCACCAACAAGAAAGGCAGAAGGACAGCGGAGCACGAAGAACAGGCAAGCAATGTGTTCGAGCGCTTCTCTCCGTACTTCTACATGCGAGGCGAAGCATTCTTCCGCGGAAAGTTACTTGGCTCCATCGAAGACACCGGCTTCAACAACGTGGACGAGATAATAAGAAAGCTTGTGCCGTTCGTGCCTAAAACTATTCCGGAACGCTGCAACGTGATTTTCAGGATAACGAACCTCGACAAGCAGCAGACGGCCGTCTATGAACGCATGAAGGGAAAAGGGTTTTGAACACCATTTTGACCACCATTTCGTGCAAGTCCGCGAAATGGTGGATAATTTTACATGTCGCAAAGTACATGTAAAAGAAATCGGATATTCTTTACATAACACCATTTTCGTTCTATCACGAAAAAGGTCAAAATCTCGTGCGAGCGCGCGCGCGTTTTCTCTCCTCTCCTCTTCTCTTCTTTATTTTTCTTTTGGTTCTTTTCTTTTTATCGAAAATATGCGTCACGCATAGCAAACGCATACAAAAACGATGCGTCACGCATACAAAAACGATGCGTCACGCATACAAAAACGATGCGTCACGCATACAAAAACGATGCGTCACGCATACAAAAACGATGCGTCACGCATACAAAAACGATGCGTCACGCATACAATGATAGTTTTTCACCCTACGGGTGAGGTACGTTATATCTAAAATAGATACATTTAGACGGAAAATCAATCTTCGTTCTCTTCTGAAAGCTCCTGTAGCGCGTCCTCAATCGTCTTAGGTTTGTTCGATGTGATGCTCATATCTACGGACTGAGGCTTTGGTGTTATAAATGCCATGAGCTTGCACATGACGTCGAGCCTGTCCTTTGCTTCAAGGTCTTTCATGTCTTGATGAAAGAGTTCAGAACTTGTGTAGTCTGTTAGTACTTCCTGAATAACCGACTTACTGAATGCTGTTGTCTTATTGGGAGTGCCAGCCTTACGGCCTCCAGTTTTCTTTCCTTTCATGTTTCGTAGTGATAAAGATAAAATCGCAGTGCAAAGATAATGTATTAATTTTGCTCCGTAATTATAACTTTATCACTACGAAAATTATGTTTGGAGCATTACTTGGAAGCGTATTAGGAGCTGGCGGAAGCCTTCTTGGAAGTCTCGGCAAGGACCAGCAAATCAGTGACAAGCAGCACGGCATCAATAAGATGAGTCGTGAGAATCAAGCTTGGTTCAGTCGTAGGTACAACGAAGACCCTACACAAAGAGCTGATGCGCTTCGTCTTTTGTCAATGACAGAAGATGCGCTACGTAAGAGGAACAGAGCTGCAGAAGGTCGCAAGGCTGTGATGGGCGGCACGGAAGAGAGTGTAGCAGCCGAAAGAGAGGCAAGCAGCAATGCTCTTGCAAACGTCACTTCCCAGATAGCAGTTCAGAACGAGCGCAGGAAAGACCAGATAGAACAGCAGTTCAGGAACAGGAAGAACAAGCTTGACGAGCAGTATTACGAACTGGAAGGCGAGCGCCCCAATGCTTATGACATTGCAGGTGGGATGGTTGCTGGTGCCACCAACGGCTATAAGTTAGGTAGCGGATTAGGTTAACCATAACGAACTACGACTATGAGTGTATTAGATGATATTTATTCTTTTTCGAAGAAGTCGGAAGAACCCCAGGCAAGAGCTGCGCGTAAGCGTGCCGGTCTCCCTGTGGATAATGCTCCTGCAGACAACATCGTTCCTGTATCAGAGCAGCAGCCACAAGGTTTCGCAGACATAATCAACATGAATCATCCGTATAGTGATAAAAACATCAAGAAGAAGGATGAAGAGCTAAAGCGTAAGCAGAAGCGCGATGCTACGATGGCAGCTCTTGGCGATGGCTTGAACGCATTTCATCAGGCATACGCATATAGTCGCGGCATAAAGCCATTGACTGAGAACAAGAGTCAGTCGAAGGATGCTCGAGACAAGTATGATGCCCTCACCAAATCGTTTGACGAAAACAAGATATCCTATCTTAATGCTTACATGAATGGTCTGAAGATGGACGAGGCTCGTAAGACTCAAGAAGAGGAACGTACTTACCGCCGCGAACGCGACAAGGCAGAAGATGAATACCGTAAGCAGAAAGACGAGGAGGCCAAGGAAGTTCGCGAGAGGAAGGAAAGACAAGAGCAAGAAAACTGGAGAGAGAGGTTTGAAGCCGAGCAAAAAGACAAAGAGGAACGTCGCAACAACCAGAAGGAACACTACGAGCGACAAGACCGTAATGCAGCCAACAGGAATGCGAATAGCGGAAAGAAAGGCAGTGATAAAAAACCTGCATCAAACAAGAAGAAGACTTTACCTGGACAGACATCATCAAAAAAGCAACTGCCATAAAAAGCAATAAGCACTATGCAAGACAATATATCCAAGCTCTATAGCGCACTGAAAGACACCTACGAACTGGGTAGCGAAGATGATTTCAGAAGATATCTAAGCGACGGCAACAAGCGTGAAGCCCTGAGAAAAGAACTTGAGGACGAATGGGAAGTTGGCGATTCAGCTGCTTTCTCCCGTTATCTTGGCTTCAACGATAAGGAGGGAAGTTATAACGGCGACTTCACGATGAGCGAAAGCGAATTGGAAGGAAAGCCAAGCGGAGAACAGCGTGGCACCACGTCCAAGACTCAACATCCTCAACAGCCGAGGGAACAATCACAGTCGCAGAGAATCGGTAACATTCCTACCGTTGCCGATGTGATGGATAACAGGCCTACCTATCAGCCGAAGCCAGTCTTTGAGACGGAGGTTGTTACGGATGAAGAAGGCAACAGAGTGCGCAGACCGAAACTTCAACCGACCTTTGCAGCTGGAAGGATGCAGGAAGTGCCAGTTGTGCGTGACGTAATGGGGAACGAGTACGACCCGACGGATGAGAGCGTAAAGGATGAAGTGAGGAGGCAGACGAGATTGGATATGCCTAATGTCAAGCAAGCAAACCGCGAGCAAGTTGCTTCCTTATCGCAAGAGGTAGATGATAGACTGTCCGCTCTTACTGAGAATGTGCGAAAGCAAACCGACCCAACGAACTACATGCGCTATACAATAGCCACTGGTGGCAAGACACTGGAAACGCTATCGCCAGGGTATAAAGAGCTGCAAAGTGCTCGTCGTTCATTGAGGGATGCACAGCGCATCATAGACGAAGCAGACCATAATGCCCAATCAGGCACATTTGGCAAGTGGATGGAAAGTAGCTTTGCCGGTGGCGCAGTTCGCGGCTTCGGTCAGAAGCTTTTCGATGTAGAGACATGGGACATGGGCGAGTCAGATCTCAGCGATGCTGGAGCCTTGATGAAAGCATTGGACGATGCAGACAGTGGCAAGCCATTGACAGAAGAACAGCGCATGATGCTCGATGCAAAAGCCGTAGAGATGGCTACCAATGCTTATTTCGGTTCTTATGTTGGCAGAGGTTATGAGGCAGGCAAGGTGACAGGGGAGAGCCTTCCGTTTATGCTGGAGATGATGATTAACCCTGCATCAACTCTTGGCACAAGCGCACAGAGCAAACTCGCACGTTATGCGTTGAAGCGTTTCAGTAAGAAGATAGGCATCAAAGCAGCCGAGGAGATGACTGAAAAGGGATTGATGCGAGAAGCTATCAACGTAGCAGGCAAGAAAGCTGTGAAGAAAGCTGTCCTTCCCTACTCTATTGGCGGTCGAGTTATTGGTGATGTGGGAGCCAGTGCGATACTTACCTCTACCACAGGCAGCGTAGGCGTTGCGGCCGATGCGATTAACAGGATGAACGGCCAAGTGGAATACGTTCCTGATATGGAAGGTAAGAGCGTGTTTGCAGGTGTCAGCAATCAAAAGGAATTTGGCACAGCACTCAAAGAAGCCTTCTTGTCGAGAACGATAGAGAATCATTCTGAAATGCTTGGCGAATACTTTGCACCTGTGCTTGGCGTGGTAGGCAAGGGCGTAAGCAAAGGATTGTCGAAGATAGGGCTTGATGGTGTTAACAAGTTCGTTGATAACATTGCAGCAAGCGACCTTGCGAGACTTGTTACCGACTTCGAGAAGCGAGCAAAGTGGAACGGAACGATAGGCGAATATGCAGAAGAGGTAGTTGGAGGTATAGAGAACGCCATTCTTGTAGGCGACCAGACACTTGACACAGACAAGGACACAGGCGTATTTAACCTTGACAATAACATTAACACCTTCCTCGGTGTGTCGTTGCTTGGAGGTGTAATGAGCAGCGTTAAGACGATTGGCTATAGGAGTTCCAAGTATAGGATGCGCAGCGAAATGGTAAATGCCGACAAGGTTGCATCATCTATATTTGCCAATCAGGACAAGTGGGGACAGATACGGAACACGATAGCCGTAGGCAGCGACGAAGACATAAAAGCCGTTCTTGCAGAAGTGCGGAACGATGATAGCCTCACCCAAGACCAGAAGATAGCCGCATTCAAGTATGCTCAGTATGCTATGCAGTACAGAGGTGCGCTTATAGCAGATGAGAAGCGCCATAGCGAAGAGCCAAACAGCATACAGACAGACGTAGAGACAAGCTTCGACAATGGCTATACGCTGGAAGGTCAGGAGATGAACGATGCGAAGAACAACCTGGACTATCAGCGGCAGCGCATCGAAGAAATAGCAAATGACGAAATGTTGCGGCAGCTTGACGAAGAGCCGATTGAATCACTTGCATTTATTGCCACAAATGAAGACTGGAGCGATGAGGAGAAGCAGATTGCCCTTGACTATGTGAACGCGAAGGCCACCTACGACGGCATGCTGCAGAAGGTGACGGACGATATAGACGGACGCATCGCAGAAAGCGACAGGCTTATTAGCGGTCGCGTGAGCAAGACAGACGGCATGATACACCCTGCTATCCTCAAAGCAGAAAACAGACAAGTTTATATTGTTGATGGCAATGTGCAGATGCTCCCAGATGGCACGATGGTAGATGCCGAGAAGAGCGACGGCAGCATCATTGTTCGCGACGCAGAAACAGGCGAATTGTCGTTTGTCACTCCGAGTGATTTCATGTCTGTTGATGAGGCCATTGATGCCGAAGAAGTGGCAGAGGCAGCACGCAACACTATCCGTGAGCAAATAGCACAGCAAGCAGCAGACGAGATAGAAGGAGTGCTTCCGTTCAACGATGGCGACCAATATACTGTGCTTGATGATGAAGGCCAGCAGCACACGATAGAGGTTGTGCCTAATCCCGACGCTGACGCATCGGGCGCAGTGGCAGAAGGCAGTGTGCTTGTGTCGGTGGATGGTGCATACGTTCCGCAGGTAATGCCAATGGAAGAGGTGCAGCGGATGGCCGATGCCTATAACGCTGCAAGGCTTGCAGAAAACGAGAAGGAGAAGGAAGCGAAGCGGGCTGAGGAGGCTGCGATGCAATCGCAACAAACGGAACAGACGGAAGGAGCGCAACAGACGGAAGAAGGTGGAGCTGGCGGCGAGGCAAGTCCTGAACAGACTGGAGCAAACGAGCCGTCAGCGGCCACTGCTGACAATGCCATGCCGATGATAGGCGAAGGCGAGAACGCAGAGCCGGACTTCATGGCAGTTACTCCAGAACGAGCACATTCCTATCTATACAACGAGGCAGACTTGAGCCGTGAAGAAGCAGACCAATTTATTGAGGCCAATAAGAAGGCTGCAGACAAGGAGCTGGAGAAGGCGAAGAAAGGAAAGCCCACGATGGGAACGAGCCTTGCCAGATACAAGAGAGAGCAAAGCGAGTATCAGCAGAAGGTGGATGCAGCCCAGCATGTTGCCGACTACTGGCAGGCAGTGAAGGACGAGCAGCAGCGTGTTCTTGCAGGTAATCTTGACGCACGTGCCGCGGCAGAAGCAGAAGCCATTGCTAAGGCCAAAGAGGACGAACAGCAGCGGCAGGAAGAGGAACTGCGCAAGCGCGAGGAACAAGCACAGCTTGGAGCGAACAACGTGGCTCCTGCCATCCGTGAGAAGTGGGATGCAGCACCGAAGGTTGAGGGTGCAAGGAACGAGATTGCCCTTGCCAATGGTGAGCGTGTACCTGGCAAGTATGTCCTCGTGGAGAGCGGAGCCGCCACACCGAGCCACAACCCGAGAGCAGAGTTCTCCAAGAACGAAGGCTATCCAGTTGACGAGAACGGCCAGAGCGTGAACGACCGCGACTATGAGCGCGACAAGGACGCACAGACTATCACAAGGCAGATAGCCGACAACTACGACCAGCGAGCAGCACAATCGCCTATTGTCGTATCGAAGGACGGCATTGTGATGAGCGGCAACGGCAGAACGATGGCAGGCGAGCTTGCAGCAGCGCACAACACCGATGGCGCATACATAGACTACCTTACCAACTACGGCAGTCAGTATGGCTTCACGCCCGAACAGGTAGGCAGCATGCAGCATCCTCGCGTGGTATTCGTGCCGGATGCAGACATGCCGTATAATGCCGAGACCTACGCCAAGTTCAACCAGCAGGAGATGAAAGGCCAGTCGAAGACAGAGCAGGCCGTGAAGCTTGGCAAGATTGTTGACGACAACACATTCGGTCGCATCATCAGGAGCATCAACAAGTTTGAAACGCTTGGTGACTTCTACAACGATGCCAAAGCCGCTACGCAGGCCATCAACGAGCTTCTTGCAGCAGGTGCTATCAGTCAGGCGCAGTATGCAGAGATGTTCGACGGCGATGCGGTCAGCGCACAAGGCAGGGAAATACTGGAGAACATGCTCATCGGCAAAGCCTTCGAGAGTAATCCCGATGCCGTGAGACAGATAACGAGCATACGAAGCATGCGGCAGTCTATCATCACCGCCCTTGCCGAGATAAGCAACAACCTCACACTTGGCGAGGACTACAGTGTAGAAAGCGAATTGTCGCAGGCCATAGCCCTTGTGTATGAAGCAAGGAAGAACGGCAACTATAAGTTTGGCGACAAGGTGAGCGGCTATGCAAGGCAGGGCAATCTGTTTGCTTTCGATGAAGGTGCAACAGTTGCCGACTACAGCAATCCACGTGTAATGATGCTTGCCGACGTGATAAACGACAGCCGCGTGACGAGGTTGAAGAAGTGGCTCATCGTCTATAACAATGCAGCAAAGGACAGCGCAAACGGACAGATAGACCTCTTCACAGGCGATGTGAAGTCCAAAGAGGATATTATAAACGAAGTTAAGCAGTTACTAAACTATGGCACAGAAGAAGAACAACAAGCAGCCATCGAAGGCGCTATCAACGCAAGAACAGAAGGAGCTCAGGAAGCTGGCACTGGCAGCACTGGCAACGAAGGAAACGGAGTAGAAGCAGAAAGCCCTGTTGCAGCAGCCGAGCGTGAAGTAAACACCAACCCGACCGAAGCCCAGAAGGATGCAGGCAACTATAAGAAGGGACACGTCAAGATAGACGGATATGATGTAACCATAGAGAACCCTAAAGGCTCTGTCCGTCGTGGCGTTGATGCCAATGGCAAGGAATGGGAGCAGGTAATGAACAACACCTACGGCTACATTCGTGGCACAGAGGGTGTTGATGGCGACCATATCGACGTGTTCCTGAGCGATAATCCAGGGGAAGGCGATGTTTATGTCATTGACCAGGTGAACAAGGACGGCAGCTTCGACGAGCATAAGGTGATGTACGGCTTCAACAGTGCAGAAGAAGCACGCGAAGCCTACCTCTCCAACTACGAAGAAGGCTGGCAAGGACTTGGAGCCATAACCGGCGTGACAAAGGAAGAGTTCAAGAAGTGGGTTAACAGTTCACATAGAAAGACGAAACCTTTTGCCGAGTACAAGAGTGTGAAGCCGACGGAAGGACAGAACGAACAACGCGACCCACGTTATAATGAAGGCTGGGATGGTGACTATAACAAATGGAAAGCGAGACGCGATTACCTTGACGAGATAGAGCGCAAGGAGAAAGCAGCCGCAGAGCAAGGACGCAAAGCGTACTACATATCAGCGACGGACGGCAACGGGCAGCGAAATGGTGTGTTCCATAAAGTTTGGCTGAAGCCAGAAGAAGCTGAAACAGGTTATTATGCAGGCCGTATGCTTTGGACACAACAGGAGGCATACAGAACTGAAGAAGGTTTCCAGCTTGGGAACATCTACTACAGCGGCGAGGAACTGACTGGAACAACGGCAGCTGACGCTGCAGGCACGGTGGCAGGTGGAGAAAAGCCATATACCATCACTCCGAAGGACTATACCACGAAGCGCGGCAAGGTTCTGAATATGCATCTTGTGAAGTTCGGCAACGAGCTTGACAAAGAGACGCTGCGCAAGGCAAAAGCCCTTGCCAAGAAGTGGGCAGGATGGTGGAGCAGCGAGGACGGAGGCTTCATGATGCGTGACGAAATGAGCGCAGAAACTTTTGCAAATACCGTTCTTGATGCAGAAGCCCTGGATGATGAGCAGCCATTATCCTTGCAAGACATGGCTTTAGCAACAGAGCAGGAAGAACCGACGCAGCCCAAGCAGCCTTCTCAAGAAGAAGTCTCTCAATATATCGAAGAACAGAAGGAGAAGATAGCACAAACTCTTGCTAAAGGTAAATCTCCATTGTCTGGCGATATAGAAAAGAAAATATCCGCTCTTATTACGGGTCAGTCTTGGAGTCTTAACTCTCCAAAAGATGTTGCTTTCATTAAGCAGATGTTTGGCGACACAGGATTGAGCGAAGAGGAAAACGCCGAGATACGCAGAAACTTTGTTGCATCCATAATGGAACGTGTGCGCGAGATACTAAATGATGGCGTTGCAACACAATCGCAACAAACGGAACAGCCGAAACAAACGGAACAGCCGAAGCGACTTGTCAGCGACGAGCGCATGGAAGAATTGAAGGCTCGTTTGCGTAAGAAGATGTTCGGTCAGCTCAATATGGGTGTTGACCCCGAAATCCTTGCTATTGGTGCTGAGCTGGCTGTGGGACACATCGAGCGTGGCCTGACAAAGTTCGCCGACTATGCCAAGGCCATGATATCCGACTTGGGCGATGCTATCCGTCCATATCTGAAAGCCTTCTACAATGCTGTGCGCGACATGCCAGAAGCAGAGGAATACGTAGAGCAGATGGATAGCTACGATGATGTGAGGAAGTATGATTTGCTCTCTGTTAAGCCCGACGCTGACGCATCGGGCACTGTGGCAGGATTGTTTGAGAAGGCAGAGGAAATAGTCAAGGAGCAGGATGCAGAAGAGCAGGCAGCAGAAGCGAAGGAGAAACTTGCCGAACAGCGCAACGACGGCCGCAAGGTTCAGTCGGAAGGTGTTGCTTTGGATGGCACTCCACTTCGTCCTATAACGGAAGAAGACCTTGACGGCAGGATGGATGCCAAGTTCTACCACCAGGGCAAGAGGGTTTATATTATGGCTGTGATGCGGCAGGGTGAACAGATAAGCGCGACGCAGTTCAGCAAGCCGAGAATCGGCAGCATCTACCTCACCAACGGCAAGAGCGTAAAGCCCGAGGAACTGATGGTAGCCGACGAGACGAAGGAGCAGGTGAGCACCGAAGAAGTAGAAAAAATCCTCGACGATGCAAAAAAAGACAAGAAAGCTTCAAAGAGAAAGAAAAAAGATGTAACTTTGCAACAGGAACCAGACCTATTCAGTGGTCTCTTCAACAACGAAGAAAACAACACAAACGATGAGGCAACCGAAGAGGAAGAAGGTAGCAAGTTCAGTGAAGAACAGAAGCGTGCGTTCTCGGCTGCAGTGGCAGATGAGATATATTGGGGATTCCGCAATGACGTACGCAACTTAAGCAGCATCGTTGACATCCGTAAGTTTGCGAAGGACAACGGTCTTGATGCAGACAGCGAAGGCAGAGACGATATACTCCTGCAGGAGTTGGTAGAAGATGCGCTTGCACGTGTTGCTCGCGCTATCGTAGAGTCAGGCCAATACGGTGAGAAAGGCTCAATCGACGAATACTATGCAATCTGCAAGCTGTATAATAACCAGCCGACCATATCCCGCAGGAGTGCAGAGCGTATCAGGATGCAGCAGTATTCAACGCCCTTGCCGATGGCATACATGGCAGACGTGTTTGCCCACAGGGAAGGAAAGACGGTGTTGGAGCCAACAGCAGGCAACGGCATGTTGGTATTTGCTGTTCCGTCCGGCTCGGTAACAGTGAACGAGCTTGACAAGACGCGACTTGCCAACTTGAAGGCACAAGGTTTCAAAGAAGTCTTGAACCTCGATGCAACGGAAGCCGTGTTTGGCGACCAGTATGACACCGTGATAGCCAACCCGCCATTCGGCTACTCGCCAGCCAAGATGTACGACGGCAAATCCATTGCAGGGCTGGAGCAGCAGATAGCACTGAATGCCTTGTCGCAGATGAAGCCCAATGGCCGTGCGGCCATCATCATAGGCGGCAACATGGAGTATAGGGATAACGGAGCAGTCAAGGACAATGTGGCGTTCTGGACATACCTATACAACCACTACAACGTGAAAGGCGTTGTTGACATGGATGGCAAGCTGTATCAGAAGCAGGGTACTACCTATCCCACCCGAATGATACTGATAGACGGCAAGCGCACAGAAGAAGAGATAGCACAGAGTACCGTCTATCCACCGACGAAAGGGAAAGCAAAACCGAAAGCGGATGATTTTGAAGACCTCTTCAATATAATAAGCGCAATAATCAAATCAAATAAGAAGACAAATGGCACAGAGATTTTACGCGGCGCAGGAAGCCCCGTTGCTCCTGACACTGAGCGACAAAAAGGGGACACTTCTTTACAGGGAGGTGGTGTGGAACATAATGAGGATGCTGTTAATGGACGAGGGAATGGACGCGGAGAGCGCTCTGGAAGAACTGGACAGAATGCCAATGCAGGAGTTCAACGAACTGAAGAGGAGAGCGGAGCGGGAGTACGCGGACCACGACTTCCAGGAGTATCTGGAGAGAATACATCTGTACCCAGAGACACCGAACGCACCGAAGTTGGTACCAGTGGAGGAACTGCTGTACGAGGAAGGGGAGAAGAGAACGGAGCAAGAGACTCACGAAAGGATGATGGAAATACTGGACGAGTTCAGCATGAAGGAGTTTCAGGAGCAGGAAATGCCACTGGTAGAGTGGGATTAACACAAGCCCAGACAGAACACAAGAAACGCGAACTAAACGAAGAAAAGTTACCATACCGACCTCATAACGGCGCTTTCAGTCTTGAAAGCCTTGCCCCTGCCGCAATGGTAGAGGCAATGGACAACAACCTATCCAAGATAGAGGAAACGTATGGGAAGAGCATCGACGAGTTTGTAACCGAAGAGTTAGGTTACGACAGCATAGAGGAGATGCACAAGGCACTTGCAGCCGAGCAAGTTGATAGTGTTGCGATGGCAATACATCAGATGAAGCAAGGCAACGCCCTTATTATTGGCGACCAGACAGGTGTAGGCAAGGGCAGACAGATGGCCGCACTCATCAGATGGGCATGTAAGCAAGGCAAGAAGCCCATCTTCATTACACAGAAAGCAGACCTTTTTACTGACATCTACCGCGACCTTGTTGACATAGGAAGTGGCGACCTTCGTCCGTTTATCTTCAATAAAGCAGAAATATCAAAGAAGAAAAAGAAGTACGAGGGAGGCGTGATGCTTGATGCAGACGGCAATCTTATATACCAAGCCCCGAGTGATGCGATACAAAAGAAAATCTTCGAGCTTGGCGAACTCCCGAAAGAATACGACTATGCCGTGCTAACCTATTCTCAGGTCGACACAGGCGACGCAATCAGCATTGAGGAACAGGAGAAGAATGCCAAGAAGAGTGGCAAGCGCACATCAAAGAAGAAGAACGACGAGAAAAAGAGCAGGCCAACGCCAAAGGCCACCTTCCTGCGCAAGATAGCCAACGACAACTATCTGTTCCTTGACGAGAGCCACACGGCAGCAGGCGACAGCAACGTTGGTGCATACATCCGCAGCATCATCGGCTCAAAGACAGGCGAAACGAGCGGCGGCGTGAAGGCAGTCACCTTTGCGAGTGCGACCTTTGCGAAGCGTCCCGACACCATGCCCATGTATGCTTTGCGCACAGCGATGAGCGAAGCCAACGTGAAGCCGGAAGAGTTAATCGGCATCATTGAGAAAGGCGGTGTAACGCTGCAAGAAATCATGAGCCGTGCCTTGACAGAGAGCGGCCAGATGGTAAGACGTGAGCGTGACATGCGTGATGTCAAGACCGACTGGATAACCGTAGAAGACCCCGAGACAGTACGCAGGGCGCAAGAGAACTACGACAAGACGATTGAGGCCTTTAATGCCATCATCAAGTTCCAAGAGGACTATGTAAAGCCATTGATAGAATTGAAGGACACAGAAATTGCCATCATAGCAAGCTCGGCAGGTGTAAAGCAAGGAACGGACCAGATGGGCGTTGCTAACGTACCATTTGCATCAAAGACCTACAACTACACCAAGCAGCTCATGCTTGCCTTGAAGGTAGATGCCATTGTAGATAAGGTGGTAGAGGAAATCAATGCAGGCAGGCATCCTGTTATTGCCCTTGAAAGCACGATGGAGTCAAGCATAGATGATTACGCCCCAGGCGAGATTATTGCAGAGCCCACGTTTAGCGCAAGCCTTTTGAAAGGGCTTGACACAGTGATGCAGTACACCGTCAAGGATGAGAACGGCAAAGAGACTCACTACAAATACACCCCGAAAGAATTGGGCGCAGAAGGAGAGCAGGCATACTATAACCTGCAGAACTTCATTCGCGAGGCAACAAGCGGAATTTTCATCAGTCCTTTGGATGCCATCATCAGCAAGCTCAATGCACGAGGTTACAAAGTAGGCGAGCTGACAGGAAGAAATACCTTTGTGGAGTATGACGAGAAAGGCAATGTTGTAGTGCGCAGGCGTACCGACAAGGACAAGAAGCGCATGCAGCGCGAGTTCAACGACGGCACGCTTGATGTACTCATATTGAACAAGTCAGCCTCTACAGGTATCTCGCTTCACGCATCGGAGAAGTACAGCGACCAGCGTCAGCGCAGCATGGTAATCGCCCAGCCATTGAGCGACATCAACGACTACATGCAGATGATAGGCCGCATCGACAGAACAGGTCAAGTGCATAGAGGTTATTACATCAACCTCGGTTTGCCTGTACCAGCCGAGAACCGCTTCCTGATGATGCTCTCCACGAAGTTAAAGTCACTGAACGCCAACACAACCACGTCGCAGGAGAGCGAGAGCAACAGCGTGGATGCTCCAGACCTGCTGAACAAGTACGGCAGTCAGATTGTTGTGGAATACCTCCGTGACAATCCAGACATCTATGTCAAGATGGGCGAGCCGATAAAAGGTGTAGAAGCATCAAAGCTTGACGATTACCAAGCCCCAAGTGACGATTCAGTAGTCAGGAAGATAACAGGTTATGTTGCCTTGTTGAAGACAAAGGAGCAGGAAGCGTTTTACAATGATGTGATACGCAGATACACCGACCTCATCAAATATCTTGACAGCACAGGCACAAACGACTTGAAGATAACCGTCCTTCCGTTGAAGGCCAAGACACTCAACAAGAAAGTTTCTTCCGAAGGCAATAATCCCAACGGCAACAATCCTTTTGCGCAGAACGCCTATGTTGAGGAAGTTGAGATGGATGTGCTTCGCAAGCCGATGAAGGCAGCAGAGGTTCAGAAGCTCATAGAGCAGTTCGACACGCCAACAGGCACAGAGAAAGGACACCTCAAGACAGCCTCCCAGGAGCGCATGGTCAGCGAGCGTGTGCTGGAGATAATCGGCACCGTGCAGCGCGAGACAGAAGAGAAGCTTGCTAAAGAAGAAGAGCGTTACGAAGCCGCCAAAGCCAAGATGGCAGAAGATGTAGCCTCCCATGCCGAGAAAGTCAACAAGCAGAACCGAAGCGAAGCGGAAAAGGCAGAAGCCATCAGGCAGTACGAAGAGCAGCAGCGAGACAAGGTAGAAACTCGCCACAGAGACAATGCCGACATGATACGCATCAAGAGTGACAAGCTCATCAACAGCCTTACATACTTCAAGGCAGGCGAACCGTATCTTGTGCCACAAGAGTTCGACGGCGAGAACAGCAGCATGTTTAGTGTACCCGCTATCTTCTGCGGCTATAAGGTTAAGGAAAGTGGCATAACGCCCTCCACCACCTTCTGTGTGTTTGCCACGTTAGACGGACGCAGGCGCATAGAGATAAAGATGACAGACGGATTGTCAATAACAACCATCGGTCAGCGCACTAATGAGAATTGGGACAAGGCTCATGAAGTGTCGTTGGATAACTGGGACAGCAAGCTCCCGACCAACACACGCAAGACCGGCTATATCATGACAGGTAACATCCTGCAGGCCGTTAAGGACACGCAGAGCAACGAAGGCAGGTATCCAGGTCAGCTCATCAGTTACAGCGACGACAAGGGCGAGGTGCATGACGGCATCCTCATGCCCGACAGCTGGACACCGACAATGATGCGTTCAAGCGGTGTTCCCATCAATGCAAGGTTGCAGCAGCTTGTCAACGGCGGTCGTGTGGTAAGCACCGACGGCAAGGTTGAAATCATCGGCAGCAGATGGGGCAGCTACGAGTTGATTGTACCAAAGTCCAAGAAGGAAGGTGGTGTGTTCTTCGAGAACGAGAAGATACTGAATGCAGTACGTAGGCAGCACTTCTGGCAGAAAGGCGGCAGGCTCAGTGCCGACATAGACAATGCCGAGAACCTGAAGAAGGTAGTTGATGAGTTGGCAAAGCTTGGCGTAAGGGTGCAAGATGAAAGCAAGGGTGATTTGAAGGAAGAACTTGCAGAAGGACAGACCGTAAATGTTTTCGATGCAGACGAAGCAGAGCGCATGCTTAATGAACTTAACGAGCGCTACAATGGGAAGCCAGTTCTGTTCATAAGACTCGATGATGTGAGCGACGAAGAGTTGTTTAAGGCTATCGGTGCAACAGCAGAAGAGTTGGAAGGAAAAACGCCCGAAGA
>Ga0326512_10000973_pt1 | contig 23531 bp, 39 predicted proteins | sample 1_2617_0518_D_FD_203652 | JGI IMG/M metagenome (GOLD analysis project Ga0326512, IMG submission 203652) | Bovine rumen microbial communities from UC Davis, California, United States - 1_2617_0518 | ecosystem: Host-associated > Mammals > Digestive system > Stomach > Rumen | place: USA...
AAGATAGTTTAAATGCACAATATGAAATAGCAAAAAGTGATAACAAATATCAAAGTGTATATGTTGTATTAGATGAAGAACAAGAGTTAATTGAAGAAATAGAAAGATTAAATAATATCATAAATAGTTTAGAAGAAACATTAAACAAACTGATTAAAGAACAATTAGAACAATATCACAAAAGAGAAGAAAACTGGGAGGAAAGAAGAAATATAAGTAATACTTGGCTTACTTCAAGAGATTGTTATTATTCAATTTTAAAATATTTACAGGAACTCAAAGGAGTTGATAAAGAGTGAATAAACCAAATAAAACTGAATTAGAATACTTCATAAGATATTCATTAGATAGTGATAAATATAAAAGATATATGGAATTATATGATGAAATAGAAAGATTAAAAGAAATGAAACTACATACTGAAAAGTATGCTAGTGAAATGGAAGATAAATATATATTAGAAAAAAGTAAAAATGATAAAGCAGTAGAATATATAGAAGAAGATATAAAAGGGAATTATTTTAAAAGGTATGATGATGAAGTATATAAAATGTGTGAAGATTTATTAGATATACTCAAAGGAGTTGATAAAGAGTGAGTGCTGAAGAAAAAGATGAAATAGAAAAACTAAAAAAACAAAGCAGAAAACTAAAAGCAACATTAAGATTAATCAGAAAATATTGCATTTTTAGTTTTGACTTAAATGGTATTGAAGATGATAAAGCAGATGAATTGATGGAAGACTTAGATGATGTGTTTTGGCTTATTAACTTATCGTTAGGAGATGATAAAGAATGAAAGTAGAAGATTTAACAAAAGAAGAATATAACTTGATAGAAGAATTAATGAAAGAAGAAAGATATGAAAAATTAATGAAACATTTAATGGAAATAGAAGTTAATTATCATATCACACAAACTACATTAAATAATATAAAAAAATATGTAGATGATAGTATTAATCTTGCTAATATAATGCAAAGGAGTGATAAAGAGTGAATATATTTATAGATAATAATGATTTAGAAGAACAATATGGTGAACAAAAATATAAAGAATATTTGGAAAAAGAAAATAAACAAATGAAACAAGATATAACAACTATGAATAAAGAAATGGAAAGATTAAACAAAGAAAATACAATATTGAGGCAAAACTCACAATATTTAGTTAAACAAAAAGATGAATTAGAAGAAGTAATAAATAAAGCAATAGAATATATAGAACAACACAATGATTATTTTTTATTAAAAAGAGAAGTTAAAGATCTATTATCCATACTCAAAGAAGGTGAAAAATAGTGAATCACTATAAGGTAGTAAAAGATTATACAAAAGAAAGTTATAAAAAAGCAATATGTGAAGCGTGTGATGATATTAAAAATAGACTAGATGATATTTTGTGCGATTTTGAAAAACAAGTAAAAAACATATCTATTACTATAAAAGTTGGAGTTGGTGAAGTGTCTGTTTTAAATATAGTGAAAGAAGTAGCAGTACAAGGAGATGATAAAGAGTGAATGAATTATTAGAATATGCAAAAGAAAAAGGAATTGTATTATTAGGCAATTACAAAATCGAATATAAAGGAATAAAAATGGATACTGCTAATGGTAAAACTGAAAGTTGGACTATAACAAAAAGAAATTTACCTTTATTTGAAGAAGGAGTTGATAAAGAATAATGTATGAAGTATTAATTAAACTATACTATGAATTACAATATAGAGAATTTACTATTGAAGAATTAACTGAAATAAAAGAAATATTGCAACAATTTAATGGTAAGACAGAAGAAGTAAAAATTAAAAGATTAAAGAAAGATAATGAAGTAAAAAAATAATTGTTTTAAGTTAAAATTAATGTTATAATTAACGTATAAGGGAAACATATAAAAAAAACAGCTAATTGCATGATTAAAATATAAACACCGCTTTAAGTCCATCAATGTTTCCCTTTTCAATATACAGGTGATAATATGGAGTATATTTTAAAATTATTAAGACCTTACAATGTAGATTATAATAGACACATCAAGATACTTACTATACAAAAACCAATAGAAGTATCTTTATTTATATATGTTAAGGATCTATTATATCCATATATTCAAACTAAAGTTGTTAAAGACATTAGAGTTGAAACTATTAAAGGTGAATATGAAAGAAGATTTTAGTGATTGTCGTATATTAGATGAGATCCTTACATTTTATACTTATGTTGACTTCTGTAATAAATCTAATCTTATCAAATCTAAATATCAAAAATTAAATGATACTCAAAAAATGTTCTATCATTATTACATTTATGCCAATCAACACATGACACAAACTTATAAAGATAGAATACAAGAGTTCTTAAATGATGATTGTACTAAAGATGAACTAGATAATATTATTAAGTTTTACAAACCTAGATAGATATACTTTTTGTCTATCTTTTTTTATTGTGTTAAAATTTAAGGTGTAAGTAGGTGCATTATGAATATTAGAAGAATGGTTGATTTATTATTACAAAAGTTATCCATAAAACATAAAGTATATTATATGGAACGTCGTTATTATAATAATGCCAAAGTATCAAAATCTTATTTATTAAATATTGATGGTGATACCATGACTTTTGGAAGTCTTATTGAAGTATTGACCTATTTAAAGCAAAGGAAGTGATGTAATTGACTAAAAGGAAATTTACTAAACTTACTGACAAAGAAAGAAAACAAATTGTTGCTGATTATATTGAATGTGGCAATTATAGTGAAGTTGCCAGAAAATGGAACAAAGCAGATAATACTATTAGACGTATAGTTAATGGTGATAAAAATTTTGCGAAAAAAGTCGAACAAAAAAGTGAAGAAAATACCAAAGACATAATAGAATATATGGATAGCAAAAAGAGTGATACACAAAGGGTATTAACAAAATTGCTACATGGTATTGAAGTCAAAGCAGATGAATTGGACATGTTGACCGATATAAAAGGTTTAGCAACAGCGTATGGTATTATATTAGATAAACAATTAAAGATACTTGAATTACAACGTGGCGTGGGAAGTAGTGACCAATTATCTAAAGTTGAAGAATTACTTACTAAATTAGATGAAGAGGCCAAAAGATGATATTAAGTGAAAAGCAAAAAGAATTTATGCGTAACTGTCATCATAGATTTAATATCAAAGTTGGTGCAAGACGTTGTGGTAAGACTTATTTAGATGATTTATGGACAATACCAAAAAGGATCATGGAACGTAAAGGTTTAGATGGTTTAATATGTATATTTGGTGTATCTAAAGGAACAATAGAACGTAACGTATTACAACCATTAAGACAAATATATGGACGTGATTTAGTTGGTACAATAGGATCTAATAACACCGCTAGATTATTTGGTGAAGAAGTTTGGTGTTTAGGTTGTGAAAAAGTAAATCAAGTATCTAAAATACAAGGAACATCAATCAAATATGCTTATGGTGATGAAGTTGCAAAATGGAACCAAGAAGTATTTGTCATGATACAAGCGTCACTAGATAAGGATTATAGTTGTTTTGATGGTGCTTTGAACCCTGAAAATAGTTCACATTGGTTAAAGAAAGATTTTCTTGATAGAGTTGAAGAAGATGGTTTAGACGTTTATGTTCAACACTATACAATATTTGATAATCCATTTTTATCAACAGAGTTTGTTGATAACTTATGTAAAGAATATCAAAACACCGTCTATTATGACCGTCTAATCCTTGGAATGTGGAAAAACGCGGAAGGATTGTGTTATCCTGTTTTTGCAAATAATCCAGGGTTATATATCAAAGACAAAGCTGTTGATGAATATGGTAATAAACTAAATTTTTTAATGATATCAATAGGAATAGACTATGGTGCTACAAAAGGTGAAACTGAATTTAAAGCAACAGGGATCACACATGGTTTTAAAGAAGTATGGACAATAGATGAAGAAAAATTGGTTGGACTTCATAGTCCAGAGCAAATGTATGAAAAATTTGTAGAGTTTTATAAACGTGTAGTCAATGATTATGGAAAAATAACACATTGTTTTGCTGATTATGGTGCATTAGGTCAAGTTATTACTTATGGATTAAATCAATACTTAATGAAAAATGCGGTTCCTTTAAAAGTACAAGATTGTATTAAAGGTCGTATTGTAGATAGAATAGAACTTGATTGTCAATTATTTGGACAAATGAGAAGATTTATTTTAAGAAAGTGTAAATATTTAATAGAAGCATATACACAAGCATTATGGGACGATAAACATGAAGACGAAAGATTAGATGATGGAACAACACCAATTGACGATTTAGACGCTTCTGAATATAGCATGTTCCCATTCTATGATAAACTAGTTAGAAATATAGGAGGTTGAGATAGTGAAGTTAGAAGATTTTTTGCAAAAAACATATAATTACAACCCTGATGTCAAAAATGCAATGCAATCATACATTGAACAATGGAAAAGTTGGTATGAGGGTAATGTAAAAAAATTTCACAATTATTATATATACAATGGTTCAACAAAAAGAAGACAAAAAAGATATACAATGAATATGGCAAAAGAGATTAGTGAAGATTGGTCAGACATTATTTGGTCAGAAAAATGTGCAATCTCAATGCCTGATGAAAAAGCACAAAAAGAATTTGATGATTTAATTGATGATTTAAATTTATATTATATAATCAATCAATCAATTGAAAAGAGTGGTGCTTTAGGAACATGTGCTGATGTAGTAAGTGCTTATGATATTAAACAAGAAGAAGAAACATTTAAACTAGACACAAGTGAAGCTAAAATTAGACTTGATATAGTAGATGTTAATAATATTTATCCGTTAAGTTGGAATAACAAAGAAGTAACTGAATGTGCATTTGGAAGTGTTGAATATATTAATGGACAAAAATGTGTAGTATGTAGTGTTCATAAATTACAAGATAATGGTAATTACATAATTAAAAATCACTTGTTTAAAGATGATAATGGACAATTAACAGAAATAACAGCAGAACAAGGTGATGTATTCAGTGAATATGATACTAAAGGATCAGTTAAGTGGTTTAGTATATTTAAACCATTATTAACAAACAATTTGTTTAGTAATAGTCCTTTTGGTATATCACATTATGCAAATGCAATTGATAATTTAAAAAGTGTTGATATAGCATTTGACACAATACAACATGAAATCAATAATGGTAAAAGAAGAATATTTGTTAGAGCTGATATGTTCAATTATGATGATGGTGAACAAAAATTAGTATTTGATCCAACTGATACTTCTGTATATCAATTACCAGGTGGTGCAACTAAAGACGATTTAATTCAAAGTGAAGCAGAAGAATTTAGAACAGGAACATTAATAAATGCTTTAAATACAGCATTAAATGTATTAGGTTCTAAAGTTGGTTTTGGTGAAAATCATTATCACTTTGACGGAACTAATTTAAGTACAGCAACCGCTGTTGTTAGTTCAAATAGTAAATTATTTAGACGCAAGAAAAAACTAGAGATAGGTTATGAAAGTTCAATTTATGATTTAGTAGAAGCAATTGCTTATGTAAGTTCTAATTTAGGTAAAACTAAAATAGATACAACTGATATGGTAATACAATTTGATGATAGTATTATTGAAGATAAAGAAGCAGAAAGTAATCGTGCTTTAAGGGAAGTAAATGCTGGATTATTAAGTCAAGTTGAATATCGTATGAAAATATTTGGTGAAACAGAAGAAATTGCTAGACAAAAATTAAAAGAAATTAAAGAAGAAGAACAAGAGGACCAGGACCAGGAAGTTGATAATTTAATGCGTGGTGATGAAGAAGAAAAAAACAAAAAACAAGAAAACAAAAAAGAAGAAGAAAAGGAGAATGATGAAAAATGATAACAATGTATAGAAAAGAAGGAGCAACATTTGATAAACAAGAAATAGAATTGAGAGGTCTTTCAACTGATGAAAAACCAACTGAATTAAACAATGAAAATATTTCAAATGGTACAATATTTGTTGAAATAGACACAGGTAAAATCTATATGTATGATTTAGAAAATCGTGAATGGAAGGAGCTGTAGTCTATGGACGTAACAAGTTATTTATTAGGAAAAAAACAAGGTAGTGGAAGTACAGGAGGATTAAACTGGGAAGCGATAGGATACACAGGAACACCTCAAATTTTGAGTTATGGTTATGACTATGCTCAATCCATATATGACGATTGGGAAGAAGAGTTAGAATATATAGGTGATGATTTGAGTCATTATTTTAGTGACAGCTGTGATTTAGTTTTTATGCCTCTTGTAGACACTTCTACGATAACAAACTTTGACAGTGTGTTTTCAGGTTGTGGTTGTTTAATTCACGTTCCACAATTAAATACTTCCAATGGCATTAATTTCGACAATATGTTTTCCCATTGTACTGCATTACATTATGCTCCACAATTAGATTTATCTAAAGGTGCAAGTTTTAAAAGTATGTTTGAGGGCTGTGTTGATTTAGTCGAAGTTCCACAATTAGATATGTCATCTGCTTATGCAATAGACAATATTTTTAAAGGTTGCAGTAATTTAACAATATTAGGAAATCTTGTCAATTTAGGCAAAGCATATGATACTTCAAAACCTGCAAATTATTATGAATACACATTAGATTTAAGTGATACTGGAGTAACAGATAGCGAAGAAATTTTAAATATAGTTAATAGCTTATATGACATTGCTTCAAAAGGCTGTAATACCCAAAGTTTGATATTTCCAATATCAGCGGAAGATTTATCAAGTGAAATAATAACATTAGCATCAAGCAAAGGCTGGACAATATCTTGAAAAGGGAATAAACAAGACGATAAGTCAAACTATGTATATTTAAAAAACAAAGAAGAAAAGAAAGAGAGAGATGAAAAATGACAATAGTAAAAGAATTAAATGAATTAGCTGAAAGAATGACAGGAACAAACCCAAAGGCAACAACTGACGCACAAGCAATGAACTATATAGAACAAAACTACAACGGAGGTGGCTCAGGTGGAGGCAATGCAAATATTGTTAATATTGACCTAGATGACGGATTTTTACAAAGATACTTTATGGACACGTCAAAATATGGACAATTAATTTCTATTACAAATGAAAACGATTTAGCAACAATACAAGAAATGTTGCAATATGCAAATCAATATACAAATACAATATTTAGAATAACTATAAATACTGGTGACGGAAAACAAATGATTTATGGTTTACCAGTGATTTATAATGGTACTTTTGGAGGCATAGACTTTAATGGTTTTATGATTACAAGTGAAAATGTTGCAATGTTCTTTGCACATGCAGAAGTTGGTCAAAATGGTTCAGCAATAAGACCTTATGTAGTAACGCTTGGTGGAAGCGAATAACTAAAAAAACAAACGAGGTGATATAATGCTATCACAAGAAGTAATAGAAGCGTTAAGTGATATATTTGTTAAACGTGCAGAAGAAGTTAATACGTTTACATTAAGAACAATTGCTAAACAATTAAAGAAGATAAAAGACTTTGAAGATTTACGACCAACTGAAATTAATAAGTTGGTCAATCTTCTTAAATATGGTGGAGATTATAACAAAATAGAAAAGCAACTAGCTAAACTCGCTAAAAGAAGTCAAAAAGACATAGAAAAGATATTTGAAGAAACGGCAAAAAAGAACCAATATTTTGCTAAAAAGTATTATGATTATAGAAATATTAAGTTTATACCATTTGACCAAAATGACGCTTTAAAAAGACAAGTAGAGGCAATTGCAGATGTAACAAAAAACACTTATACAAATATTGGTAATACAAGAGCAATTGGTTTTAGTGTGAAGATTGGCAAAAAGAAAAGATTTATACCATTAAAGCAAGTTTATTATAATTGCATTGATAGAAGCATAATATCACTTTCACAAGGTCAAACAACTTTGGGTGAAGAAATAAAAAAAATAGTTAAAGAATTAAGTGATAGTGGATTAAAAGTAGTAGAATTTGAAAGTGGTTATTCAAGAAGATTAGATAGTCAAGTAGCTATGAACTTACAGGACGGTCTTGCACAATTACAACAAGAAATTAATTTAACATTTGGTGAAGAATTTGGTGCTGATGGTGTTGAAATATCGACACACTTTGATCCAGCACCAGACCATGCAGAAGTACAGGGAAGACAATTCACAAATGAAGAATTTTACAAGTTTCAAAATGATGAAGACGCAATTGATGTTAAAGGCAAAAAGTTTCCTAAAGAATTTGAAGGACATGATAGACGTGCAATTGGTCAATATTATTGTAAACACAATGTTTTCCCAATAATTGTAGGAGTTGAAGATCCTGTATATTCTGATGAACAATTAAAAAAAATAATAGATGATAATGAAAAAGGTATTGAATTAGATGGCAAACACTATACAAACTATGAAGCAATACAATTTATTAGAAAGTTAGAAACTGAAATAAGAAAGACAAAAGAAGAACAAATCATGTTTGTAGAAGTTAATGATAATGAAGGCATACAAGAAAGCCAAAAAAGAATTAGATTACTAAACAAAAAATTAAAACGTGTTTATAATCTAATGAATGAACCAATGGACTATTCAGGAACTTATGTTGATGGTTATAAATATGTAAGCACTAGTAATTAGTGCTTTTTTTAATTTTAATAAATTGATGATATAATTTAAGTGAAGAAGAAAGAGGGTACAACTATGATTGACAAAATAATTTCTACAATTGTGACATTTGTTATAAGTGGTATGCTTGGTTATGCTGTAAAAACAATTAAGTCATATAAAGAGAAACTTGAAAGACAAAGACAAGAGCAAAAGCAAAATGAAAGTGTACAAAATCAAGCACTTGTTATGATGTTACAAAATTCATTAACAAATACATATTTTGTCTATGAACAAATTAGTGAAATTCCTGATTATGTTTATAAAAATTGGTTAAACATGTTAAAAGTATATGAAAATTTAGGTGCTGATGATTATATTCATATTTTGGCTGAAAAGATGAAAATTTGGAAAATAGTAAAAACCGATATACTTGCAAAATAGTTAATAAATGTTAAAATACACCATCAAAGGAGGTGTATGTTTATGAGGATTTTTGATTTTGTAGTATTAATATTAGAAGTTTTATTTTATAGTCTATTTATGAAATATAGCAAAAAAGAAGGCAAATTAATTAGATATGTTTTTGTATTTATAATCAGTAGCATATTAGTTGCTTTATTAAGAAATTATTTTCCCGCATATCTTTTATTTATTTTTTCATCATATATTGGTTTGAAGTATATTGTTAGAATTAAACCTAGTTTATATGATGTTTTAGTAATTATTGTAATGTTATTGTTAAATGTAACAATTGAATTACCAATATATTTGATATTTTTTAAATTGTTTCATTTTAACCGTGATATAGTGACAATAATGTTTGAGTTAGTAAAGTTGTTTGTTGTAATGATTGGTAAAAAGTGTTTTGATGAAAACTATTTAAAATTTAAAAATGTATGGGATCATAATGATTTCAATTTAAGATATGGCTTTACAATAATGTTATATCTTTATGTTATAGTAACAATAGCATTAAAAATATTTACAATATTTAAAGGATAGGAGGGATTAAAATGGACGGATATCCAGGAAAATTATTCTTTGGCAAAAAAAGAAAATAATTTAGGTGGTGTTTAATATGTTAGATTTAGACAAACTATCTTATAACGGATATGGAGTATTAATGATATCTTTATTAGTTGCTATTTCTGTTTTATTTAATTTATATCCTTATTCATTAATTGGACTTGTAACATGCACAATACAAATTCCTTGGTATTTAGTAGTACGTGGTGGTTTTAAAGAACCAATACACGCTTTAGGTCTTAATAAATGTTGTGTAGTTACATTAATATTTTTCATATTACTATTTATTTGTAGTAAGGCAATGATACTTATGATAAATGACGGAATTGCTGTAATTTTTACCTTTATCCTAACAGTATTGTGTTGTTTTGCAACAAGTACATTACCAAATGAAAAAGAAGAAAAAGGGAAGCTATTTTTTGGATATAAAAAACATAATGAAAGCAAATATGAAAAATTAATTGAATATATAAAGTTCAATGGTATAGAACCTAAATTGATTGAAGCGGAAAAAAGATTGGCAGAATTAGATACACAAATGTATTTATTCTATAAAAGAAAATTTAGGGAAGATAAAACTTTTCAAGAGATGGTTGATGAATTTGACATAGACAATCCACGAATTGTAGAAATATTAGATAAAGTTTATTTTTACATGATAGGAGCGTTAAAAATATAACGCTTCTTTTTTTTATGAAATGGAAACTTTTGGAAACTTTTGGAAACTTTTTGCAACTAGTCCGTCTAACAACGGATTTTTTTATTTGGTTAAATCTAATTAAGAGGAGGTAATAATAGTGACGTTTAAAACACTCATGATTTATTATCTCCTTTTGTTGTTTTAAGGAGTGATGAATATGTATAACAATCCATATACAAATTACAATCAACAATTAGAAAGAGAAAAACTAGATGGTCAAATAGCAAAATTGCAACAAATGAGGGATCAATTAAATCAACCATTGCAACCAAGTATAAATCAGACTTTTCAATTAGCTAGTTCACCTACAATGGGAATAAAATACGCAAATTCAATTGAAGATGTAAACAAAGAAGTAGTTTATGTTGATACACCATATTTTAGTCATGATTTAAGCGTTGTATGGATTAAAAACGCAAAAGGTAATGTAAAAGCATTTGAACTTACTGAAATAGTCCCAAAAGATGAAAAAGACATGATTATTGAAAACTTACAAATGCAAATAAATGAAATGAGAGAGGAAATTAAAAATGCCAAATCAATTAGTACAAATGTTAATGAAGCAAATTCAAGCGAAGAACCCACAAATGTATCAGTTCCTCGAACAAGCAAGAAAAAATAATGGTAATCCTTTAGAAATGTTTAAACAAGTAACAAGTAAATATAAACCTGAACAATTAGATATTTTATTTGATAGAGCAAAACAAATGGGAATACCAGAAGAATATATTAATCAAGTTAAAAATGGTATTAATGCAAAATAGCATTGATATAAAAAAAATGAATAGAAAGGAGAAATGTTATGAACGGAAGTACAGGAATACAACCAACTATCGAACTTGCTACAACAAATGGCAATGGCTGTTATCCATATCCAGTAATGTATGGAAACGGAAATAACAATGGTGGTTTCTTTGGTGGAGATGGCATTTGGGCTTTAGTTTTACTTGCTTTACTATTTGGAAACAATGGTTGGGGCAATGGCTTTGGTGGTGGATCTAACAACGATTATGCGTGGTTAAGTAATGGACAAAAAGACATTATGACAAACACAAATAATGGTTTTGACACACTACATTTAAGTAACCAAATTGAAGGTGTAAGAGATGGCGTTTATGGAATTTCTAACCAATTGTGTAATAGCACAAGTGACATTGTAAGTGCTGTTAATAATGGTTTTGCAAATGCAGAAGTTTCTGACAACGCACGTCAAATTGCTAACATGCAACAAGCATTTAATAGCCAAATTTCAACATTACAAGGTTTCAACAATTTAGGTTCACGTTTTGATGATTGTTGTTGTGAAAATCGTCTTGGAATTGCTAATTTAACTTCTACAATTCTATCAGAAAATTGTGCTGACAGAGCCGCTTTAAGTGATGGAGTAAGAGATATTATTACTAATCAAACAGCAAATACTCAAAGAATTTTAGACCAATTATGCAATGACAAGATTGACGCTAAAAATGAAAAGATTGCTGACTTACAAAGAGAAATCTTAATGAAAGACTTACAAGCTAGTCAAATACAACAAACAGCAACTTTAAGACTTGGACAAGAAGCAGAAGTTGACGCATTATACAACAGACTAAATAATTGTCCAGTACCAACAACACCTGTTTATGGAAGAACACCAATCTTTACATGCAATAACAACGGTGGTTGTGGTTGCAACAACTATTATGGATCAAACATTATTTAACAGCATAAAGTCTTTATGACAACCCTGATAACAGGAACTTGCTAACAAAAGATAGACAAGTTCTATCTTTTTAATTTATAGAAAGGAATGATAAAAAATGATACAAGCATTACAAATAACACCTGAAATTTTAGTTTCTAATACAGACAATATAAACTTTGACACGATTGATTTAAGAAGTAGAAGTGCAAATTGTTGCGGTTGGCTTCAATATATGAATGGTGGTAGTGACTTTACTATTATTGGTGGAGGAACATTTAAAGTTTCATTTAATGCAAATGTAACTAGTGAAACATCTGGATTAGTAGCATTAGCACTAAAATCAGCAACAGGTACAGATGTTGAAGGAACTGAAATGGTTGCGGAAGTAACAACACTAGGTAATTATATTAATATCTCATTTACCAAATTATTAAAGATTTGTCCAAGAGTAAATACTACAATAGCAATTGGTTCATTACCAGCAACAATAACAGGAACAACTACATTAACTAATACTGACACAGAAATTCCTGTTATAAAAGACGCAAATTTAATAATTGAAAAAATTGCATAATGAATAAAATAGATAATTTATCTTTAGTATTACAAGCATTAAGTTTAGCAATTTTATTTAAAGATTATAATAACTCTGATTTAATGCAAGAACTACAAACACAAGATGAAAAGTATCTTAAAAAAATAATTATGCAAAATGAAGAAATATTGAACCTTTTAAGGAAGGAGGATAACAATGGAAGACAAAGTAATAACTAAAATGGAAGAAAGTATTGACAAGATCCTAAATGAAGGATTAAACACAAATAATTTAGACACTTTAGTTAAATTAAGTAAAGTAAAACATTATGCAAAGGAGGACAAAGAAATGTACGGAAATTATGAAAGTCGTGGACCTGGTTATGATACTTATGGACGTGGTTATGGTGAATATAATGGATATGGTAATTATGGCAATTATGGAAGACGTGGACGTGATATGAGATATAGAGGTGAAGAAGAACTTGATAGAATGTCAGGCGAATATGGTCGATATATGGAAAGTCGCAATAGATATGGTGCAAGTGAAGAAACTGATAAATCTTATCATTACATGGTAAAAGCATTAGAAGACTTTATTAAGGTGTTAGAAGAAGAAGCTAATACACCACAACAAAAACAACAACTTCGTGAAGCATTACAAAATGCCATGAGATAATGTATAAATATTATAATAATAATGCTTTAGGTTTATATGAAAATGATTGCACTATAAGAGCAATTTCAACAGCAACAAATAATAGTTGGGACGACACATATAAACATTTAAGCAATATAGCAAGATTAAATGGTACAATGATGGACGATAAAGACTTTATAATAGACTATTTAGATGATAGATATGAACGTGTTAATGTTGTAGGATCAGTTGGTGAAGTAGCTGGTTCAAGACCTGATAACATTCTATTAATAACTATGAATGGACACATAACATGTTCTAAATATGGTGTAATATATGATAGTTTTGATTGCAGAAATAGAAAAGCAGAATATTGTTGGATAGTAAAATAAAAGAGTAATTTTACTCTTTTTTTATTTTAAAAAGTCTTATGATATAATTAATTTGGTGATATTTATGTTAATTGCTATTGATAGAAACACCATTGATATTTGTAAAAAAGATGATAATGAATATGTTTATCTTTTTGACCGTGAACCACTAGACACACTATTAAAAACAAAGTTGCATTGTATGTATTATAAACATTGTGACTTTGTTGATATTAATTTAACTGATTTTAATATTGATTGTATTAAAAAAACTAAACCAAACGAAGAAAATTGGAATACTCTTGAAAAAGTAGATTATAAATTTGCTATTATAGTACCAAATTGTAATAATGACCATGGTGACTATAAAGGCAAAACTTTTTTAAGAAATTGTATTGAAAGTATCTTAAATCAAACATATAAAAAATTTGAACTAGTAATTGTTGATGATTGTAGTGATGACACTTCTGTTGAAACAATTAAAAGTTATAAAGATAAAAGAATACATCTTATTCAAAACATAAGAAAAAGATATAACGGTGGATCTCGTAATGTTGGCATTGAATATGCTTTAAATAATTTAGAATTTAATTATTTTGCATTTTTAGATAGTGATGATTGGTGGACAAATAATGAAGTTTTAGAAACAATTAATCAGAGATTGTTTAATCATGAAATGGCTTTAATTGGTTTAGAACTGATTGATAGAAATGGTGTATTTATGACAAAATTTCATGAATATAAAAATTATCAAGATTTCTTTTTAAGTGATAACAAAGTATGGTGTACAGCATGGGCAAGAATAATTAGAAAAGACAAGATAGTCTATTTTTGTGAAGATACACTAATGGAGGACCGTGTATGGTCTTATAGACAAGCTGATAATGTTGATTTAGATAAAGTTATTAACATTAAAAAAGTCTGTTACACATGGAATAGAACAAATGTAACAAATAGTGTTAGTCTAGTAAGAAATGGTTATTGGGACGCAAGTGCCTGGTGTCATATAGGTCATCAATTACAATTAATAACGCAATTAAAACATAAAGAAATGATCCCAATACTTGAAAAAAGAGTTAAAGAATGTATAAAAAAATGTAATAGTAATACATTTCAACAATATTAAAAGGAGGAATTGATATGATAAAATGTGAAACTATTGAAAAATTTAATATTGCTAATTTTGGTGCTTTAAAGAACATTAAAAGGGCAGGAGTAGATAAAGAAGGAACTTTATTTATTGGTGATACTTTTGAATGTGATGAAGACATGGCAAAATATCTAACAGGAGAAAATGTATTTAAAAGAGCATTTGTTAAAGTAATTGAAATTGAACCAAAAAAAGTAAAAGACGCTATATTTGAAGAAGTAAAAGAAGATCCAAAAGAAGAAGTCAAAGAAGAACCAAAAAAGAAAACAATTAAAAAGTCAACTAAAAGTAAAAAATAATTGACTTTTGAAATAAAATTAGTATAATTATAAATATAAGGAGGAGTGATATTATGTCAAAAAGTTATGACAATGAAAATGGTGTATGGCGTACTATTGGTGGCCGTAGAGTATTTATACGAAATGGTCAATCATTAGCAGACGCAATGAAAGAAAGTGGCAAGTTTTCAAGAGTTGCAAAAAATCAAGAACTTTATAAAAAAGTAGATGAAGAAAATAAAAAGATTGATGAACTTGTTAAAAAAGAAGAAAAGAAAGACGAGAAAAAAACAATTCACACAACAAGTGGAGATTATACCTTTGAAGAAATGCAAAAAAGAGATAAGGAAGTTAAAGATTTATTTAAAGCCAATTGGAACAATGAAATAAGTGCAAAAGAACTAAATGACAAATTAGATAAAATGCAAGAAGACGGAAGATTAAGTTATGGTGAAAGGTCTTCTTTACAATATGACGCAAGTAGAGAATTTGACAAAGAATTAGAACAAAAATCAAAAGTAGAAGAAAAAAGTAATTGGAGAGATGAAATTAAAAAGAACAATGAACAATTGGAAAAAGATTTAGAAGAATATAAGTCAACTCATAATATGGCTAGAGAAAGTGAAGGATATTATGAATTGTTTAGAGAAAATGAAAGAAAAAATGCAAAAATTAAACAAGAGCAACCTGATGAACCTTACGAATTTGTTGAAGCATATGCTGGTTATAAAGCAAAAAGAGAAAAATTAGAGCCAAGAACAGAAGATGGTGGTTGGAAAGACGCAACATGGACAGGTAAAGAATACACTAATGACGAATTTATGGAAAACCTTGAAGATGAAAATTGGCATACTGAAAGAAGAATGTTATTAGACGCAAATTTAACAAACAAACAAATGGAATTTGTTAAAGACCACACAACATTTCACAATGGTAGTCCTAGTTTAGATAGAGAAATAACAGAAGAATTAATAAAAGGTGCAAAAGGTGAAAAATTTAGAAACCCAGAAGATATAATTTCAACCAGAAAGAGCAACGAGATAGAAAAACTTACAAAAGATTTAGAAACAGCTTCTAAAGGTGGAACAGGTGGAATGACTACTGATTATAGAAGTTTAAAAGAAAGATATAAAAATCTAACTGGAAAAGAATTTGATGATAGCAAAGTTAAAATACCTTATGATCCTAAAAAAGAATACAAAGATAGAGCTGGAAATGTAATTAATCAAGATTTAATGAAAGACCATCTTGCAGGTTTTACAGCTGATGAAGTTAAAAATAGAATTGAAAGTGAAAAATCTTTCTTAATGAACTATAAACCAGAAGATAGAGAAATTAATAATGCTTATATAAAAGAAATGGAAAAATATTATAATGGCATGGAAAAATATAATAGTAGAATAAGTGATGATTTTACTACTAATGATTGGAAAGAAGGATATGGCAACCAATTTGGTGAAGGTTCTTGGAAAGGATCTAAATCAGATAGCGGTTTATATGGCAAGGATAAGTTAAAAGCAATTGATGATGAAATTAAAAAAGCATATCCTGAAATAACTACTAGTAGAAGAACACATCAAGGCGGATATACTGATAGTTTTTCAATAAATGTTATGAGTTCAACAAAACCTTTGGTTAGAGATATTAGTGATTTTAGTGATAGTGAAATTAATAGATTATATAATAAAGGTTATAACAGCAATTATTATAAAGACGTTAATGAATTTAAAAAATCTTTAGAACAAGATTTAAAAAGAGGTAATTTTGAAATTAATAAATATAATATTGATGATGATTACAGATTAACACCATTTGGTAAACAACTATTTAAAGACATTAACAAAGTATCTAATGCTTATAACTATGATGAAAGTGCAAGTCAAGTTGATTATTATAATACAGGGCATTATATAAATATGGCTATTGGTAAATATGATAAACCATTTGAACTAAAACAAGAAAGTAAAATCAACAGCTCATTAAGAAACAAAGGTTATCAAAAATACATTAAAGAACACCCAGGATCAAAAATGACTTTAGAAGATTATTTAAAGAAACAAAAATAATTTACATTTAAGTAAAAATATGATATATTAAATACATAGAAAGGTTTTAAGTTTACGACAATTTGTCTTAATACCTTTTTATGTAGTTGAAAATCTTCTATTGAATTGTTCATATTCAATGGGTGTTACCTTTATAGGTAACATTAGGACAGGTATTATAGAACGCTTCGAAGTTGTAGAAGAGCATGAGTGTTTGGAAGTGGCTTGATGTTTGAACTTCTACCATACATCAGCAATATCTGTTCTAATGGTACTTATAAGAGTACCAAGTAGTTCGATAACTACAGGTATCGAAAGATATTCAACGCTAGTGGCTGTCAACGCTAGCAAAATGGTAAAAGTGTAGAAGTGAATTGTTAGTCTATGATGTATAGTATCCTATGGGACTATACACTTGGATTAACCCCGTTAGTAGGCACAATGCCTCTAGGTTTTTATGAGTTGTACCTGAATATGCTTATTCTCCTGTATGGAAATATGATTTCAAAACAATTCTTTATTATACTCGTATGCTACTTCTTTTTTGTAAGTAGCATAGAGTAAAGTTTTAAAAATATTTTAAAAGAAAGAAGGTAAACTCTACCTTTATAATTAAAACTCCTAACTTTACTCTATGGTGCCTACAAAAAAAAAGAAAATGAGAGTTTTATCTCAATAAAATACCGATTGTGCAATATATTTGATGTTTCTTTTTATGTATCAACTCCAATCAATAAGCACCTGACCAGTAAAACTGGTCTTTTTATTTTGCCTTTTTGACAATTGAATTGATCCTAAATTATAATTTAGATAGAGTTTAATGAAAACTCATGCGTCTTTAACAACGATATGTTAAAAACACGTTTTAATCACACGTCTTCGTGGGACGTAAAAATAACGATAGGAGGAAAAACGTAATGCGTGAATTTTTAAAAGGTTTGGAATTAGACGAAGAAACAATTGATACTATTATGGCTGAACATGGCAAACATCTAACTAGACTAAAAGAACAAGTTGATGATTACAAAGAAAAAATTTCTGATTTTGATAATCAGATAAAAGAACTAAATAGTTCAATTGCAACTAAAGATAAAGACCTTGAAAGTTTACAAAACATGGCAGACGAAAATAAAAGCCTTAAAACTCAGTTGCAAATGAGTGGTAGTAATGTACGAAAGGAATTTAGTAAGTTTGTCCAAAATGAAATCATGTCACAAGTTGATGATGACCATGATTTTGAAAGTGTACTAAATGAGTACAAAAAGGAAAACCCACAATATTTTAGTGATCCTGTAACTCATAAAGTACAAACATCACCAAATTTAAATGGTGGAGGTGCAACAGCACCACAAACAACAAATAGCATTATGAACGATTTGTTACGTAGTGCAAGTAATGAATAGAAAGAAGGAATTAAATTTATGGCAGGAATTACTAAATCTGATGTTGAAGCACTAATTGAGCCACAAGTTGCTAAAGAGATTTTTGATAGTGTTACAACTGAAAGTAAAGCATTGTCAATGTTCAGACGTTTACCAAATATGACAAGTGATAAAACTAAATTAAGAGTATTAGATAGTTTACCAGTTGCATACTTTGTAGATGAAAGTACAAACAATGGACGTAAAAATATTACAAAACAAGCATGGGCAAATAAGTATATTAACGCAGCTGAATTAGCCGTTATTATCCCAATTAAAGAAAACTTATTAAATGATACAGATGTTGACTTATGGGCTGAAATTAAACCAAGAGTTGTTGAAGCATTTGCTAAAAAGATTGATGACGCTGTATTCTTTGGAACTGATAAGCCAACTGATTGGATTAATGGTTTAGTGCCAACAATTACAAGTGTTGGGGCAGAAGTAACTGAAACAGGAAACGGTTTATATAGTGACATCAATGATGTTATGACTAAAGTTGAAGAAAGTGGTTATAATGTAAATGGAATTTTAGGTGGTGTAGGTCTAAAAGGTAAATTCAGAATGATGACAGACACAACTGGACAACCATTAAATACAACTGAAATTGGATCATTAAAAAGATATTTCATGGATAATGGTGTATGGGACAAAACTAAATCAATATTAATTGCTGGTGACTTTAAACAAGCAGTATATTCAATTAGACAAGATGTTTCATATAAAGTATTAACAGAAGCTGTTATTCAAGATCCATCAGACGGTTCAATCCTATACAATCTTGCACAAGAAGACATGGTTGCTTTACGTGTAGTTATGCGTTTAGGTTGGCAAATACCTAACCCAGTTAATGCACTTAATGGAACATCAGCACGTTTCCCATTTGCAAGTTTAAAACCAGAAAATACAGCTAGTTTATAGTAAAAGGAGGGCATTATGGAATTTGAAGGACAATACTTAACTTATAATGAATATCAAGAGTTAGGAGGCACCCTTGACCAAATGCCTTTTAATTTACTTGAATATAATGCAAGAAAAGAATTAGATTTAAATACTAGATTAAGACTAGTAAGTGAAACTGATATACCACAAGAAGTAAAAATGTGTATTTTTGAATTAATATCTACTTTAACAAAATATATTCAAGACCAAGGTTTTAATGTTAATTATACAAGTGAAACAATTGACGGATATTCAAAAAGTTTTGCAACCGCTGGACAAATTGCTGATATAGTAAGAGCAAAACATGTTGAATTAGATGATATTATAATAAGAGATTTATATGGTGTAATTGTAAACAATGAGCATTTAATTTATAGAGGTTAGCATGATAACAAATAGTGAATTAACTTTATATCACAAAAGTCTTGATCCAATAACAAGAACTGAAACATGGACAAGATATAATTATAGTAAGATTTGGTGGTTTGGTGGAAAAGGTGCTAGTACCAATAAAGGTTATGACAATGCGAATGACGTGCAAATAAGAATACCATATAATCAAAATGAAATTGATATAAACAATATTGCAATAGGTGATATTGTAATTCAAGGAAATCTTAATTTAAATATTAATAAACAACAAGATTTAAAAAATTATCAAGTTTATAATATAACATCTATCAAAAATAATACTTTTGGATCAGAACCACATGTTCATTTATCAGGCAAATAATGAGTGTTTATATAAAACCAACTAGTGAAATTGAAACAAGATTGCAAATTGAACCTGGTGGTGTCTTTCATAAAAGATTTGCTAATATGTGTATGAAACACATGGATAGATTTGTACCAATGGAAGTTGTTGGTAAAAATAGAGGTGCTTTAAGAAGGTCAGCACATGTTGAACAAAATGGTGAAGACATTGATGTTGTTTATAATACACCATACGCACATTACATGTATGAAGGCAAGTTATGGGTTGATCCTGTAACTGGTAGTTCATGGGCTAGAAAAGATACTAAAAAAGTACCTACTGGAATTGATTTAAAATATCATACACCAGGAACAGGACATCATTGGGACAAAAGAATGGTAAGTTCCGATATGAAAGATATAGAAAGAACATTAGAAAGACAAATGGAGTGGGTTAATAATAATGAGTAATGTAATAGATACAAGAATAGACGCTTTAAGAACTTATTTATTAAATGTAATTGATGAAATGATAAATGACACTAATTATCAAATTAATGCAGATATGTTATCAATTAATGTTGGTGATTATTCTATTGATAGAATACCAAGCCAACCAATAATAAATAAGTGGATAATAGGAACAACAAAAAGACGTGACTTATATTCATTCAGAAGTAGAAGATCCTATTCACAAGATACAATTAACAATTTAGAAAACATAGGTTTTTTTGAGGAATTTGAAAGTAAGATATTAAATAAAAACTTAAATGGTGAATTACCAAACATAGATGGTATAGAAAGTATTGAATGTTTAAATACAGGTACTTTAAATAATGCAAATACAAATACAGCTGAATTTGATATTCAAATACAAATAACATATAGAAAAGAGGTATAATATGGACAAAGTAATAGCAAGTAAAGATTTTGTCTTGAATGATAGAGAGTATTTACAAGATGAAGTTGTTGAAGTAAAGACTTATAAAGAAGTTGTTAAATTAAATGAACATGGTCTAATTAAACCTCTAACATATAAAGAATTAGTAATAATAAAAAGAGAATTAGAAAATAAGGAGGTAAAAGATGAACTCTAAAGATATTAATTATACACCAGATGATATTGAAGAAATCATCACTAAACAATTTGTTAGATTTATTGATACAACACCAAGTTCAACAAACCCAACATGGGCTGTTGTTGGTGTAGGTGTTGAAGATGACAATGCAAATATATCTTATAACCCAGAAGTTGATAGAATTAAATGGATTATAGATAAAAATGCAAGAACTCAACATAGAAGCAATGACAAACAAATGGGTGTTACACAAAGTTCTTATAAAAATGATCCTTGCTTTGAATTTGTAGAACAAGCACGTGATACAATTGGAACTAAAACACATGTACTTGAAATTGATACATGGAATGAAGTTTCAACTGGTAATTATGCAGCTAAAATGAGTGACGCAACAATTGTTATTGATGAATATTCAGGAAATCAAATCAATTGGAACTTATATTTTGATGGTGATCCTGTTGATGGTAAAGCAACCATTTCAAATGGAACTCCAACATTTACAGAAACAGCTAGTATATAAGAACCTTTAAAGGTGGAGGGTAAAACCTCACCTTTTTTAATTAGAAAGAGAGATGTGAATTAATATGACAGAAAATATTATTCAAATAAAAGATGACAAAGTAAGAAGATTAAAAATAGTTGACCAAAATGGAAAAGCAACAGGTGATTATTTAGAATTTCAAATGGACGATATTGAATTGCCTTTAAGATATCAAGAAATACAAGAAAAAATAAAGAAAAATTTTCAATGGTTAAGAAATCAAAAATTGATAATAGATAAAAGACAAGATGTTAAAGGCAAAAAGTTAATGAGTAAAAATGAAGAAGATAAAATTAGAGCATTAAATGAATATTATAGAAAGCAAGAAGAAGCATACAATATGTTTTTGGGTGAAAATGGTGTAAAAAAATTGTTGGCTGGTAGAAATATGAGTTGGGAAACTTTTGATGAAATAGATGAAATAATAGAGCAACAAATTTTACCATATATTAATCAAGACACAGAAGATATTGTAAATAGAATAGTATCAAAGTATGGAATAGATAATGATAAGAATGTGATAAAATAATGTATCCTGAATATGCAGAAGTAAATGGCAAAAAATTCAAAATAAATACTGATTTTAGATATGCGTTAAAGTGTAATGAAATAGCAGAAGATAATACAATAGGTGACTTTGAAAGAGCATTAGCGGTTATATATACATTATTTGGTGAAGTTGGTTTAAAGGATCCGAATAATTATGACGAATTGCTTAAAGTTGCTATAAAGTTTCTAAAATGTGGAGAAGAAACTGAAGTTAAAAGTGATGAAAATAAAAAATCAGACATTGATTTTATACAGGATCAAAAATATATTCAATCAAGTTTTAAATACGATTATAATTATGATCCGTATAAAATGGATTATTTACATTGGTATGAATTTTACAATGATTTAAATAACTTATCATATAGCGAATTTGGTGCATGTTGTATATTAAATAGAATACGACAAATTAGAAATATAGATACTAGTAAGATTAAAGATTTAAATGAGAAAAAAAGAATACAAGAAATGCAAAAAAGTGTTGCAATTAAGAAAAACAAAAAAATTGCAACAAATAATCAAAAAGAAAGTGCAAGAAAATTTTATGAAGAATTTCTTAAAAAATAGAAAAGAGGTGGCATATGGATAGTGATGGCGTAGTAAGAATTGCAACTAAACTTGTAACTAAAGGTTTTGAAGATGGTGCAAAGAAACTAAAAAAAGAAGCATTTAATGTAGATAAAGAAGTATCAACAATATTAAGTAAAAGCACAAAAGCTAGTAAAAACTTAGGCAACGCACTTGGTGGTGTTACAAAAAAAGCAACTGGTTTGGGAAGTGCATTGTTTGATATTGTTGCTGTTGGTGGATTACTAGGTGCAGCTGGTTTAGGTGTATTTATTTTAAGTAAAGCACTAGACAAAGCAAACGGAAAAACAGAACAATTAAAAACAAACTTATCTTATATAGGTTTTGTTGCAAGTAAAATATTTGAAAACTTGTTACAACCAGCCATAGATAAAACAACAGGTGCTGTTAATGGTTTAGTTGGAGCATTATATAAAGCAGTGGTTTATATAGGTTATATTTTAAGCAAATGGACAGGCAAAGATTTATTTGCTGGAACAAGTGTACAAGATTATGCAAAAAGCATGGAAAGTGCTAATAAAAGTGCAAAAGGAACAGCAAAAGCTACTAAACAAATTAAAAAAGATTTAATGGTTTTTGATGAAGTTAATAAATTATCAGAAAATACAACAAGTTCAAGTGGTGGAGGTGTTGGGGGCGTTGGTGGTGTTAGTACACCAAACTTA
>Ga0326512_10000974_pt1 | contig 23523 bp, 26 predicted proteins | sample 1_2617_0518_D_FD_203652 | JGI IMG/M metagenome (GOLD analysis project Ga0326512, IMG submission 203652) | Bovine rumen microbial communities from UC Davis, California, United States - 1_2617_0518 | ecosystem: Host-associated > Mammals > Digestive system > Stomach > Rumen | place: USA...
GACAACACTGGTTTAGGTTCAGACTTTTTCATTGTGTTTCTCCTTCTTGTGCAGATAGTCTTCGTAAGACCCAACTGCCTTCGGAAACTTGTTGTAGTTTACGCACGCCAGCATACCATTCTCGCGGTTCGTGCAATACGCACGAGAAGAACACTTATTACAGATGGAGTTTTTCATCTTCTTCCTTTGGTTTGGTTGTAAGTTTAAGTCCTGTCCACAGTCCAGACAGAAACAGGATAGCGGAGCGATGACCTTCTTCGTGCTTGCCTTGCAAGTATTCCGAACGGAGCATCGCTAACACCTTGCTGATTTCCGAGGCTGGGTCGAACTGGGTGTCTGCTAATTCTTTCAAGTCCATTATTCTATCCATAGTTCATAGTTAAACATACTGAACCTATCGTTGCCGATAAGCCATACACGGACTCCGTTTGCGATTTGTTTCGGTTTGCGGAATCTCCAGTTGTAATCTGGATTGCTCGGTGTCTGGGCTATGAGTTGCGTTTTCGTCTCACGCTTTACCGTGAAAACCAAATCGCACACTTGCCGTTGCAGTCGAGTGTCCCAATAGAATCTTCGGATTTTCATTTCACTCCTTTAACCAAGTCAGTGAGAGGGTTAATGTTCCAGCGGCAAGCCAGTAAACTGTCATCCGCAAGTTTCCTTTGAAAAGGTAGGGGACTGCTGCACCGAAGTCCAGTAACATCAGAATTGTGGGGAGTATTTTTTCCATTTTATACCATAGTTGATTGCGTATTTCATAAAGCAGTCTTCGCAGATTCTGGACTTCTTGCCAGCCCACAAACAGTCCCTCACTATCGGAGCGATACGCTTGCAGCAGCAGCACTCGTGGAATGTGTCCCACAGAAACTTCGCATCACGATAACACGGAAAGTGTTTAGTGGACTCTATTTCGTTGTAGGACATATCGACAAGTTTCTTGAAGTCGTAAATCTGAACAGTGACGGCATAGATGCCCATTTCCTTCTTTGCGAAACGGGCCATATCATACGCCATCCACCTGTCGTCGTAAGTGAACGCCTTATAGTAGAAATCGAGTCTGTTCCCCGCATCTTTGTTATAGGTCAAAACATAGACCCTGCGAGTCTTGAAGCGGCCCGCAAAGTCCAAGATGTAGTGTTCGAACTCGTTGGCTACACGGCGAGCCATCTGATGAATACTCATTCGACAACTCTCCATCTATCATAAGGAATCCACTGACCGTTCACTTTAATCTGACAACCAGCGAAGTAGTCCCACATACATTCGTAGCCAGAGGGTTCGACTTTCTGTTCACACTCGAATCGGGGATACCAGATGAGTAAGCCATAGAAAAGCACGATTACTCCGAGAACCGCAAGGATGCAGAGTGCCAGTTCTTGATGGTCGGTCAGCCAGAACACTATGGCGAAGATAACCGCAGCGAGTAGGATAGCAACACAGATTAGTGTCATTTGTATTTCTCCATCAGGTCAAGTCTATTACGAAATTTCATTGTGACCCGTTGCCAATAAAACTCGTCTTTGGATAAAGGGAAATACTTTTTGAAAAAGAGATAATTCAAACGAGCGAAGCCCCAGCGGAGTCGAAGAAGTTTTTTGCGTTCTTCCATTCGCACTCGGCGTTCAGCATATTCAATATCTCTGCGTATTTCATCAGTAGTTGGTTGCACAAATTCGCCTTGCATTAGCCCACCTTGACTGTCTTTTCAGTCTCGACCACTGGGATATTATACTTCACACATTCTGGAAGGATAAATTCCGTAAACAAGTCGTAAGAGTTGAAGCCGTGCAAGTCGCATTTCTCCAGAACAACAGAGTCTTTGGAACGCAAACGATTACTGCGTTCGTCGAGGTCTTTGAGTTTGTTCTGCATATACTCGGTTGTCGCTTCAAGCCCATACGGAGTCGTGAGCGTGATATTGTCACGGCTCGCTTCCAGTTTGAGTTTGTCGAACCAGCCTTGCATCGTCGAACTTGCGTAATTCAGTTGCTCTGGCCTTGCGTCTGGAGCGAGTTGCACAATGTCAATTCGTGTCCCGTTTTCAGTCTTGCGACAGAAGGTGTCGAAATCCAGACGAGTGCTGAACAAAGCACGCAGGATGGGATTCTTCAATGCACCGAGAACAACGGACTGCGGTCTGATAGGAATACTATAACTGCGGTTATCGTTCTCGATATAGTCAAGCAGAGAGTGGGCCATTTCGTTCTGAACGAGAAGTGCTTGCCCGTTGTAGATGTTGCCAAACAAATTATTCAAGTAGTCCTGATTCTTTGTAAAGCGATTCATCATCAAGTGCAGCAAATTCGAGCAGTGGAAATTCTGGATTCTACGCTTGATACCAGAGTCGTCGAAGTAGATATACTTATTCGAACTGATGACAAAGTTCTGATAAGTTTCAGCCACGATGGGGTCTACTCCTTTTCCTTCATACTGGAAGTTGTCACGACCAGTCATCGACTTAATCAGAGCCTGCAACTGTTTTGCCGTGTCGGAGTCTTCGTATTCACTGATACTCACGAGACGCTTGCCCATAAGACTGATAGTGAATCGGAGTTGCTGCGTGGAGAACGCAGTAAACGAATCGCCAAACATTCTATGAAGCAGACTGATGAATTTGGACTTACCGTTGCCACCAGCATCGAAGTCATTGAGATAAAGCACATATCCAGTTGCAGAGTTCGGCACCCTCACCATAAAGTGAATAAGGTTGTAGAGTGCGTTCCAGTCTGCCCCAGTGCCGCCACTCACAAGAAACATAAGGAACATAGCACGACGCAAAGACTGCTCGTTCACAAATTCCTTGTTCACAGTCGTCATCTGGGAGCATACATTTCGATACATCTGCCCGTTTCGAGTGAAGAATCCGTGCGGTTCGTCCTTCGCAAAACTGGAAATAATCTTAATTCTGCGGAGGTTCGGAGCCATCTTCGCAAACACTCCATCGTAAGGGCCATCGTAGGGTTGTTTGCGGAGTTCTTTCAATCCGTTAAATTCTTCGCTTACACCATTAGGTGCTACTCTCGTTATTGTAAGTCTCGCACTGATAATGTCGTCGTCAGCCTTCAATCCTTCGAGTGGCATCGCATCGGCAGAGCAGTTTCGCATCTTCGGGATAAGTCTGAAATCCCCGTCCCTATTGCGATAAATGTTCTGCATAATGAAATCCACTTGCTCGTCATTGAAGTAGAGTGGCGTGAGGGCTTCGACATTCTTTCCACGGAACGCTTCAAGAACTTCCGAATCAGTCGGGTTCATATCGAGATAGACAGTGAGAATCTCCCGTTGCTGGGCGTTCTTACACACTGCAATCATAGTCTCGATAATCTTCTGATAGTTCTGACTCGGAGTCATAGTGTCGAAGTCCACCACATTCATCACGACATTTTGAGACTTTTTCGGAAACTGACCGAGAATGTTAAGGACTTTCTGGAGTTTCATTTGATGCCTCGTATTGTTGTTGAGTGATGTTGTTTTCGATGATTACTTTCATTTCTTTGAAGCAGTCGTGGCAAAGGTCGTGTTCAATCTCGAAGGTTTCACCCCACTTACCGAACACGCATTTGCGAATCGACGGCTTCGACTTCCTGCATCGGTCGCAGATAATCATACGACCTCCGTCCACGGGTAGAGCATCTTACTCAATTCGGAGAGTGTCTTCGGAGTCTTGATACCTTTTGCCCTGCGGGTCTTCGTGTCGCCGAGGAAAGTGCGGATAAGGTCTTTGCGTTCCCAGAGCCAGAAGTTTTCATCGAGGTCTCTCTGATACTGGGTGTAGTCAATCTTGTCCTTATACTTCTCCAAGTCCTTAATGTCAAAAGCGAACACGCCATAACGACTCTTGATGCTACCGTTTCGAGTGTCCATCAAGGTGTTCGAGAACTGGATAGTTCCTGCTTCGGGAACATCACGAGTCGTCCACAGGAAATAGTAGTTCTTATGTTCGAACGGAACTCCGTTGAAAGCCGCATACTTGCTGGACGCAGCCTTGTGCCATTTGTAGATAAAGTCAGTCCATTCGTAACGAGACCAGTCAAGTTCGAGTGTCGGCTTCAACAAGTGACGGAACAATTCGTAAACGACTGCCTTTTCGTGGTTCTTGTTGATGGCATCGGAATAGTCGAGTCCACGACCGTCCAGCAAGTTGCCGTCCTTATCGTAGATTCCATAGTTGTTCACATCACGGAAGTAAGCAGTGTCGATATATTCTTCTTCGAATAACATATCATACTTCTTCAACATTTGGTCGCACTTGGCACGGAGAACCTTTGCATTTTCTTCGCCACGGACGAACACGGAGTCGGTGTTAATCTCAATAACATCTTCCCAGTTCGGGCAAGCCAGAGCGAGTTCGATGATGCAGAGTTGGCAAATGTAGCACATAGCCTCACCAGCGGCAGGGTCGTATGCGACAGATGCACCAGTTCTGATTCGGAAGCCGCCACTCAATGCGTTCAGCACCAGCACCTTATAACCGAGGTCGAGGTCAGGCTTATATTCGGGCTTGCCTTTGAGTGCCTTGATAGCGAAGCGTTCTTCCATCTTTTCGTGCCAGTTCGCGAGAGCCTGCGAAGTTTTGAGAAGTTTCCAGTTCCAGATTGCACGAGGATACTGCGAAGCCACATCGAAACAGAACAAGCCGTCCTGCCTCCCTTCACGGATAAAGTGGCAACCGCCTTTTCCAAGTTGGATTCCCTGAAAGACGCACTGTTCGGCGAGTGCTTTCTTTTCCTTGTCAGTCACGGCGACGGTCGTGGCGAGTTTGCGAATAATCTGCTTCACTTCGGTCGGCACATCGAACTCGTCAAGGTCGAACAAGTCAAGCGGATTGTTTGTCTTCGGAGGAATCGGGTCGTTGGACTGGTAGATGATGCCAGCGGCTACCGCTTGTGCCGTGCGGTCGAACTTGAAGGTCAAATTGCTGGGCCAGCAGTGTTCGAGAATAGCCTTTCGTGCGGGGAGAGTGTGATACTTTGTTTTCTGTTCGCCACTTCCGAAACGCCAATAGACCATCGAAGTCGCCCAAACATCGTGAAAGCAGTAGTCGATTACTTCTTGTTCCTGTTCAGGTGTGAGGTCTGCATCGGGTGCGTATGGAAGTTCTCTGATGGGGAGGTTCAGATACATTTCCCACTGCTTCAAAGATTTCGCAAGCAAGCAGTTGTTCAACAAGTCGAAGTGTTTGGCACTCCAAGAACGAACCCAGTAGAATTGTTTTGTCATCGGGTTGCGGTTATCGTCATAACTGATTAACGCTTGACCGTCAGTGTAAACATACTTTGTGCAAGTCGAACACAGACGCTTAATGTCGGACTTCATCTTCGCCAGAATAGGCAAGTCGAAGCGAGACCCGTTATAACTGATGATGTAGTCCGCATCTTCGAAGCAAGCGTTTATCTTGTCCATAGCGGACTGGCCGATGTCGCCGTGTTCATCTGAACGGACGAGTGTTCTGCCGAGTTCTTGGTGGGTTTCTGAATCGTAAGTTATTGCACAAAAACAGAACAACTTACGATATGTTTCAATATCGAAGAAAGTGAGTTTCATCTATACTCCGTATGAGTGTTGTGGATTTCTAGGGCATAATGTTTTTATGCCTTTATATAGTAGAAAATTCGGGGAACAAAAAGCCACTATTTATCGTATAAAATCCATCGTAGAAAACGCCCGTAAACGCCCGTTTTGTCTAGGGTATATTCCAGCACCCCCATAAAAAAAACGGGCTAAAAAGCCCGTCCCCGTTGCGTTTTTCTGCTATCCAAAATCTACCTTTATATCGTAAATTTGAAGCCTATGGAGTGAAGATGTGCCGATTTCGACAAGGAACGAGTTGCCGCTACCGAGGTTTCGCCACTCGATTACTTTGTTGTTCCTGCCGTCGTCGCCGAGGTCTCTATATCTGCGTTGTGAGAAGGAGAGTCCACGATTAGTCGATACTGAACAATAGACCGCTTTGCTTTGCATTACTTCATTCGGAGTGCCATCGACATTCAGAGAAGATTTTAAGTCCGTCCTGCCAGTATCTGCAACGAGTTCGACCCTGCGGATAATCGCTCGTTTGGGCAGCATAACAAACCCGTCACGCACCCCACGAGGCAAACGCTTTCCGCCACTGATTCGTCTAGTCTGGTCGAAGCGAACCATTGCAGTCGTGTCAGCGATAGCGAACTCTCTGATGACAGAACAGTAAATCTTATAGTCAGCGTTCTTCGGAGATTCCCAACGCCACCACTTTCCGTCACCGAACACAAATCCATCGTTGTCTTCGTGCTTGACGAACAGGTAAGTTTCGTTATACTGGCTAATCTTTTCAAGAGACACAACTTTGTTCAGTCGTCTCTCGATTTCTTTGTTCGAGATTCTGCTGAACTGCGGCGAGAACGCACCAATGAAGCGGTCGTTCATCGAGTCGATACCGACAAAGTAAAGCACCCCTTCGATGATGGTCGGGAGTTCACCACCGAAATGAAGCACTTGCTGGGTGTTAGACTGAATCGGTGCGTCTTCGTTGCCAGTGCGTCCCCAGATTTCGATAGTATGTTCATTGAAGAAATACAACTGACCGCCATACGCTTTTACCGTCAAGAGTTTATCACTATTGGCAGAAGACGAATACCAGTTCGCCCACAATTCATAACCACCAGTATCTGGATTACTGGCATCTAGGTAGTCAATGCCGAGGTTCACATCACGGATGAAATACATCGGGTCAGTTCTTGTGAGCCAGACAGTGTTCTTCGTGATTTGAGTGCCGACAAGACGGTTGTCGAACCAGTCGATTGCATCAACCACCACGGCATCGGCATAAGATTTGAGTGCAACGCCTTCCGCAGAAGCCTCGTCCTCTCCGAACAGAAGCGAGTTGAAATCTGGCGGCACATCGCCTGTCCAGAACTGAACGATACCTTTGTCAGTTTCTTCTGTCTTTGTAATGTTCGGCGGACACATTACATTGACACGGAACTGCTGGTAGTGCGGGTCGGACAGTCCTTCATAGGTCGCCCAGAAGTAAACATAGTTGCCATCGCAAGCGAATACTTCGGAGGGTTTCAAACTACTTTCGCAGAATGTGACACGATGAGTCGTGTTCTTGAATGTGAAGTCGTGCAGACCACCATCGTAAAACATCTTCATCACTTCGGCTTCGCCAGTAATGCTATCCGTGAACTCGTCGTATTTGTATCTGACGAGCATCGGGCCGAACGCAATATAAATGTTGTGATGGGAGTCCACAAACACGCCACGAATCTTGAAGTTGTTAGTCGAGAACGGCGGACGAACCACAAGGTCGCCCACTCGGTCAATACAAGTCTTGCCTAGCGGTATCATATTCAGATAGTCGCTTACGGCAAGTCCGTCGTGGTATTCAGTAATCCCGTTAAAATCAGCCATTGAAACCTCCAGCGTAGCCACTACCGTTAGCACCAGCCCTCCAGCCACGACCACGCTCCAAGTAGTTGTAAATCCTACGAGGAATGTCTTGTGCGTGATGCTGACGGGACAAGTTTTTGATAAGAGAAAGATACGCTTTTTCAGCGAGTTTTTCCATATCGCCCTGCGTCTGGAGTCCGTATTCGCCAGCCAGTCTAGCAGCAAGAGTTGCCGTGAGGAACATACGGAACTTTTCGGGAGCGATAATCACGCCCTGCCACGGGTTGGGTTCTTCATACGAGTTCACAATCTTCACAGGAATTGGAAGCACCAGCAACACTGGTTCGTTGGCGTAGGACGGGTTGAATCTGATACGCATAAGGTCTGGGTGGTCTTCCACCGTGTAAACGAGTTGTGCAAATCTGAACTCCGCAGAAATCATTTCTTCGGCGTGGAGGTATTGCATCGGTGCCCCGTCACTTGCACGGACTATGGAAGTCACACGCATCGGTGCGAACGGAACATTGTATCGCTTGTCGAGAAGTTCATCGTCCTTGTCCATAGTGTTAGACTTCGGAATCGTGAGGTTCACGAGTTTGTTATCAGAAGTCCAGCATACGATAGGGACGATTTCGCTTTCGAACTGGGTGCGAGGCCACTTGTCTGTAATCTCCCCAAGAGTTCCAGGCATAAGCGGACGGGCGTAGCCAAGTTCATTCAGCAGAGTGCGGATATGCGGATAGTAAATGACTTGCTCGCCACCTACCATAGTCTGTTCTTTATATCGGAGATAGTCATAAGTGTAAGGAACACACCCTACGATGATGTTCTCATATTCCAGCGGAGTCGTCCGCAAGTCGATGATGCCGTCTTTCGGAGTCGCAGGGTAAACGATTTCCGTGATGTCCACGCTCCTATCACAGTTGAGTGTCGGGACGATTTCGTGACGCAAGATGTCAGCACCACGAGCCTGAATATCCTCTGCAACCTCGTCAGGGTTGAACGAGGATGCCACTCCGCACATCATAGCGGCTCTATTTACAATATCCATTACTTGCATAAGTCGGTCTCCCGAAGGTTGGTCTGCGAACGCTCTTGTCGAGTTCCGCATTACTGTTCTTTATTCCATAGTTAGGAAGTTTTTGCAGCCAAGTCAAGCCCTGCACTACTGCATCAACAATGTCGTCGTGCTTTCCGTGCGGGAATTGTGTAAACTGCGTTTGAATTTCTCCCCAGACAAGTCCGTGGGTCGAGAAACTTACATCGCCAGCATCGAACAGATACTTGACTACGATGGCACGCTCGACCTTATCCTTTGTCGGGTTCGATTCCAGAATACCACTCATTTCCCTACGGAGCAACTGGATAGCGGCAAGTCCGTTCGATTTGGCCTCGATAAGCACAGGCACAGTGTTGCCCCACCGCTTTCGCACATCCTTGATTTTGCTCATAAGAAGTGAAATATCGGCGTGGAAGTTCAGCACTTCAAGCACATAGAACTTTGACCCGATACGACCGCAAACTGCGATAGCATTGAAGTCGTTGCCAATGTCCCCCTTGCCAGCAGCATCGACACTGATGACGAGTCGCATAGCGGTTGTCGCTGGTCTGGTAAGTGAGAAACGAATCTGGTCTTTCTTGAACATCTTGCCCACATCGTCAAGCGGAACTTGTAGATATTGGGCGTTATAAGTGAACGGGTCAGAACGATATTTCTCAATTTCAGATACGGGGAGTCGTTCGGGACAAATACTTTCACCGTCCTCACCGATGGCAGGGAACTTGTATTGAATCCATTTGTCTTCGGTATCAGCAAGCAAGCAACCAGTCAAGTCCTGGCTGGCTACACGCTGCTGGATAACGAGGATAGGCACTTCGGGCAAGTTGATACGGTTTCGGATGGACGACTTGAAGACCTGCCAGCGTCGTGCGAGAATCGTAGCACTGATGCGGTCTTGCGGTTTGTTGGGGTCATCACATACCAGTAGCGTGTCGCAACCACTACCCGTGATGTTGGAGTTCGTGCCACGAGCGAGGATGGAGCCACCAGCCCTGTTAGTCCACTCCTTCTTTCCGTTGGCCTGCGTCAGCGGTTTCAGTTCTGGAATATCAAAATAGTGGCTCAACCAAACAAGTATTTCCTTGATTTCACGGTTCTTACGGGCGACAAGTGCTTCGTCATACGAGCAGTAGATGAATGTGGAGGACGGGTTGTTGAGTAGCCTCCAAGCGATATAGCACTTTGTCAAGTCCGTTTTCCCGATACGGGGCGGAGCATTGACAATCACACGCTTCGTGTTCGGCAAGTCCAGCAAGATATTGGCGAGTGTCTTGTGGAATTTATACCAAACGAACTCGTGCTTGTAAAGATGGGCAAAAACGAACCCTACGAAAAACATAAAGTTCGTCTTGCACAACTGGAGTTCTATATCTTTTTGAGTCATTATTCAAAACCCTTCTGGATTCTCGTAATTTCAGATACCGTTGCAGTGTTTCCGCTACGGGCAATCTTACAAGTGACGAGTTGAGAAGAAAGCAAAATGTTGTTCTGCTCGTCCTGCCAGTCATACCATCCAGAGAAGATACTGGATTCGATATTGCTGACAAGTTCAACGCCGTCAGGCCCACAGATGTTGATGTGCGGGTCTTTATCCTCGTAGTTGTCGGCAGCGGAATACTGCTTCACATTGAACCTGACAAATGCAGTCTGACCGTCATTGAGTGGCAACCAGATGTTCAAGTCGTTTGTCGGCCCACTGTGAGAGTATCCCCAAATTCCACCACCAAGTGCGTTGATTTCTCCGATGTCGAGTTTCACATCGAAAGCCGTGCATTTGGCGTTCCAAGTGGAGTCTCCGTCTTTCGTGGGATTCGGGTTCCACGGCTTCCACGAGCGTTCTATCACTTGAAGGACACCGCAAGTGTTACGGACACACACACGGTTAGTTCCAGCAGGAACGCAGAACATTTCGCCTTCGAGACCACTATCCGCCACCAGTTGGAACCAGACAGGAACAGTGTTTTTCGAGATTTCGATACGGCAACAACCAGTGTCGTTCACGGAGAACTTTAACTTGTAGTTCTTCGGATTCGAGAAGTCAGCGGCCTTTGCAGCAGTTGCGTCAATAGTGACACTACCAGTCCCAGGATGAATCGGATAAGTCGTCGTGTTGTTCGTGCCCAGAGTAATCACCTGATTACGGGGAAGACTGCGGTTGTCATCCACGACACGCACGAAGTTGTTGGAACCCACCCAGAGTTCGCAAGCACCGCCCTTCGGCAAATATCCCCAGCGGTTTCCGCCACTGTCCTTAATCAGCAGAGTGTTGTCATAGGAATCGCCACGGACGAGGATGATACGCCTCGCCCTAGAGCAGTTCGAAGTGACAGTAATTTCCTTCACGACTTCCATCGTCTTGCTCGTCACATCAGTAATGTGAACCACAGGAGAGGTCTGGTCGTTTATGGCAATCTTGTTCTCACCGCCAATAACGAAGTTCTCGAAGATGGCGAGTTCTCCGTTGTCGGCTGGGACAAAGAGTGCGGGGCCTCCGTCCACATCATTGTTCGGCTGGGCGTTCGGATATGTTTCGCCAATCTGGAGTGCAGACCCTCTGTTCAGAGTCGCAATCATCATCTGGCTCCACTCGGCTGCTTTGTTCCGAAGAATAATCTGGTAGTCAGTCTGGTTATAAATCGTGAACGACCTGCCGAAACGAGTGCAGTAGCCATCTTCGCCAATGTCGAGAGACGCTTGCAGATAAACTGTAAACGGAGACGAGGGGCCAGCGTTGTTCGCTGCGGAGTTCTGGATGACGAGTATCTTCGTCTGAATACCCATCACGATAGTTGCACTGTGGTTTACATTCGAGAGGTCGATACGCTCAATCTGCTGGGTCTCTTTCCACTTGTAGAAGTTCGGAACATCTTGCAAGTCCCAAAGTGAAAGCGGACTGTCGTTCTCTTGGTTGGCAGAGAACAGACGCTTGTAGTGGACAGTGCCGATGATGTAGTCGTTTTCCGAGTATTCATTCGGGTCAGTGATAAGCCGACCGAACAGAATACCATCGAACACGCCGACTTCGGACTCTGCACCGACAGTCCAACTGGTGGACGAGCCATCGGGGAGCGATGCAGTGACGATGGCATCTTCATCGACAAACACACCATCGACATACGGAGTGCCGTCACTCTGGCAAAGATAGCCACGAGCGTTTGTTTTGATGGTAGTGCCAATCACGATGGACTCACCATTGTGGGCAAAGGTATGGAACTCGACAGGCGTGGTCGAGTCGTTCAACTGTTTTGCCGTAATCGTTGCGTTGAAATACGGCAGTCTATGAGTGTCGTGAATCGAAATGTTCATAGTTTATTCCTCGTCTGGAAATGCCTCATAAGTATAGGGACGGACACCGAGTGCGACATTACTGCCCCACGGCACGGCGTTGGTTGCAGCAGTCGTCACTATGGGCGTTGCCACCTTGCTGACCTTGCCACCGAGTCCGTGCTTGAAGGCTTCCCGCTTATCTGCCTCCGTCACCATTTTCATCTGTGAACGATTCGAGTAATCGTCCATAGCCTTATTAAACCGCTTCTGTTGTTTCTTGTCGCCCTTGACAAACTTGCCAGTTTCGTCCAAGTTTCCAACTTCCTGCTTATTCGCAATCACTTTGGACATAGCGGCGTTCGCACGCTTATGTTCATTTTTCGCCAAGTTATTGCCACGCAGCGAACTCAACAGTTTCTTGAACTCCGTGTCTGGAATGACATCGGTGCTACCAGTAAACAGTTGAGCCATCGGGTGGTCTTTAATCTGGGCGAGTCTTGCGGCGTGACCGAGAGATTCGATTTCTTCTGGCTTTGTCAGGACTCCGTTGAAATAGTCAGCATTGTCCTTGACATACTGGTTGATGAACTGCGGGTCGTCGCCCCTAGCCCACCTGTGGGGAACCAAGCGAGGTTTCTTCGTAGCAGGGTCAATATCCCCTGGAATCGGACGCATTACTTTGTTCGCATCGGGAGTGCCACGCTTACCGAGGTCGCCACTTCTACGGCCCATCGGAAGACCAGTATCGAGTTTCAGACTACCAGTGACATCATCGACATAGGCACGAAGTTGCGGAGGCAGTTGAACCTTTCTAGCACCATTCGGGTATTTGCTCTCATACTTGTCAAACGATTTCGAAACGAACTTGCCGTTTGCGAAGTCGCCATCGTTTTTCATCAAGTCGATACTCTGCGTGATGTGCTTGCCTTTGACTCCGTTCGGGTTTCCACGCCACATCTTTGTCTGCAAGTCCTTCATACCACTAATACGATTAGTGTTCATACCAGCAGCATCGACCATTCCGAGCAGTGTAGAGCCTGTCATATCGGCGAGGTCGATAGGTTGTTCGATACCACCGTGACCGCTACCAGCGTCCCACGCCTGATTAGCAAGTCGTCCAAGCCAGTAGTTGAGATTGCCACCGATAGCACCGCCAGCCATAGCACCGAGTAGAGGACGAGAAGTCATCATCGCTCCCCTCGCACCGAGTCCCCACGGAAGTAATGCGGTTGCGAGGTTCAAGCCAACATCGGTAGCGACACGGCCTTTCGCTTCGCCAGAACTTGTCTTGTCCCAGAGTTCGGGGTCGTTCATTACCGCATTGGTGAACGGGATAGCCATATTTATCAGGCCAGTCTTAATCGCACTAGGAGCCACGAACACGGCACGGGAAGTCCCGTCGTCGTTCATCATCCTAGCCCTCGCCTTGTCATACTGCGGGTTGTCACTCTTCAAGTCCTTCTGCGACATTTCAGAAAGTGCCAACTGTGCAGCATCGAAAAGTGCTTCCTTATTGCCGTGACCGAGTTGCGTTTCGACCAGAGCGTTCAGGAACTCCTGCGTAGTCGGATACCAGTCCATCTTGGCAGAGTCCGCTTCTTCACGAGTCATCGGAACGAAGTATTGCTTGTAAGGCTCATTCACGAAGTCTTCGAAAACCTTACGACCAGACTCGTATCTGCCCATAGGCTTCGCTCCAGTCTTCGGGTCTGCGGGAAGTTGCAGTTTCGGGTCTGCTCGGTCTTCGTCCATCAGTTCGATAGCCTTGTCGGTGTCTTCCACATAGACTTCGCCAGTCACTGGGTCTTGATAAATATGGAAGTATTCATTGTCCTGCGGCTTTTCCTTGAAGTCGATGCGATGACCCCACCCGTAGTTCTTGTCCTTTGCCCAAGCCTCATCAGAGTTCAACTGATTCAGTCTGGCCTCGGCGACCATATCGAGCAACGGAGCGAGCCACTGGTTAGATGCGACGAGAGCCTTGCGGCGTTCGTCACGAGACGGCAAGTAAGTCCCAGTTAAGGGGTCGGGCTTCACACCCATTTTCTTGTAAGCGTCTTGCACTCTTTGACGGAGTGCTTCTTCATCCAGAGAGCCGTCAGCACGGACAAACGGGAACGGACGCTTATAGTAATCACTACGCAGAGTCGTAATTTTATCGGACATATTCTACCCTCGTTTGACCTCTTTCCTTCCAAATCCAGCGGTTGTTTTTTGCATCCCAGCGAGCGTTGTCTGGGTGAGTTTGAGTTTTCTGTTTTGCGGAGCCGCCCTTGCCACCACGATTGTTAATCGGGTCTTTTGTCGGTTTCGGCGGTTTCCCAGCGGCAAGTCCAGCATTTTGCATAACCCAGTTCGGATTCTGTTGCCTCTGCCAGTTGGCGAGATACCCACCGAACTGCTGGTCGATAGTAGGCCCCGTATGACCCCAGCCCCAGTTCAGACCGAGTTGCGGGAGTTTACGGTTATACATATCCTTATAGATATTATACTGGCCTACCGCAGTGTTCCACACCATCTGCCTATCCACATTAGCGTTCTGCATCACATACTGCTGGAACGCATCTTTGGCGTTCTTGTAGGAAGTGACGCTAGTGTTAATGTCGATAGGATTATCAGGCATATTGCGTAATTTGTTCAACGCAAGTAATGCACCGTTCAGATAGTGGTCTGCTTTATCCGTCAGGCTGATGTTGCCATACTGGTCGAGTGTGCCATACGAACCGCCACCATTATCAGACAAGTGAATGAAGTTGTCCATATCTTCCATATACGCCAGAGCGTCACGGTTTCCAGCATTAGCAAGTGCTTCAACCTGTGCGACAGTGTTGGCATTGAAAAACATATTCATAAACTTGTCGTAAACTTGACGGTCGGCACGAGGCATCGCTTCGACTTGGGCACGGATTTTTTCTGCGTCAGCGATAGCACCACGAGACTGTGCCATATTCAAGATAGTGTATTCCGAGAGTTTATCGAAATACATCTGGGCTTGCGTCGAGTTAAGCCAGTTCGGGTCACGAGCGACATTCTGCTGAATATCGTTGAGCCACCCACCAATCCAGTCAAGTTTGCCACGGTCTTCCTGCAACGACTTCTGGAAGCCCTGCTGGAATCCGCCAGCGTTGATAGCAGGACGGCGGAGTTCATTCGGGTTGTAGCCAGCGTTGGCATATTCCTGTCGGAGTCGAGCCGCTTCGTTGAAGAACTCCTGAACAGTGTATTGGTCGCCAGAAGCATACCTACCACTATTCCATTCGGCAAGCAGTTTGTTCCACTGGTCGAGCATCGAGCGACGGTGTTGTTCCTTCGCACGGAGTTCTTGACCGTATGTCGCAGTCCCTTGCTGGGGCTTGCCTTCGGCGTTCACCAACTGCATCAGTTCTTGGAACGGCTGACCGTGCATACCAGTAAAGCCGTGCTGAATGAAGTGATGCCAACGCTGGCCTTCGGGAACATCCTCCCAGCCCATCAACGCCTGGAGAACAGTGCGGTGCGGGTCGGTCAGAGGCGGCTGCTGGGAAGGGTCTTGCCAGTCCACACTGAACGAATCACGAACAGGTTGAGTCTCGGCAGGTTGTTCCTGCTGCGGAGGCGTGTAAGACGGATACTCCACTTTTGCAGGCGGTTCGGCAGGCTTCTGGTCTTCCTTCTTTCCCTTGTGCCCTCTCGGAGTGGTCTTCGGCTTCTCCTTGATATTACTCGGCACATCGTCCTGTTGCGTCTGTGCGGGTGCAGTAGAGGAAGACTTGACCTTATCGACAGTGTTCGGCGTGGTCTCGACCGAAGAACTGAACGGGATAGCGGGAGTCATAGCAGACGAGGAAGACACTGGCGTTTGGGACGAGGACGAGAACGGGACGGCTGGAGTCATCCCATACTGTCGCTTCATCATTTCAGCATACTTCGGATTAGCCATCACTAGCCTCCAATTTTATACTTGTTGCGGAGCATTTCCTGATAACCAGAGTAGGGCACTCCGCCGTGGAAATACTGAACGAACTCGTCATCGCCGTTCGCACCCTTTTCGAAGTGCGTCGGGTCGCCAGCGGCTTGCACTGCTTCGTCCTCTCCCTTCACGAGTCCACGAGGTCTCGCTGGGTCGCCAGGGTTGTGTGTATGGGTCAAACCATATTCCTCGTTGGCCTTGTCAAGTTCAGACTGGAACGCACTGTTATCGGGCTGACCGACAACATCGCCGTAGTTCTGGTTCCAAAGTTTCGACCCCATCAGTTTGCGATTGTAGTCTTCGTAAGCCGCTTGGGACTTCGGCCCCCACACTCCATCGACTTTGATGTCGTAGCCACCATCACGCAGTTGCTGCTGCATCTGCTTAACGCCAGCCTTGTCAGCGTTCTGGGAATCAAAGCCCACTTCATCACGGTCGAGGTCTTCGATGTGGAGAAGTCCATCATCTTCGCCATCAGGCTGGTAGCCCTTCATCTGTTCAGTTGCGTGTTCCGCCGCCTTCGAGTTTTCTTGGGCTTCGCCGTATTGCGTGGAATCTTCGTCCTGTGCTTCTCTGGGAGTTTCTTCCTCTCCCTTCTTGAACCACGGGATTTCGTTCAGCATTTTGGCAGCCATACTGATGCGAGGCCACAGTGCATCGTTCGGGTCGTGTGCAGGAAGTGCATCGACATAATTCGGAGTCGCAAATTCTCTTAAAGCAAATCGTGCCATAGTTCACTCCTATCCAAGAATTGCACCGAGTAGAGACTGGTCTTTCGCAGCATTGGCAGCGTCCATCTGCGTGAGTCCAATGTTGCCAGCATAACGCTGCATAGCCACATCGTTTTTCAAACTCAGGTAATCTTCGGCGGGTTGATTGTTAGCGGCGAGTGTCTGTCCAGCGAGGTTCGCATTTTGTGCGGCACTCTGACCGTAGTTCGTAGCCACATTAAGGTTGTTCTGTGCGTCACCCATAGCATTGTTATATGCCTGTTGCCACAAGTCGCCAGCCTTCTGTGCGACCGTATTCGCAGTCGCTTTCGTCGCAGCACTAGACTGGAGAGCCGAGCCAGCACCACCCTGCATCTTCTGCATAGTGTTGGACAGTATCATATCCATCTGCGGATTCAGATGTTTCTGAACATTGTCCGCACTGCCAGCGTTCTGCTGCTGCCACGCCAAGTCGCCCGCTTGATTAGTCTTGCCCTGTGCCGCATCCATCGAGGTGTTGTATGCGTCCAAGTTCTGACCGAGAGAACGACCAGCCATAGCATCGCTTAACATACCGAACTGTTGTGCGGTATCTGCGTCAAGTTGTGCATTGGCATTGTTCTGTCCAGCGTGGGCTGCGGCAGTTGCACGGTCGGATTTATACGGGTCAAATGCCGTTCCGCCGAGCGAGAGTATATCCATCGTCAGTGACATTAGTAGCCTCCGTATCCACCATTGTTAGCGAAGTTCTGTGCAAACTTCATATCGTTATCGTCCATAGAGAGTTGGTTATCCCTCTGGCCCAGTGCCTGTTGCTGCTGACCGAGACCTTGTTCGATGGCCTGTTGAGTGTCTTGCATACCACCCATCTTTGCACCGACAATGCCACCAATCAACGCTCCCCACGGGCCAGCGGCGGCACCACTCTGGGCACCCTGAATTGCTCCATTTGCTCTGTTATTCATAGTCTGATACTCCTATGCGTCATTGAAGGTTGTGACCGCAGGTCTCGGCATAGGGGCAGTCGTATTCACGGTCTGCCTATCCACTTGCTGCTGATGCGGAACTGCTTGCTGGAAACCCTGGGTCAGAGTCGGTTGCGGACTGCGAGTTGCGGGCATACCATTAGGCTGCTGCGGTTGTGAAATCTGTTGTCCAGTCTCTTGCAAAGCGGAAGCAACACTCTTGGCATTTTCTTCGCTGAAAGCGTTGGTCGCCATATTGAGTATGTTGTTCGTAAGCAACGGAGTGTCCTGCTGCTTGATTTGTTCGAGTGTCTGGATAGCACCATCGTAATCGCCCTTCGACAAGCAGTCGTTGAGGATAGCCATAAGTGCTTCCTGCGTCTGCTTCTGTTCTTCCGTCCACTGTTTGAGTGCGATTTCCAAACGCTTCGTGCGTTCGGTGGAGTCGATAAACTCCTTCTGGCGTTCGAGACGCTGGGTCGCTTGCAGACGGAGAAGTGCAATCTGCTGGTTCTGTTTCTGAATCGTGTCGTTGAGTCCAGCGACAGTCTGCTGGAGTTGAATGACTTGCGGACTCTTGAACGGGTCTTGCTGGAAACTCTCGGCAACCGCCTTCTTCGTTTCGGAAGGCAAATCTTCGAGTGCAAGCATCTGCACAACAAGTCCCTGCGTGTTGAGACCACCTTCTTTCGCCAGCCCGTAGATATGGGTAAGTGCTTCCATATCCTTCTTACGCTTAACGCTCTCGATGAAACCGCCGAGGATTACCACTTCGGCTGGATTCTGGGACTGATACATCTGGATGCAGCGATACACTTCCTCGATGCCGTCAGCCATTCTGGAAAGATAAGTGTTCGAGATAGCGTCCTTCACTTCGTTTCGAGCGAGGACTTCTTCACGGGTCACGGCTTCCGAACCGCTTGCCACAGTCGGGCCGAGCATATCGGAGATTACAGACTTCCAGTTGTTGAACGCAGACATAAGGAAGTCGTTGTCGTGCGGCACGAACTGGATGGGAGGTATGTCGCCTCCATTCTGGTCTGCGTTGTCAATCGGGAGTGTCCCCGTGTTTTCCCAAGTTTCCTTGTGGTTCGCAATAGAATCGGAACGGACGATGAAGTTTTCGTCGGAACTGGTAGCAGTGCGAATCTGAATCTTTGTGCCAGCAAGAGCCAGTGCTTTCAGAACACTTGCCATCTGGTAGTAGATGCCACGGTAGTGATAACGCTTGTCGTTGAGTTCGATGCGTTCACCAACGAACCTCACCACGGGGATTCGGTCGAGTCCAGCCAGAGGATAGGTGTCTGGGTTCTCGTAGTCCTTGTCGTAGATGTCGAGGACATACTGTCCAGTCTTCTTGTCTTTATGGTAGTGCGAGACCTTCACCCGTTCAGAGTTGGAATCGAACTCCACATACGGTGCGAGTGTGCTTGTGGCTTGCGGGAACTCTGCTTTGTCCTTATCCAGCGGCAGTGGCACGATTTCGAAGACGACCACATCGGTTGCGTCTCGCAGTGTCGGGTCGTCCCCGTTGAACATAATGTAGCGAGCGTCGATGGGCTTGACGATGGGCTTGCCATCACGCATACCCACTCCCAAGAACGCATAGCCGTCATTCAGAACATCAGTGTAGGTTTCCACAAAGGCAGAATTAAGGCGGGATTCCAGTCCCAATTTGAACAAGTCATCGCTCTGCGGACGGAACGGAGCCGAACTCAATTTGCTCACGAGTGTCGTGATGTAGGTCTTGACATAGTTCACGACCACAAGCGGGTCATTACTAATCATCGCCCATTCAGCGTAGTTGTCGTCCCCTTCGCCCAAATTACCAGCGGCAACACTTCGGGAGATTTCAAGTGCGGAACGGTCTAGTTCTTTGTAGGAAAGTCTTGGTTTGAATTTTTCGAGAACTTGTGTCAGGTTGTGCTTGGGCATACCAGATACTTCTCCATTAAATTAGTTTTGACGATTTCCTCGTCCTCGGAGCGAAGTTCCGGTTCGTGTCCAGTGCTATTGTTAATCTTGTCAATCAAGTCCATAGCCTTAACTTGGACTCCACTCTTGGTTCGGTGGTCGTCGATAGTTTCTTGCAAGATTTCAATAATCTCTTTTGCTGGGATAGCGGAGAGTCGATAGATAAGTGAACAAGCGGAAACTCTCGACGCAGGAGGAGTGTCGAGATTCCGTGCAATCTTCACTAACAGTTCGGTATTCTTGCTATCAAGCATACCCGAAATATAAGTTATTTATCAGGAAGATGCAACTGGGAGTGTGCATATTTTGGTGAGTTTTTCACCGTCGCCCGTGCTATCGGACTTGTATATCTCCACTTTGGTCTTGAAGATTTCAAACCTTACAAAGAACAACTCCAACCTGATATGCTGGTCGGCTTCGGCAAGTGCCTTACCTTTTGAGTTCTTTGTGATATACTGGCAAGAGAAGTTCCCCTGGAGTGTTCGCACCAGGTCTTCGAGAGTGTAGTGTCCAGAGAGTTTCATACTGATTTCTCCTATGGGTATAAAAAAAACCACCGACGAGGAACACTCGCCGATGGCTCACTTAACAACCAATACTATACGGAGTATTAGGCTTCATTGTTGTCTTCGGGGTTATCCACGAGTTCTTCGCCCTGATAACACTTGATGCCGTCTTCTTCCTTGTTCACTGCGATTTCAAGGAATACCAACTTACCGAAAGCGGACACCTTCTTGTAGGGTGCGAAGGTCTCTGTGCCATCGGGGAGTTTGGATTTCCCAGTATAGCAGATGTCAAGAACGGACTTGTCATCGCTGGGCTTGATTCTCGTGATGTTGGAATACTTGCCGTCCTTCGACTTTTCGAGGAAAATCTTGAACGGGGTTTCCCACAACGCACCGCCTTCGCCATCGTCAGTGACGAGGCTTTCGAGGTCAGCCACATCCTTGAAGGTGAGTGACATCTTGGACTTCTCATTGTAGGAGAGAGTCATCCACGATGTCCACTTACGGACGACGACCAGTTCGCCTTCGGTGTTCTTCACACGACCAGCGAGCAGGAAGCGGACGGACGGAACGGGGTCAGTGGACTTGCTGAACTTACTGGGCGGCAGAGAAGCCACCTGATAAGAAATGATGCAAGCGGACACATACTTGTCCACGGGGAAGTTCACAAATTCAGTGCGATTCGCAAGGGGGGATTTTGTATTATCAGCCATTTTTAACTCCTTTTCAGTTTATTCTAGGCTATGTGTTGTTATCCACTACTACAATAGTAGTAATTTTTACTTCGTTTCCACCACGGAAGTCGAATTATCCTTGAAAATTTCGATGCGTTCTTCCATAACTTTCGCAAGGGAATCAAAGAGAGACTTCTGCTTGCGGAGTTTCTGAACCATCTTGTAGCCACCAATGATGGCATCAGTAGTCAGAAGAACCTTACCGATTTTTTCGGAGGACTTGATAATGCGGTCACGGTCAGCGACCAACTTCTTACCCAGAGTCTGGGCTTTCTTGATGTTTGCGTTCATAATATACTCCTTTTGAGTATGGTTGATAACTGCGGAATTGCAGTAGGCGGTGTCGGGGAGTCGAACCCCGATGTGTTGTGGCACGCCACTCACCGCTGTTTTGTCTAGCAGGGAGACTAGACCATATACTTCACATATCGAGTGGGCATACCCTGCTTCAAGCACTCCTTATAGATTTCGGGATACTTGTTCTGGAGCATAACCTTATCGATAGAGACTGCACCCTTGCGTTCGACCCAAGTGGCGAAGGTGCGGCCCTTGAACAACAACTTGGAAGCGTCCACCATCTTGAACCCAAGAGTGTTCTTGAAGGCAGTGAACTCTTCTTCCGCCTTTTTGTAGGCTTCTTGCAGACGGGCGTAAGTGGCGACGGTATCTTCGTCCACTTCTTCGGGGCTACCAGTGTGTCCCGATTCGCCAGCCATCGCAGCGATTGCCTCCTTATCGGCAGCGTTGATTCCGAGTCGTGCGGGTGCGGTCTTGTTCTGGATGCAGTCCCAGACATAGAAGCACTTGTCCATCATCTGCTTCACGAACGCAGGGTTGTAGTCCACTTCCTTTTCGAACCACTGGTGTCCACGGATAAGCACAGAGAAGTATGCTTTGCGGATACCAGTCACCATCATCTGCCACTGCACTTGGGCATAATAACGGTCGGGGATAGGATTCCACTTCGCTTCGTTCTGCCCAGTCTTACATTCGATAATAACAGGATTACCCTCGTCATCGAAGCACTGGGCATCGAGAGAACACTTGCACCAATCACGCTGGTAGAGTCGGCCCTGCGTGGCACGGCGGAAGGTCGGGTGCATTTCCATAAACTTGCCCACAAGCAAGTCTTCAATGCGGTGGCCCCATTCCATATAGCCTTCGGGGTCAGACTGGTCGTGGGTCGTCAGTCCAATCTTCTCGCTATACACAGTCATCGGACTGTTGTGAGAGTCGGGGAACATAATGCTTGCGGCCTCGGTAGCAGTGATGCCCTGCTTACGCCAAGCGAGCCACGGGAGCGTGCCCTGTTCGGGAGCGTCCTTGACTTCGTAGCGGAAGTTCACATCGGCACCGATGATGGGGTCGCAGGGAATAGCACACCCAGCAAGGTCATCACGACCATAGCAGTCGAGTTGAATAGAGAGAACGGAAGCAATCTTGCTCTCGGTCTCCACTTCGGGTGTTGTAGGAGTTTCGTCGTTCATAACGGGTTCCTTTTCAGTGTGGGATTCAGCGGTATCGGGGACGAACTTCGGAGTCGGAGTTTCGTTTCCTTTACCAGTCACAATTCGCTTCGAACCGCAGGAAGGACAAAAGCGGAGGTCACCGCCATAGATGACCCCCACATCAACCTTCGCATTGCAGTCCAGACAGTCGATTCTGGTCGTCTGCACTCTATGCCTCCTTTGCTACTGCGTTCGCTTCGACAGGCTTGACAACGATGCCCAGCGGAATGTCGTCAGTGAACACGACATTTTCGACTTCGCACCAGTCGCACTTGCGGGCTTCACGGAACGGAGGCACACGCATCACGGCAACATACTTGTCGCCTTCGTCGGAACGAGTGACCTTCATACCAATCAGGCGACCGATGTTCTGACGGCAGCAGTTCTTGTAGAACACGCTGGGGCAGCAGTCATCAGGCACGAACTGAATGTGGTCGTAGTCCACGGCATACATATCGCCATCGAAGCCGCACTTCAAGATTTCATACTTGCGAGTTTCGCCATCGAAAGTGACCTTGTTCAAGAAGCCCCAAGACTTGACGGGTTCTTCTTCGGAGTCCTTCGTGTCGTCCCAGCAGACCACGAGGTGATGCACTTCGAGGTTGTTGAAGAGTTCATCGAGACCGCCGACAGAGACTGCCATCTTTGCGAGTTTGCTGGCGTTGAGAGTTGCGGGGAATTTGAGTTTCATAGTGGATTACTCCTTGTTAGATGTGAGTTTGTTTTGAATGTTTACCCACTCGTCATAGACGAGTTTGACTTTTAGGAAAGTTTCAGCATCGCCGCCCTTGTCGGGGTGGTTCAGTTTGGCCCACTCGTGCCAAGCCTTCTTAACATCGGACTGCATCGAGAGACCACCGAGCAGTTCACGAATCTTGAAGTCCACGCACTTGTCGTCGGACAATGTGGAAGTGATGTTGCCGAGCATTTGTTCGTTATCGACACACACTCGCATAATGTCACTTGCGAGAACAGTCGAGCCGAAGAATGTTTCAGCGAGTCGCTTCCAACTGAAGTAGGTCAGAATGTAGTCCTGTCCAGTAGCACACATACGCCGCCACCAGTTCACCATCGAAGGCTGCGATACCTTATACTTGCGTTCGGCAAGTCCAAGCATCACGACCACGAAGGGCTGGGACTGACGGGTAGCGAGTTCGAGCAGGACGGACTGCGGCATATCAGACCAGTGCTTCTGCAATTTCGCTATGCGGTTGCAGATGGTAGCAGTGTCTTTCAACGCCATACACTTCGGGTTGATGACACGCATCGCTTCGGGATGAGTCCTGACGATGTTATCCAACTTCCAGAAGATGTCGTCGAGTTCGTTTACCAAGTCGCCATTCATCAGTGGGATTCCTCATACTCGATGGAACGGAGGAGTTCTTGGTATTTATCGAGTTCAGCGAACATTTTGTCAAATCGTTTGTTGATGGACTTGGTGTAGTCGTAAGTGCGTCCGTCTCTGCGGGCTTCATACTTCTT
>Ga0326512_10000975_pt1 | contig 23507 bp, 14 predicted proteins | sample 1_2617_0518_D_FD_203652 | JGI IMG/M metagenome (GOLD analysis project Ga0326512, IMG submission 203652) | Bovine rumen microbial communities from UC Davis, California, United States - 1_2617_0518 | ecosystem: Host-associated > Mammals > Digestive system > Stomach > Rumen | place: USA...
TCTCAACCCATTTGTCGAAACTCTTTCCTTTTACACTTTTCTTGACGGCATCGATATCCTTCTCGTCGCGGGTATAGTATGCAATACCTTTGAATCGTGGAGTATCCCACTTATAGTTTGACTTGTTCTTGTTATAGAAAGCCTGAAGTCCTGCCTCGTCATTGGCAGCCTTTTCCCACACATCACGGTTGCTAACTTCATAAAGCAGCAGGCCGTCATGATATTCCTGTATGAGATATTTCATATCTTGGCTTATGCTTGCCAAAGAATCCGAACGCATATCCATCACCTGCTCCGGAGTCTGTCCCTTTGATGCTGAGATAGCCTTAAGGCGTGCCTGAGCCAATGATTCACGGATATGTCTTCTCTCTATGAAATTATAGATATCACTCTTCAGGGTATCATATGGCTCCAACAGCTTGTGTCCTGTTACCTTTATAATATGATAACCAACTTCCGTAAGAACCGGCTTGCTAATCTCGCCATCCTTCATAGAGAAGACAGCCTCCTCAAAAGCAGGCAGTGTCTGACCTTTGCTTATCCAACCTACTTCTCCGCCACGCATCGCACTACCTTTGTCATCACTCTTGCTTGTTGCCATAGTACTGAAATCAGCACCTTTCTTCAAAGCGTAGTAAACAGAGTCTGCCAATGCCTCCTTCGCAGATTTCAAGGAATCACTCGGATTTTGGCCTATCATAAACAAAATATGGCTGACGTTGACAAGTCCGTCAGGACCTATATTGTCTTTTGTACGCTGATATATGTTTCTGGCCTCTTGCTCTACGTCATTATCATTGATGAGGGTAGGGAGGACTTGTTGATCGCGATACTGTCTGAATTCTTTGTTGTATGATGTCAACGTGTCCAAACTTGCATCTAGAGCAGCTTGCACCTTGCGCTTATAGTTAGCAAAGAGTTCTGCATATTCTTTTACAGTCTTCTTGTCAATAACATCTTCTCCATTATTCTTGTTGTAAGAATAGACGAATTCAGACTTTGTAACAGGTTTTCCTGCAACAGTCATTATTATTGGGTCGTCAGCCTGTGCAAAAGATGTTGTTGGAAGCATCAGAAGCAGCAGAAGACGACTAGCGATTGATTTCTTCATGATGTTTTACTGTGGTCTTGAGTAGTTAGGAGCTTCTGATGTTATTATAACCTCATGTGGATGACTCTCCAGCATACCAGCATTTGTAATGCGAGTGAATTTAGCATCGTGCAGACTTGTGATGTCTTTTGCTCCGCAATATCCCATACCTGCACGCAGACCACCAACGAGTTGATAGATAACCTCCTGAACAGTTCCTTTGTATGGCACACGACCGGCAATACCTTCTGGTACCAGTTTCTTTGCCTCTTTTACACCACTCTGGAAATATCTGTCTGCAGAACCTTTCTCCATAGCTTCGAGAGAACCCATACCACGATAAGCCTTAAACTTACGACCATTATAAAGGATTGTCTCGCCTGGTGCTTCTTCTGTTCCTGCTACGAGAGAGCCTATCATAACAGAATGTCCTCCTGCAGCCAATGCCTTTACGACATCTCCTGAGTAGCGCAGACCTCCGTCAGCAATCAATGGTACTCCTGTTCCCTCAAGCGCTGAGGCAACATCATAAACGGCAGAGAGCTGTGGTACACCAACACCGGCAACTACACGTGTGGTGCAGATTGAACCAGGACCGATGCCAACCTTTACAGCATCAGCACCAGCTTCTACAAGCATTCTGGCTGCCTCACCTGTTGCAATGTTACCAACAACGATATCTACACCAGAGAAAGCTGCTTTTGCTTCACGAACTTTTTCTATAACGCCAGCAGAATGTCCATGTGCTGTATCTATGATGATAGCATCAACACCAGCCTTCACCAATGCTTCCATTCTCTGGAAGGTGTCTGCTGTAACACCAACGCCGGCTGCTACGCGAAGACGACCCTTTGAGTCCTTACATGCCATTGGTTTGTCTGCTGCCTTTGTTATATCCTTGTATGTGATAAGTCCCAACAGTTTGTTGTTGCTGTCAACAACAGGGAGTTTCTCAATCTTGTGCTCCAGAAGTATTTTTGAAGCATCCTCAAGGTCAACCTGCTGATGTGTTACCACGAGATTCTCGGATGTCATCACTTCGTCAATAAGACGGTTGCCATCGCTTTGGAAACGCAGGTCACGGTTAGTTACGATACCTACCAGTTTGTTCTCGTTATCGACTACAGGAATACCACCGATATGGTATTCAGCCATAAGGTCGAGGGCATCCCTTACTGTCTTACCTGTCTTGATGGTAATAGGATCATATATCATACCATTCTCGGCACGTTTTACAATAGCCACCTGACGAGCCTGTTCCTCGATGCTCATATTCTTATGGATAACACCAATGCCACCTTCACGGGCAATAGCGATAGCCATAGGGGCCTCTGTTACAGTATCCATTGCGGCTGTAACGAAAGGAATCTTCAGGCTGATGTTGCGTGAGAACTGTGTACTAAGTGATACATCGCGAGGAAGTACCTCTGAATAAGCCGGTATAAGCAATACGTCATCGAAGGTAATACCTTCCATAACAACTTTGTCTTCGATAAATGATGCCATAATTCTTTCTTTATTATTTTTGATTTTGCGCGCAAAGGTACGAAAAAATGCGTAAAAAAACAAGTAAAAAGAAAACTTTTATCTTTTTTTAGAGTATTTTCATACGAAAATACCCTCGGCAGCGCCAAAGGTATTCTCGAAATATGTGTTCTGTTATTTTAATTCTATATCTTTTGTGGGGGTGATTCTCAGGTGGTACAGGAATTGTCCCAGCAGCAACAGATAGAATGGAGTAGCGGGTAACAGATAAGCTCCGTTTGGGGCTCCGACTACTGTTGTTATGATATTGCTAATCAGTGACATATATAAAAAGGAGGATAGCCAAGGGATTCTCTTTTTTATCCTAATCCATTGTATGAGCAAAATAGTGTACAAGAGAATGAAGACATAGACACTGTTGACTAATGGTCCTATGATGTGTATCAGTTGCCCTTTGTAACGTATTTGGAAAAGTTCTGTTAGAGGTTCCAGCGCTGTTTTACAAAGTCTGTCATAACAGAATACAGCCCACCTGACGGGATCTTGATGAAAAGCCTTTGTGACAGTATCGTTTACCTCGGCAAGACTGTATTTAGCATAAAAGAATCTATCGACCTCTGCCCAGTTATGATGTCGGGGATATACTTCGTCATAGGTGTCGTTATAACTCTTCACTAATTTAGAACTGGTGTCCAGAAATCCTGCATCCTGTGCAATGAAAAACTGATTTCTGACTCCTATTCCGGAAAAGGCGAAAAGCCCATACTGTTTTTCGAAAGCCTTCATATAGCAAAGAGCACACGATGTCGTTATCAATACTCCTGCAATTCCGATGGCTGCTGCTTTCCGTTCCTTTTTTAGAAAGCATAGAAACCATGATACAGCTAGTACTGGTAAAAGGTATAGGTAGCCAGGCCTAAGGAACAAAAGAAATAATAACAGGGAGGTGAAAAGAGTTCCGTTGACTATGGTAGGGCTCTTTCTTAGCTTTACAATAGTATAAATAAGGAATACACATCCGCTTAGCGCGAATGATTGTGTCAGTATCCAGTTGTTGTTGAAAGTGTACGCAGGGAAAGTGGCATAGAAAAGTGTTATCCAAAAACTGATACGCTCTGATTTGATGAAACTGCTGATAGTACTATGGAAAATCCCGATGGAAAAGAGAAAAACAAGATGTTGTATAAATATTGTTATCCAGTAACATGTAGGTATTCCGCACAGATCCTTCAATATCCCGATTATGGCTGGATATACAGGGGTGCGTAATAAATCGATAGTGCCATTAGAGAAACATTCCCATGCATCTATATATGACATGGTGTCGATTTCATCCATGTATTTCGCTCCCGGACCTATGATGAGAAGTATGGCTTCCAGGATAGCGAGGCTATAGATTATTTGTATATCTCTACTTAGTTTCATGGTATTCTTCTTCTGTATTAACAGACCATATAGAAGTTTTGTAAGTAATACCTTTTTTTATAATGTCAACAGTTTCCATTGCAGTGAGCATAGAGTGGTCCATATTGTTGTATCTGTGTTGTCCGTTGCGTCCGATGCAATACAGATTTTCTATTTTGTCGAGGAAATTCTTAACCTTGTCTATCTCGTAATAGCTGCCGAAGTAACTTGGATATGCCTTCTGTATCTTCACCTGTGTAGCATCAAGAACATCATCAGCCTCAATGAATCCTATGGATATCAATTCCTTGACAGCCATCTTGATAAAGTCATCTTTCGGCATATTCCAGAGTTCATCTCCTTCGGAGCAGAAATATTCCATTCCTATCCACATTGTGTTTTCGTAGTCATTGATGAGGTAGGGTGACCAGTTGTTGAAAATTTGCAAACGTCCCACTTTGACGTCTGGCTCTTGGACGTATATCCATGTGTCAGGAATGCGATTCTTGTATGTCGCCATGTGGGTTTCGTTTTTCATAGATAGCTTCTTTGTCAGGATGCCGACGGTGATGAAGTCACGGTAGGGTAGCTCTTGGGCTACCTTCTTGACGTCTTCAGGTATTTCTATTCCGGAGATGGCGGCGATAAGATCCTTTATCGGCATAGAACTGAGGAAATAGTCACATTCTTCCCTTGTTACTGCTCCTGTCTTGTCGGTAACCTCTATATAATCTACAGTGTTTCCGTTTATGTGTATGTTAGTGACACAACTCTCCATCTTCACTTCTCCACCTTTGTCTATTACCTCTTGGGAAGCTGTCTCCCATAGTTGACCTGGTCCCAGTTTGGGATATACGAAGGACTCGATGAGTGATGTCTCTACCTCTTTCTTTCCCTTTGTGCCGATGCTTTTTGTTATCATATCCTTCAGCACAGTAAGTATAGAAAGCCCTTTTACACGTTGTGCTCCCCAATCAGCACCTAATTTGGAAGGATGTATTCCCCACACCTTTTCCGTGTAGTCTTCGAAGAACATACTGTACAGCGGCTTTCCGAAGCGGTTTATATAGAAGTTCTCCAAAGAGTTTTCTGGTCTTTTGTGAATAGTGGCAGCGATATATCCGCATCCGGCTTTGATGGTGCGCCATATTCCCATGTTAGTGAATAACCGCCATTTGAGTGATATGGGGTAGTCAAAGAAATGGCGCAGGTAGAATATCCTTGAAACCCTCTGACGTTGCAGCATCACCCTTTCTGATACCTCTGGGTCTGGGCCGTCTTCGCTGGTTTCAACTTTGCGCCCTATGAGGATGTCGTCTTTCGACGGCTTGCCTTGTGATGGCATAAGGTGTTGCCAGAAGTCTGTCACGCGTTTGCTTTTACTGAAGAAGCGGTGTCCACCTATGTCCATACGATTGCCTTTATATTTCACCGTCTGTGAAATGCCTCCAATAACACCGCTCTTTTCCATTACGATAGGGTGTATGTCAGTCTGATTCAATAGTTCACAGGCGGCTGTCAACCCTGCAGGGCCTGCTCCTGCAATGATAGCTTTCTTCATATCTTACACGTCATTTGATGTGTTGTTCTTAAAGAGGATAATCTTTCTTCCGAAAAAATTCCAACCCATAACCAATATAGCGGTGATGAGCTTGGATAGCATATAGTGAAGATGTATGATGTCTGTAAAAAAGTACATCAACATATTATTTAACAAGAGACCTACAAGACCTATTATTCCGTATATGATGAATTCTAGAGTCCTGTTGGATAACTTGTGATGCCTGAATATCCACCATGTTGTCAGTATGTAGTTTACCGCCAGACCTGCTAGAAATGATATCGTAGCAGAAACAATGTAGTGGAAGTGGATATATTCTGTCAGGATGTAGAGCAATCCGTAATCTACACAGAAGGCGACTCCTCCTACAATGGTGTATCTGAACAATTGCATTATCCAATTGTTCGCTTCACCGCTGAATAGTTGATGGATGATAATGTTGGTATTCAAAAGCTCCTTTTCGAAAAATATCGTCAAATTTGTACGCAAAGATATAGAAAAATTATGAATTACAAAATCTAACTGTACCGAAAGTACAACGTCATTGCAATAAAATATAAAAAAACGTAATTTTATTTGTATTTTTCATAACTTAATTGTACCTTTGCATCGCAAGTGTATTTATGCTATGTTTTTATTAAATTATTTACAAACTTTCGGAAACTATCTCGTCCTGATGTGGCGAGCTATTGCTATTCCAGACAGAATGCGTATGTTTGGAAAGCAGTATGTCAAAGAGATGGCATCGTTGGGTGTTGACTCTATCGGCATTGTGCTTCTTATATCGTTCTTTATTGGTGCCGTTATCTGCATTCAGATGAAACTGAACATTCAGTCACCTTGGATGCCTCGATGGGTCAGCGGATATACAACACGTGAGATCATGTTGTTGGAGTTCTCCAGTTCTATCATGTGCCTTATCCTTGCTGGTAAGGTAGGGTCCAATATAGCTTCAGAACTTGGTACTATGCGTGTTACTCAGCAGATTGACGCTCTCGATATAATGGGTATCAATAGTGCAAACTATCTTATAGCGCCAAAGGTGTTAGGGCTTATGACATTGATGCCGGCATTGGTGATATTTGCCGATGTGATGGGTATCGTTGGCGCCTATGCGACAGCATATATTGGACAGATCCTTTCTCCAGATGATTTGACTCTCGGCTTGCAGCATTCCTTCAACTCTTGGTTCGTGTGGATGTCGATAATCAAGAGCTTGGTGTTTGCTTTTATTATAGCCAGTGTGTCTGCCTTCTGTGGCTATACCGTTGAGGGCGGTTCGGTAGAAGTCGGTAAGGCTTCAACATCTGCTGTAGTGTCTTCAAGTGTATTAATCCTTTTTGCAGATGTCTTTTTGACACAGTTGTTATCATGATAGAGGTAAAACATTTATATAAGTCTTTTGAAGACAAAGATGTCCTGCTGGATATCAATGCTGTTTTTGAAAACGGTAAGACAAATCTTATTATCGGTCAGTCTGGCTCAGGAAAGACGGTGTTGATGAAGAATCTTGTGGGCCTATTTACCCCTTCAAAGGGTGAGGTACTATATGATGGTCGTGACTTTGTTGCAATGAATAAACGTGAGAAGGCTCAGGTGCGTCGTGAGATGGGGATGTTGTTTCAGTCATCTGCTCTCTTCGATTCATTGACTGTTCGCGACAATGTGATGTTTCCTTTGGATATGTTCTCTGATATGACTTTGCGCGATCGTCAGAAGCGTGCTCAAGAGTGCCTTGATCGTGTGAATCTTTCTGATGCCGGAAAGAAATATCCTGCAGAAATCTCTGGTGGTATGCAAAAACGTGTGGCAATAGCACGTGCCATAGCCCTTAATCCCAGATATCTCTTTTGTGACGAACCAAACTCGGGTCTTGACCCACAGACGTCATTGGTGATTGACGAATTGCTGCATGATATTACGGTAGAGTATAATATGACGACAATCATCAATACTCACGATATGAATTCTGTGCTTGGTATTGGTGATAATATCATTTTCATCTGTCGCGGCAAAAAAGAGTGGGAGGGAGATAAAACGAAGGTGATGACATCAACGAATAAGGACCTCAACGAACTTGTTTTTGCATCAGAGCTGTTCAAGAAAGTAAAAGATATACAAAATGGAACTGGTATTTGATAATTTGTGGCTGGCATGGATAGTAGTCAGTATTGTCTGCCTTATCATAGAGCTCAATAGTGGTGACCTCTATTTTATATGTTTTGCTATCGGTGCTCTTGTATCAATGATTTTTGACTTATGTGGTGCACCGCTTTGGATGCAAGTTCTGTTCTGGGCCTTGTCGTCCGTGTTGTGTGTATTCTTTGTCAGGCCCTCCCTCGTGGCTCGCATTCATAATAAGCAGGAACGCCAGAGTAATGCCGATGCGTTGATAGGTACTACAGGTATTGTTACAACAGACATACCTGCTTCCGGCTACGGATATGTGAGAATAGCGGGTGATGAATGGCGTAGCATTTCAGCTTCCGGTGAGGCTATTCCTAAAGGAACGACAGTGACGGTGGTGAATCGTCGGAGTACTATTTTAACGGTAAAAATTAACTAAACAATTAATAATTAAGGATTATGGAATTTGGTGTTGCTTTTCTTGTTGTCATCATTATTTTGGCAGTAATAGTCTTAAAAAAGACTATAGTGATTATTCCTCAGTCGGAGACAAAGATTATTGAGCGTCTCGGTAAGTATTATAGTACTCTTCAGCCAGGAATAAATATCATCATTCCTTTTATTGACAAGGCAAAAGAGATGGTGGCACTTTACCGTGGTAGGTATGTATTGACTAATACTATAGACCTTCGTGAGCAGGTTTATGACTTCGACCGTCAGAATGTTATCACGAAGGATAATATTCAGATGGAAATCAATGCCTTGCTTTATTTCCAGATAGTTGACCCTTTCAAGAGCGTATATGAAATCAACAACCTTCCTAATGCTATTGAGAAGTTGACGCAGACGACGCTGAGAAATATCATCGGTGAGTTGGAACTTGACGAAACCCTTACCTCTCGCGATACTATCAATACGAAACTTCGCGAGGTACTTGACGATGCTACTGACAAGTGGGGCGTGAAGGTTAATCGTGTTGAACTTCAGGATATCACCCCTCCAGCTTCTGTGCTTCAGGCAATGGAGAAACAGATGCAGGCAGAGCGTAACAAGCGTGCAGCCATACTTACCTCAGAAGGTGAAAAGCAAAGCCTCATATTAAAGTCAGAAGGTGAGAAGCAGAGTGCCATCCTTCAGGCGGAGGGCTTAGCACAGGCTCGCATTCGTAAGGCAGAGGCAGAGGCTATCGCTATTGATAAGATTACTGAGGCAGTAGGTAAGAGTACTAATCCGGCTAACTATCTCTTGGCGCAGAAATATATTCAAGCGTTACAGGATATTGCTACTGGTAATGATACAAAAACAGTATATCTTCCTTACGAGGCAACCAATATGATGGGTGCCATCGGAGGTATAAAGGATTTATTTAAGGCAGAGTAATAATAGGAATCTTCATTTTAATCAATGCTATTTCCCATGAGAAAGATATTAGTAGGTGTAATAAGTTTCTGTTTGTTTTCTCCTTCTGTTGTTGCAGATGAGAAATCAGAAGTAATGAATATCATCACTCGAGTTAATAATACTTGGCAGCAGAGCCACGGAGCACCCGAATATGGTGGCACAAAGGCTGGACTCAGTGCTTTTTGGGACAATGCTGTATATCACACGGGAAACATGGAGGCATATAGTCTTATGAAGACTCAGGCGTGGTATGACTATTCCTTTGCTTGGGCAGAGAAAAATGCTTGGTTTGGCGCTACAGAAAAAGATAACTCAAAGTGGAAATACAAGAACTATGGCGAAGACCCGCAACATGTACTCTTTGGCGATTGGCAGATATGCTTTCAGACATATATAGACTTATATAATTACAGTTCTGCTCCCCAAGAGTCATGGATTGCGAGGGCAAAGGAAGTGATGTCCTATGAGGCCTATTCTTCTGCTGATGACTATTGGTGGTGGGCCGATGCCTTGTATATGGTGATGCCAGTGATGACAAAGATGTACCTCCTTACGGGTGATGAGGCTTATCTTGATAAGATGTATGCCAACTGGAAATATGCCAACAGTATCATGTATGACAAAGATACAGGCTTATATTTCCGTGATGGTAAATATGTATATCCTAAGCATACCACTCGTACTGCCAAAAAAGATTTTTGGGCACGTGGTGATGGATGGGTGATAGCAGCCTTTGCCAAAGTGTTGAAGGATTTCGATACAGCAAGGAAGCAGGGCAAGAAGGTAAAGAGTAGGTACCGTAAAGAGATATCCGAGACATACAAGCAACTTGCTAAAGCCCTTGTTAATTGTCAGCAGCAGGAAGGCTACTGGACTCGTTCTATCCTTGATCCAGAGCAAGCTCCCGGTTACGAGACAAGTGGAACAGCATTGATGTGCTACGGTTTATTCTGGGGTATCAATAACGGATACCTCCCCAAGACCTATATACAGTCAGCCAGCAAAGCGTGGAAATACCTTTCTACTATTGCCCTGCAGCCCGATAACACCATCGGATATGTACAACCGATAGGAGAGAAGGCCATACCTGGTCAGGTGGTTGATAAGAAATCAATTTCCAACTTCGGCACAGGAGCCTTCCTGCTTGCTGCAAGTGAATACTGCAGGTTTTTAAGTCACTAACCCCTAATCACTAATCACTAACCTCTAACCTCTAATCTCTAAAATAATGAGAAATACTACAACACGTTTTTTGCTCACGTTTGGGTTGTTGATGACAACGCTTTTTTCCTATGCTGACACTATAAGCAAGAGTGAAGCGTGGTCAAAGGCTCAACCTTATATGAAGACTCATAGCTCTATGTCAAGGGCGATGAGAGGTATTTCGGGTGTTACTGCTGAACAAGAATCCCAACCCTTATATATCTTCTCCCGTGGTGAAGGGGAAGGATTTGTTGTCGTTTCGGGTGACGATTGTCTTCCTGCCATCATCGGTTATACGGAGAGCGGTGATTATGATGAGGAAAACATGCCGCCGGCTCTGAAAGCCATCATCAACCATTATGCAGAAGCCATAGCAGATGCTCAGGCGAGAGGAGTCAACAGACCATATGCCTCCGTTACAGCAAGTTCCTATGATAAGGATATTCCTGTTCTGCTTACCAGCCACTGGCATCAGAACGGACCGTGGAACAACCTTTGTCCGCAACGTAAGGATGGCGGTGGTAGGGCAGTGACAGGATGCGTGGCGACAGCAGCTTCTCAGATAGCATACTACTGGCGTAATGAGGGCTTGAATGCTGTTAGCCAGTATGATACCCCGACATACGATTATGGTGATGCCCCAGTGACATCTGTCATCGTGAAAAAAGGTACTCCGTTTGAATGGGAAAAGATGGCAGATCGTAGCACAACGTCTGCCGGTAATGCTGCAATGGCCCGTCTTTGTGTACTCATGGGGACATGTGCATGGCTTACCTATGGCTCCAGTACAGGAGGATATATATGGAATATGCAGGATGTTTACCAAAATCAGATAGGTCTGACACGAGGTGAATATGTTGAGAAAAATAACTATAGTCAGGTAGCATGGGAGAAGATGGTTATCAGTGACCTTCTTCTGGGACGACCGATTCTCTACTCCTCTTATAATAAAGATAAGGAAGGTTGGGACGGACATGCATACGTCGTAGATGGCTATAGTACGAGTAACAATACCTTCCACATCAACTTCGGATGGGGAGATGGTTGGGATGGATATTTTACTATGGCATCCACAGATCGTAGTGCTATGGGAGGACGCCCTGATGACCAGACGATGGTCTATAAGATATATTCACCGAATATAGATAGGCAGTTTGATGTAGAGATTCTTGGTGGGACACTTTATCAGTATCTCGACAATAAGATAACCTTCGGTGTTACCAATAACAGTACCTTTACAATTGATGGATTGTATCTCTTCTGTAGTGAGTCAACATCGCTTCCTTCAGGAACCACTTTGGATGATGCCATCGGTTCCTATAATGGTGTGATAAGTAAGGGTGAGACGATATCTGCTGTGGGGGCATATTTCAATGAGTGGCAGAATAGCAAGGGTTTCTATTTCATTCTTACCGATAAGAATCTCAGCACCCTCTATGTTACTGATACCCCTGCTCCCGTGAAGGCTTCCAGGAGTTCTTTGAGACTTCACAATGTTGCAGTCGATAATGGCGGTGCCGAAGAGAAGACCTTTAAGTATCAGGGGCAGGAAATAACCCGTATGGTATACAGGGTGAATAGTGGCTCCAGCATGATGATGTCAGCAAATTTCAGCAATGATGTTACGGGCAGATATAGCTCTACACATTGCGTTCCTGTCATCACTGGTGTGGTATCGTCTGTTGATGCCGATGGTAATTGCGAGATAGTTGAAACGACGGTTGAGAGAGATAGCGTCTTCGAGCCCAAGGAGATAAAAGATATATCGTTTGAGTTCCATCAGCTTCAGCCAGGTGTGCTTTACAAAGCCTCTATAGGTGCTACGGTGGGTAATGGTAAAGGTTCATTGTATATGCCTCTCAACTACGACGCCGAACAGTCGGACACTCTGGCTTTCTTTATGCTAGCAGGCAGTGATATGACAATAGAACGTGAAGGCTCTCGTGTTACCATCTCCGGTACAACCTTTGACAAATTGGAATATCGCGGCATCGCCAATGATGCTACAGTAACATCTATAGACCTTCGTAAATCAAGTGCGGAGATACCTGCCGACCTTGCTGTGCCGGCTAATCCTAACGCCATTGTCTTCTCTAACCAGCCATTGTCTCTGCTGTACAATGTCGTTGTTGATGGCATCTGTGATGAATTAAGATTGCAGCAAGGATATGACTACGACCCTGCAGATAATTTCAGGGCGAAGAAGGCATCCCTTCATATTGATGGCACGACATGCACTACTGAGTCGTACTATTGGAATACCCTTATACTGCCGTTTACTGCTGCGACTCCCGCAGGTATGTTGGCGAGATATTACAAGGATGACACCAAGAATACCGATGCAAGTGCAGCCGTGATGCAGGCTGGCACACCTTATGTATATTTGATGACACATGCCATAGAATATATTGAGGCTACCGATGTGGATGTATATTGCATTCTCGGGATGCCTGAGAGTATCGGATATGAAGGCTATATTGGAACATTCTGCAATGCTGTTACCGACGGTGCGCAAGCCCTTACCACCGGTACATCTTTCGAAATGGCAGGAGCAAGTGTAGCAATACCCTCTTTCACGGCCTATCGCACCACTGCCATCTCTATGACGAATATGAATCGTGTGCGTGGTATTGATGTTGGTATGCAGACTCTTGCAAAAAAATGTGTTGAGGCACGTGAAGTCCTTGAGCAGTATCGTAGCGAGAGGTCGGATAAGGTGATAGAAATCTTCCAACAAGCAATTGGTGATGCAGAGAATCTATTGACGGCATTGCCAGAGGTGTTTGATGATATCTTTAATGCTCAGCAGACAATACAACAGGCCCAGCAGGCTTATATAAATAATGTCCTTCCTACGCTTCGTGGTGATGCTAATGGTGATGGAGAATTAAATATGGTTGATGCTATGTGTGTGGCGAAAGCTATACTCGGCAATCCGGATGCTTCATTTGACGAGAAGGCAGCAGATGCCAATCTTGATGGTGTAATAGGAATGTCTGATGTTATGTATATCGTGAACTATGTTCTTAACGGAAAATTCCCTGAGGAACAAGGTCAATAACCTTTAATCTTTAACCGTTAACCTTTAACCATTATTCACCATCCGAAGGCTTTTTCTGTTGCGAGCCATTTGCCCTGGGCGCGGAGCACTTGTTCTACGATGTCTCGGGCACATCCTTCGCCACCATTGTATGGGCTTACATACGTTGACAGTTCGCGAATCTCGGAGCAGGCATCTTTCGGACAGCAAGGGCAGCCGCATTCTTTCATAATCTCATAGTCAGGAATGTCATCACCAATGTAGATAACCTCTTCGTTGGTGATGTTGTTTTCCTGCAGGTATTCTCTGTATTTCTTTATCTTTATGCCACACGACAGAAAGACATCCTTTATGCCCAAGTAGTTGTAACGCTTTGCTATGGCAGCATCATGTCCACCGGTAATGATGACAAGGCGCAGCCCCATCTTCACGGCCAACTGCATGCTATAGCCGTCTTTTATGTTTACGGTGCGGAGCGGATTACCCTCCTTGTCCATCTGAATGGTATTCTTTGATAACACACCATCTACGTCAAATATGATGGTCGAAATTCTCTTTAGGTCGTAATTTATCATGCCGATTGTATTCTTTTGTTTGCAAAAGTACGAAAAATAATTGAAAATTGAAAATTGAAAATTGAAAATTATGTTTTTTTCTTGCATTATTTCCATTTAAATTGTATCTTTGTGCCGCGAAATTATTTTTTAACCCTATAAATTAAACAATTTAGAAAATGAACATTAACGATTACAATTTTGCAGGTAAGAAGGCCATTGTTCGTGTAGATTTCAATGTGCCACTTCAGGATGGTAAAATCACCGACGATACCCGTATCCGTGGTGCAGTTCCAACACTCAAGCTCATCCTTGAGAAGGGTGGTGCCCTCATTATCATGTCTCATATGGGTAAGCCAAAGGGCAAGGTAAAGCCAGAGTTGTCACTCGGTCAGATTAAGGACGCCGTTGCTAAGGCACTTGGTGTTTCGGAGGTTAAGTTTGCTCCTGACTGCGCAAAGGCTGACGCAGAGGCTGCAGCTCTGAAGGCTGGTGAGGTGCTGTTACTCGAGAACCTCCGTTATTATCCAGAAGAAGAAGGTAAGCCAGTAGGTATCGAGAAGACAGACCCAGGCTATGATGCAGCAAAGAAGGAGATGAAGGAGCGTCAGAAGGAATTCGCTAAGAAGCTTGCTTCGTATGCTGACTGCTGGGTAATGGATGCCTTCGGTACAGCACACCGTTCACATGCTTCTACAGCTGTTATAGCAAACTATTTCGACAAAGACAACCGCATGCTCGGTCTCCTCATGGAGAAAGAGGTGAAGGCTGTTGATAATGTCCTCAACAATATACAGCGTCCATTCATCGCTATCATGGGTGGTTCAAAGGTATCTTCAAAGATTGGTATCATCGAGAATCTCCTCGGTAAGGTTGATAAGCTCATCCTCTGCGGTGGTATGACATACACCTTCGCAAAGGCACACGGCGGTGAGGTAGGTAAGTCAATCTGTGAGAACGACAAGCTCGACGTTGCTCTCGGCGTTGAAGAGTTGGCAAAGAAAAATGGTGTAGAACTTGTTATGGCACCAGATGCTATCTGTGCACCAGAGTTTGATAACAATGCTCCACAGAGCATTTATCCTGCAGACGCTATTCCAGCAAACCTTGAAGGTCTCGATGCAGGTCCTGAGGCACAGAAGAAGTTCGCTGCAGCCATCAAGGGTTGTAAGACAATCCTGTGGAATGGTCCTGCCGGCGTATTCGAGTTCGACAACTTCTGCGACGGTTCACGCGCTATCGGTAATGCTATTGCTGAGGCAACAGCAGAAGGTGCTTTCTCACTCATCGGTGGTGGTGACTCTGTAGCATGCGTTAACAAGTTCGGTCTTGCTGACAAGGTTAGCTACATCTCTACCGGTGGTGGCGCTCTCCTCGAGGCTATCGAAGGAAAGGTACTTCCAGGCGTAGCAGCAGTACAGGGATAATTATTTTTTGGATTAATAAATATTGTGAATCTAACGCTTGCACGTCATTATGGCGCGCAGGCGTTTTGTTTTTAACTCCTATTTAAATAAAGATGCATAAAATTCTTTTTGTCTGTCACGGAAATATCTGTCGCAGCCCGATGGCAGAATTTATAATGAAACACCTCGCCAGTGAGGCCGGCAGGGCAGAGGAGTTCGAAATCGCCTCAGCTGCCACCAGTACAGAAGAGATTGGCAATCCAGTCTATCCTCCCGCACGTCGCAAGTTGGCAGAACACGGCATCAGTTGCGAGGGAAAGTATGCCCGTCAACTGACACGTAGAGACTACGATTATTACGACCTGCTCATCGGCATGGACACCTATAACATCCGCAATATGACCAGAATGTGTGGTGGAGACCCTGACGGCAAGATACGCATGTTGTTAGATAGAGACGTGGCAGACCCTTGGTATACCGATAATTTCGATGCTACATGGAGAGATTGCGTCAAAGGGTGCACAGAACTGTTAAATTCATTTATGCCGTTTGGTAAATAATAATCCTTGCTATCACTTTAGTGCGGAATGATAGCAATTGTAACCATATTTTTTTATATCCAAGATTGCAAAATCACGATTAATTCTTAAAAAATGCGAGAAAAAGAGAAAGAAAAGCATTTTTTTTGTTGTGAAAAAGAAAAAAAGTGTTATATTTGTGCCATAACACATTAAAACCTGAATATGAAAAAGTTACTACAAAAATCGTTTTTAGCATTATTGTTGTTTGCTTATGGAACGAATGTATTGGCTGATGACTTTACTGTTGAGCGTGCTGTCAACTTAAGCCAGTTGGAATCATGGGCAGACATAAGTCAGTTCCAATGGGAGGAGATCAATTACGGCATACAGGATAACGGTGCCGAGATGGATGCCCTCAAGGAGGTTTTCCGTGACCCCGCTCCGAAGGATACGGTGGGTTTCTACAAGCAGATCTACGACGCTCGCGACAATCAATATATCGTCTTGCGTCTGGACAAGGCTCAGGGTGACCGGCCTTTCCACGTCCGCGTGACTTGCATCAGGAACTCGGAAGATCCCTCGCAGAACACTTCGAAGGTGTTTGCTGTTCATAACTACGCCTACATCATGCCGCCCATCACCGAGAACCAGATCGAGGTGAAGATTTGGCCGCAGGGTCAGGGTGAGGAGACGGCAAAGGCCTACATTTTCAACAGCCATAGCTACGGTTCGGCCTCCGTGCGTTCGGTGATGCTCGACAAAAGCCGAGTCGTTGATGGCAACTACACCCTGCAGCTGATTCGCTACAACAGCGACACGCAGGTGAGCGACACGACCTACATCAATAGTCTGCAGGTTGATAAACTCTACACCTTCTACGACTATGATAACGGCGACCTGGTGGAAGCCTATCTGATGGCAGACGGCTTCAAGCGCATTAAGCTCGACCACGAATGGTGGGCCAGGGATGCTGTGACCCATGTGAGTGACAATACTGTGTCGGTGTCGACGGGTGCGAGTATGCCTTATAACAAGCACAAGCATCTGGAAGCGCCGAACCCTACCTATTTGGATTCACGACTCTTCTCCTATCACGACACGCTTTGGGTGCATCTCTACTGTGATAACGAGCCTTACTTCGACACGGACGGTCTGATAATGCACGCCGTGCGAGCCGACACCATCAACACACCGATTGGAAAGCAGCTGCTCAAGTGGGACAAGGATCCTATGACGGGCCGTCTGTATGTGCTGACAGAGGGCGAGCCCGCCACCATAGAGTGCTACCGCGACGGCTTCCTGCCGAAGCTCTGCATGTATCCCGGCTCTTACAACCACGTGACGGGCATCATCGACAGCGATAGGGAAGAGGTGGACATCTTCCTGGAGAGCATCTCCGAACCCGTTACTTCGCCCAGGGTGACTTCGTCGATACTCTCGACGCTGACGCCCTCGCTCGACCTTCGCGGTGATTTCTACGTGAGCAGCATACAGTCTGCCGACATCCTGCCCGTTCAGACCATTGAGACGGTTTACTACGACGAGTTCGCCTCCCACAAGGACACTATGAAGCTGGCCGAAGACAAGATGTATAAGAGCTACGCCCAGATGGAGGTGGCCATCGTCGCTCCCAAATCCTATGAGACCTCAGCTGCCATAACGCTCATAAAGGCGAAGAACGACGCTGAGGAGAACGCCATTCTCGATGACGACAAAGCCGGCAATACGAGGCCCATTACCAGTCCCTTATATGACTACAAATACTGGACCACGAAGTTTGATTTGAGCGGTTACCTCGACATCAATACCTCCGGCCGTCCCGCTGTTGCCTTCAACGGCGATTCGGTGCGCGTTCTGCCTATCCTTTATAATAAGTATCTCGACCTGGAAAAGATGAAGGCTGACGCCCTCGCTAACGCTGAGGAGCACCTCCAGGGAGACGAAGCGCAAAAGGCCGCTGAAGACTGGATGAAAGCTCTGGCGCCAGAAGCCTATCCTCAGTTGACCTTCAATATTCCTTTGAAGAAGCCGTTCTACGCCCGCTTCGGTCTCGACCTCGATTTCTTCAAGACCAAGAAGCTTCAGACGTCGTTGACTCTCGGCGTCGGCACTGAACACAAGTACGACATAGTCGAACAGAGGAGCAGATACTGGCCTAACGATATGGAATCGAGCAAGTTGAAGTTGAGGCAGACCGAAGATTACGATTTCGAGAATCAAGACTTATCGTCCGACCTGGCGTATCTGCAGAGAGGGTCTGCGAAAGATGAGATATCGATCCCTGTAGGTGACCTGCAGTATAGCGCCTATGCTGAGTTGTATAGTAAGTTCTCCCTTCCGCTGTCGTTGGAGGGCAACGACTGGAAACGGTGGTTCCGCGGCATGAAGTACATCGATGAGGTCGGCTTGCGTGCAGAGGCTACGGCGAGTGCTCACTTCCCCCTCGATTTCAGAAAATTACTCGGTGCCCTCGCCGATATATCGGTCATGCCCGATATTGTTAGGACATTTGACAAATGGGCGAATAAATGGTATCTGAAACCTTTCATCGACTTTTTCGTTCCGAATGTGCAGGCCAACGCAGTCGTGAAGCTCAGTGCTAACACAGGGCTCTATTCTTTCGACAACACGCTGAATGTCACCGACCCGCTGAAGAACCACGCCTTGGCCTTCAAGTTTCTCGGCCAGGCCAGCATCAACGGCTCCGTCGGGACTGATGTATTCTATGCCGCAGCTCCGTTATGGCCCATAACGGCGATTCCGGTATTTGGAGATGCCGGTTTCCATGTGGATGCGGGTGCCGGCGCAGGCTTCAAGTATGCCGTTGGCTCCCGACTGGATTTCAACAACGAATTCTCGGGCAGCGCCTGGAACTGGTTTGCCAACGTGGATGCCAAATACTGGGTGAAACTTTACTTCTGGAAGGTAGCCGGCGATGATTATGAATGGAGTGGTGGCAATGAGAATCTCATCAAGCCGACAGACTTCAAGAATCCCTTCCACAAGAATTTTGCCTACTACCTGAGTGACGATGTCGATCCCGACAATAAGCCGGCAGCTGCTGCTCTTCCTGGCGAATTGGTCAGCAGATATGCTGACATTGACCAGCCGGTGAAGTTCATCTCGGGCGGCGATAGTATCATCTATCAAGGCCACCAAAACAATCCTGATGACCCAAACATGATGACGGTTGAGGTGGCTTCTCTGGATAATCCCACCATCATTTCTGACTGGCGTTCGGGCGGATGCTCCGACTACGATGCAGCCTCTGTGCCCGGTCTCGACCTGGCGGTGATGGAGCAGGCCACTGCGACGGTCTCCAAGGAGCAGCTCGAGGATTCGCTGACGCTCGACGTGACAGTGAACCAGGCCAGCCGAGTCTTTGACATTTACTACACCAAGAAGACTGCCGGCACCAAGTGGTACCAGCCCAAACCTATTTACAGTTCTCCCGAGACCGCTTCCTACAGGCCGCGTCTGGCTATGGCCGACGACGGCAAGGCTGTCGCCATCTGGCAGGAGGGCACCATCGAGAAGGGCAGTTGGGTGACGCCCCAAGACACCGTGCAACTGGCCGACCTTTTGATGAACGGCCATCTGATGATGTCGCGCTTCGACGGCAATGAGACCTGGTCGGAGCCCGTGAAGCTGGCGGAGGTCAACGAGAACTTCTGCCTGAAGGACTACCGCGTCGCCTACGACGGCACTTCGGCCTTCATCATTGCGCGCAGAAGTATCTCCAGCACTCAGAATGAGAACGTCTGCATCATGGTGGACGGCAATAATACAGTTACGACGCAGACTTTTGACTACACCACTGGGCCTGTGCGCTTGCACCGTGTGGGCGACTACAACCTGGCGAGCTGGATGACTGTGGCAGACAGCATCACGAAAACCGTGTGTGTCCGCATCAAGAGTTTCGGCATGGACGGTAAGGAAAAGAAGGGCATAAACTCCTCGCTCTTGCTGACCGGCACCAACATCGACGAGTTCGCCATCGTGCCCGACATGGATGCCAAGTCACTGAGTAATGTGGCGCTGCTTTGGCGTGAGCAGGTTCTCGAGAACGACACCTTGCGCATGCGTATCCGCGCTTCGCGTCTGGTGCCTAACCAGGATGGCAGCTTCCATCTGGGTACGCCTATCACCGCAGTGCAGACAGAGGCGGGCGGCATCATATATAACTTCGACGGCTACATGACCAAGGAGAAGATTGACGTGTGCTTTGTAGGTGCCGACAAGACAGGCCTCACCCAACTCAACCGCAAGGCAGCCTACTTCGGCAACGCCTTCGACTATAGCATTCAGTTCGACCCGCAAGAGAATCAGGGCTTCCAGAGCCACAAGGATATGATTACGTTGCTCGTCACCGTTACCAACTACGGCACCTCGACCATCAAGAACTGTGTGCTGACAGTGGGCAATGATAAGAGCTATCCGCTCAATATGACCGTCTATGCCGGCCAATCCGTACCGGAGCGTATTACTATACCTTATACTATGGGCACTGGCATCGACACCAGGATGAAGGTGGAGTACGACGACGTGCTCGGTCTCAACGACGAGGAGGAGAAATCTAATGCCCGTAGTTCATTCAGGTCATTGACTGAAGCCGGCCAGCGAGGTCAGAACATCCGCGAGCTGAGCACGGCCAGGTTCTATCCCTACAAGCCGAAGCTGAAGTGCTTCGTGGTGGCTCAGAAGGTGGACAAGAACGGCGACAACTACATCACCATCTGTGTGCGCAACTACTCTCCTCGCCGCTTGCCGAAAGGCTTTGCTATCATCGTGGGCCTGAAGGAAACGTCCTACGGTTCAATTGTTTACACCACGAAGGGCAACGACCACATCAAGTATGAGACCAAGACGCTACTCTGCAACTATGAGGATTCCGACAAGGGTGACGGCTACATGCACGACTGCGGCAGCTACCGAGCAGGCTACGTCACAATCAAGGTGCCTGGCGTCACCGAGAAGGAGAAGATGTATGTCGGCGCTACGCTAGCCTACAAAGTTCCGCTCATAGATAAATACGTGGGTCTCAGGGGTGGTACTTTCTGCGGCAGCGACAACAGCGGCGTGGTGACACTCAGTCCTTCGTCTGAGGTGGTGGCTGTGAAGCACGTCTTCAGCAACGACGACAAGGCCTCCCGGATGCACGTTAGCCGCTCGGGCAACCATCTGGTAGTAAGCGGCGTGAAGGCTGGTGAACAGGTACGCCTCTATCAGGCCAACGGCACCGTGCTGGCCCGCAAGAGGGCAGGTGGTGACGGCAAGGCAGTCTTCCCAATGATGCAACTCAGCGGGGTAGGGCTGATTTCCTCCGGCGACGAGACGGTGAAATTTGCGTACTAACATTGAACATTGATCATTGAACATTGATAATTGATGATTATGAAAAAGAAGATATGGACAATTCTGCTGGCGGCGATGACTGCCATGCAGGCCAGTGCGGTGGACATCACCGACCCCAATCTGATATGGGACGGCAAGAAGATAGAGGATTTCAAAGTGTATAAGGACACCAAGACCATATACATCTACACGCCCGGCCAGTTTATTGCCCTCCACGACAAGTGGGAAAATTATAAGAGTGGCGATAGGGGCTACTCAGGCTGGACCATCTACCTGATGAATGACATCGACCTGAACAACCAAAACATCCAGCCCCTGACCATCGGTTGGTACGACGGTCACCGCTTCGGCGGCAACTTCGACGGACAGGGTCACACTATCAAGAATATCTATATCGGCGGCAAGGAGGACGACCGCGCACTCTTTGGCTGGATTGACAACGGCAGGATAGAAAATCTCAGGCTGGAGAATGTCTATGTTGAGGCCGGCGACGGCGGCAACGAGCATATCGGTGCCCTCTGCGGCAAGATGGAGAACCATAGTACCATCTCCCACTGTGCAGTGGTCAACTGCACGGTCAAGGCGACGGATGTCGACGACGGCGATGAAATAGGTGCCATCTGCGGCTATATGAAAAATGACTGTAACGATATCTTGTATTGCTACAGCGACGCCACCATCGAGGGTCGGAGCCAACTGGGCGGCATCGTCGGCAAGGTGGAGAAAGGCGGCGACGGCTCTAGTGTGCAACACTGCTACTTCACCGGAAAAATCATCCACCACGACGACGAATTCTACGCTTCCATTGCCGGTGAGCGTTACAGTCAGAAGCTGCGGAATAATTTCTACCTCTACCGCGATGATGGTGTGAGGGGCACTGGTTGGGACGGTGGTAGCGCCGACCCCAGCGGTGAAGAGATTGCGTCGTGCACGGAAGAACAGATGAAGCAACCCTTGCTGTTCAGCATGTATAATGACGAATACACTCTCGAGGATGATCAGTATGTCTATCCTCTTAATGGCTATCCCGAGCTGAAGGTGTTCCTACGCTATAATCCTGGCGACTCGTTCTACACGACGAATGTGGGCCACATGGACAGCAACGAGGCCGACTCCATCCCCGGCTACCTTAGGGTAATAAGCAAGGAGGAAGTGGAAAAGAAGAAGATGGTGGAAGATGAGACCATCTCCTGGACGGAAGTTACCTCCGCCGTCGTAACCCTTGAGAAGGCCATTGGTGCAACGGGAAATAACGACTTTGTTGTCAACGGCAGCCTACACTCCTTCTTCAGCCCTATTCCGCTCACCACCACCGGCCTCGGCGCCAACGCTTTCGAGCGTCTGGGCACGGTGAATCGCGTCCTGCTGCCCGAGACGCTCGACAGTATTGCCGTTCCCCAGCGCCACAACGTCCAGAAGGACTTTGTGTTCAGCAACGACCTCTCTGGATGCGCCGTGAAGGACGATGCCCTCTACGACATGAACCACCGCTTACTGCTCACGGCGCTCAAGTCGCCGGAAACGCTCACCATTCATCAGGAGTATGCCGACAGTATTGCCGACTACGCCTTTGAGAATATGAAGGATTTGAAGACGCTCTATGTGGACACTTGGGTGGAAGCCGGTCGCGAGGTGGACGACGGCGAGAATCCCCCGCCAGTCCTTAAACTGATGGGCGGACATGCCTTCGACGGCTGTCCGGCAGACCTCGACATCTTCATCAAGGACGGCACGCAGTATCAGCTCTTCCTGGGCTATCAGGCCTCAGGAGGCTACGGCTACAGCAACGCCGACTATTGGAACCTGTTCTACTCCGAATATCAGGATGTCCCCAACCACATGTTTACCTACTTCCCCGTAAATCGTGATGAGACAGGTCTGGGAACCCTGATGCTCGCTTATCCTGTGGAACTGCCTGATGGCGTGAAGGCATGGTGGGCAAAAACCATCAGCAACAAGACGCTATATGTACAGGCATTGGATACACAGGTGATACCGGCGTTTACGCCTGTGCTGCTCACCTATGAGGGAACAGGACCGCTCTATCTCTCACATTATGAAGGAGACAAACCAGGTGCTGCAACCGATTATGAGAAAAACCTCTTCAAGGGTAGCGTTGACCCAGGTGGTCATAAGATGACGTCGTCAGAAATGATGAGTAACTTCTTCACGCTGGATAAGGGCAACGACAATCTCATGGGCTTCTATCCATATCATCCGAAGAACAATACGCTGCCGTCATACACCGCGTGGCTGGCCCTCAGCGATATTCCTGGTGGCAATGAGCTGCTGATAAGTTTTGACGAGCCTCCGACGGGCATTGAAACGATGTCAGATGTAAGAGGTCAGATGTCAGATGT
>Ga0326512_10000976_pt1 | contig 23488 bp, 34 predicted proteins | sample 1_2617_0518_D_FD_203652 | JGI IMG/M metagenome (GOLD analysis project Ga0326512, IMG submission 203652) | Bovine rumen microbial communities from UC Davis, California, United States - 1_2617_0518 | ecosystem: Host-associated > Mammals > Digestive system > Stomach > Rumen | place: USA...
TGGGCGCATATCTCGCAGATGTTTTATTATCGCCCCCAAACAGGAGAAAAAATGATTTACGGAATTGATTACTTAAGGGACAAGCTCTCGACGAAGCAGAGCCGGATCAGGACGCGGTACAGCTACTATGAGATGAAACACCTGGCACAGGACTTCCGCATCAGCACGCCTCCGCAGCTGAGGAGCTGGATGAATTGCCTCGGATGGTGCTCAAAGGCTGTGGACTCGATGGCTGACAGACTCGTCTTCAGGGAATTCGCAGACGACAACTTCAACATCAACGAGATCTATGCAATGAACAACCCTGACATTCTCTTCTCGAGTGCTATGCAGGGTGCGCTGATCAGCTCCTGCGACTTTATCTACATCAGCCCGGATGAGGACGGCTATCCTCGGATGCGCGTCATATCCGGAGCGAATGCGACCGGCACGATGGATCCTATCACAGGAATGCTCGAAGAAGGCTATGCGGTACTGGACAGAGACAAGGACGGCACGCCTCTGCTCGAGACATATTTCCTGCCGGGTCAGACTATCTACTATAGGAAAGACTCGACAGGCGTGATGTCGTATGAGTACAACGTGCCTTATCCGCTTCTGGTTCCTATCGTGAACAGACCTGATGCGGTCAGACCATTCGGGCACTCGCAGATATCAAGAGCGTGCATGAGCATAGTGGACAGCGCGATGCGTACTGTAAAGCGCTCGGAGATCTCCGCAGAGTTCTACAGCATACCACAGAAGTATGTGCTCGGCACGGATCCTGATGCCGAGCCAATGGATAAGTGGACTGCAGCAATGAGCGCCATCCTCGAGATAACCAAAGATGAGGACGGCGACAGGCCAATAATAGGCCAGTTCCAGCAGCAGACCATGACACCGCATCTTGAACAGCTGAGGCTGTTTGCTTCACTGTTTGCGGGCGAGACGGGGCTGACTCTGGAAGACCTCGGCTTTGCATCGGGCAATCCTGCAAGCTCGGAGGCAATAAAGGCTGCACACGAGAACCTGAGGCTCAAGGTCAGAGCGGCACAGAGATGCTTCGGAAGCGGATTCCTCAATGCAGGATATCTTGCTGCTTGTCTCAGAGACAACACGAATTACAAGCGCAATCAGTTCTATCTGACAAAGCCTAAATGGGAACCGGTCTTCGAGCCGGATTCGGCGGCAATGTCAGGCATAGGCGATGCGGCTCTCAAACTTCAGCAGTCCTTCCCGGATTACTTTGACGAAGAGAAGTTAAAGGATCTGTTAGGAGTATAGATGACACTGTTACGGTACTGCTCCGGTTAAAGCAGGGAGGTGTTTATGGACGAAGACAAACTGCGTCAGCAACTTGAAGAGGCGATAGAGGCGGACCCGAAGCTGTGGGAACGTGTGCTGAAGCTCGATTCCGGTATCGGCACCTATGAAGAGGTCAACGACATAGCGGCCTTCTTAGGAGACAAGATAGCGGACGAGCTGACAAAGGCATACAGCCCGGAGGAGCTTGAGGCGTATATGCGAGCCGGGCACGACCTGATATCGCTCTTTGCACAAACGGCGCAGAGGAATCTGAACGACGCAGCGGGCATCGGCCTGAAGCCGATGGTAACGAAGCCTCCGAATGCCAGGATAAAGTCCCTTGTGGATGACATCGCTCTGGTGGATCCGGAGCAGCTTGCGGACGAACTTGCGAACGTGATCCCGCCTGAGATGCTTTCGATGGTGGATGCTTTCGTCAAGTACAACGCGGACTTCCAGGCAAAGGCAGGGCTTCGACCGATAATAAAGCGCATGTGGTCGGGAAGCTACCCGAGCCACGACACAAAGCATACTGACTGGTGTCACGACCTTGCCGGAGAATACGATTACGGCTCGGAGCCGAGAAACGTATACGCACGGCACAAGGGCTGTCGATGCAAAGTCGAATACTTCCCCGACAGGAAGGCGATAGGACGCATCACAGCACTTGCAAAGGGCGAGATAGACCGAAGCAGTGTCCTCTGGAATACGAGAGCGGACACGCTTGAGAGAAGACTAAGAAGAGCAAATAAGAAATAGCAACGGAGGTACGGGATGGACGTCAGATATGGACGCCAGACTCCCACAAGCTCCGTTGTACTTCCTTACACCGAAACACTCGGGACGAGGGCGATAGATCTGTACAAAGAGACAGGAAGAGCGCCACAGCCCTGGCAGGAGGCCCTTGTGTATGACATAAGGGCAATCGATGAAGAGGGGCTGTTCGTCCATTCAAAGTTTGGATACGAAGTCCCGAGACGAAATGGCAAAGGAGAGATCATCACAATCATAGAATTGGATGACCTTTTCGCCGGGAGAAGGACGCTTCACACGGCGCACCGGACGACTACATCGTCCTCTGCATCGCTGAGGCTTGCGACTCTTCTCAAAGACATGGGATACCAAGAGATCCAACGCATCAGTCGCGATGAGACTTATGAGAAAGCCTACACCTATTCGAAACAATTCGGATTGGAGCGCATCCGGCTCCTGGATACCGGCGGGTCAGTAGACTTCCGCACCAGAACATCAAAGGGCGGGCTCGGTGAAGGCTTCGACACATTGATAGTGGACGAGGCGCAGGAATACACGGATGATCAGCAGAGTTCACTGCAGTACGTTGTTACTGACAGCATGAACCCGCAGACGGTCCTCTGCGGTACGCCTCCGACGATGGTCTCATCGGGTACCATCTTTCCGAAGCTGAGAGCGGACTGCTTATCGGGCAAGACGGAAGATACCGGATGGGCTGAATGGTCCACTGAGCACAAGGCCGATGTGAATGACAAGGATCTCTGGTACGAATGCAATCCGGCAATGGGCTATCAGCTGTCAGAACGCAAGATAAAGGCCGAAGACAAGAGTGACGAGCTGGACTTCAACATCCAGCGACTCGGCTATTGGTCAACAAGCAATCTGAAGTCGGAGATATCCGTCACAGAATGGGATAGCCTTAAATGCGAGAGTAAACCGAAGATATCACCGCAGTTATATGTTGGAGTCAAATTCAGCAAGACTGCGGTCTCGGTCTCTGTCGCATCCAAGACCAAAGACGGCAAAATATTCTTTGAGGTCATTGACTGCCAGTCATTGCGCACAGGTAATGCCTGGATAATCCAATTGCTCAAGACCATGCAGCCGGAGGCAATCGTTATTGATGGATCCGGAGCGCAGAACATCCTCAAGGCCGAACTTGAAGAGGAAAAGGTCAGGAACATCATCCTGCCGACGGTCAAGGAAATCATCATAGCCAATGCGAAGTTCGAGCAGTTGCTTTATGCGGAAGAGATATGTCACATGGGTCAGCCTTCGCTGAAGCAGGTGGTAACCAACTGCGAGAAGCGGGCAATCGGTGCCAATGGCGGTTTCGGCTACAAGGCGCTTTTTGATCAGATGGAAATAGGGCTGCTTGACTCGTGCATACTCGCAATATGGCAATGCTCGGAAGGTAAGGAAAGAAAGAAACAAAGGATAAGTTATTAAGGCGGGCAATTCGGCTCGCTTTTTTAATAAGCAATTTACGTGACTACAACGGTTAAGAGTGGGAGGAACAACATGGCAGAAGACAGAACATTTACTCAGGAGGAAGTCAATCAGCTCGTCGGCAAGGCGAGACTTGAAGGCAAGGAAGCAGGGCGCAAGGAGTTCGAAGGATGGATATCGCCTGATGAACTGGCAAAGCAAACCGCAGAGCTCAGCGAACAGCTTACCGGTCTCAATGATCAGATCAGGACTCTTTCTGACGAGAAAACAAATCTGCAGACACAGCTGACAGAAAAGGACGGACAGATCGCGAAGTACGAGATCGACTCGGTAAAAACGAGAATCGCGAGAGAGTGCGGACTTTCCTATGAGGCTATTGGATTCATACAGGGCGAAGATGAAGAGGCTATCCGCAAGAGCGCCGAATCACTCAAGAACCTTGTTGGATCTGCAAAGACGCCGCCTCTGGGCAACCCGGAGACACCACCTGAAGAAGATGGTGTTACGGCGGCGTTCAAGCAAATGAACCCAAATATTAAATTATAAGGAGAATCGACATGGCACAGGACACCAATAAAATGGAAACCTATTCGAAGATCGTGGACGCAAAGCTCAGAGCTAACTCTGTATTTGCTGCAATCTTCAATCAGAGACACGATGGTGCTGGAGCTTCCGGCGCTGTAAAGATTCCTGTAAGAGCTGAGGCTACTGCAGGACAGTACGTAACTGCAACAGGTCTTGCTATCAGCAACCCTGCAACAACTTATCAGACACTCGTTCTCGACAACGATTACGCTGTCAACGAGCTCATCGACGGCTTCATGGCTGCAGCTGTTCCGGACGGAATGATAGCAGAGAGACTCGACTCCGCTGGCTATGCACTGGCTAACGTAGTTGACGCTGCACTCGCAAATGCACTCATCTCTGGCGGCACAGCTTCAAGCGACACAACTGCTCTCACAAAGAGCAACGTATATGAGAAGCTGATCGGCGACATCACAACTGTTAAGAAGGCAAAGGTAGACCCAAGCAAGATCTGGATCGCTGTTACTTCTGACACATATGCAAAACTGATCCAGAGCCCAGAGTTCATCGCTGCTACTGCTAACGTAGGCGAGCTCGAAGCTGGTTTCGTAGGCAGGCTCGCAGGTATGCCGGTTTACGAAGCAATCAACCTTAACGGCATCACAACAGGCTCCGGCTCCTCGCAGAAGACTGTTGACTATGTTGTCGGCAATGGAGACTTCTGCCACTTCGTAGATGCTTGGAACGTTCCAGTAGGCGTTTACGACCTCGCTGACGGCGCTCACATCGGATGCTCCGCAGTACAGGGCCGCAAGGCATTCGGCTACAAGATCACACAGCAGACCTCTGTCGTTTACCATAACGCTTAATAGTGAGTGAGGTGGTAAAATGGCGGACTATGCAACTGTGGCAGACATTGTCACGCTGTGGCGTCCGCTAAATCCTGACGAGGAAAGTCGTGCTGAAGCGCTGATACCTTTGGTATGTGACTCGCTCAGAACGGAAGCAATTATGAGAGGCAAGGACCTCGATGCAATGATCGAGGCTGAACCAACACTCGCTTCCGTAGCGAAGTCTGTCACTGTTGATGTAGTAGCCAGAACGCTAATGACATCCACAAACTCCGAACCTACGACACAGTTCTCAGAATCGGCTTTAGGCTACTCCGTCTCCGGTACATATCTCGTGCCGGGCGGAGGCCTTTTTATAAAGAAGTCGGAACTGTCGAGGCTTGGACTCAGAAGGCAGAAGCTGGGGGTGATTGATTTATGTCCAGAATCAGAGGAATAGCGGTCACTCTTTACGACTTGACTCAGACGGGTACGGACCCACTGAACAAGCCGATTTATACGGAGACGCCCGTACAGGTCAACAACGTGCTTGTTGCTCCGGTCAGTTCGACCGAACAGCTTGAAACGTACACACTGACGGGACGCAGGGCCGTATATCAGCTTGGAATACCAAAAGGTGATACACATGATTGGAAAGCGGGCAAGAAGGTCAGCTTCTTCGGTGCTGACTGGAGGGTCATCGGGATCCCGACAGAAGGCATCGAGGAGATGATACCGCTCGACTGGAACAAGAAGGTACAGGTCGAAAGATATGAGCAAGGGTAAATTCGTGTTGAACAGTGCGGGCGTAAGGGCGCTCCTCCAATCTCCGGAAGCATTGAATGTGGTCAAGGACTACGCCTATGAAATCCAGAGCAGAGCAGGGGACGGCTACGAGGTCACGTATATGGTGGGAAAGAACAGAGCAAACGCATCTGTCGCTGCCATGACACCTGAAGCCCGCAGAGACAACTACGAGAACAATACATTGCTCAAGGCCAGAGGAGGTGGCGTATGATCGAAACTCTCATAATCGACTACCTCAGCGAACACCTTGAGGTATTTGTCGGTATGGAGGCTCCTGAAGAGACGGCAGATTATGTGCTGATCGACAAGACAGGAAGCAGCCGAACCAACCATATCATCACATCATCCTTTGCCATTCAGTCGTATGGAGCCACGTTGTATGACGCCATGCTTCTGAATGCAGAGGTGACTGAGGCTATGGATGGTCTTATCGAGCTTGATCAGATAACAAAGGTCGAGCTTGAAACAGATTACAACTTCACAAACACGGAGACCAAGCAGTATCGCTGGCAATCCGTGTACAACATCACTCACTATTAGGAGGAAATACATGGCACAGACGGTAGGAAACGTTAGCGCCGGCAAGCCTGCAATAGGTGGAGCAGTTTACAGGGCTGTCGCGGGAACAACTCTCCCGACAGATGCGACTACTGCACTTGCGGCGGCTTTCAAGGCGCTCGGATACTGCAGCGAGGACGGACTGGTCAACTCCAATTCCCCTTCGACTACAGATATCAAGGCGTGGGGCGGCGATACCGTCCTCACGGTACAGGAAGAGAAAACTGATACGTTCAGGTGCACTCTCATTGAGTCTCTGAACGTTGAGGTCCTCAAGGCCATCTACGGAGACAGCAACGTTTCGGGTACTCTTGCGGGAACGAGCGGGATCACCATCAATGCAACAGCAGACGAACAGGCAACTGCAGTCTGGGCTGTTGATATGGCGATGAACAGCAACACCAAAAAGAGAATCGTTATCCCTAACGGCAAGATCTCCGAGATCGGTGACATCTCCTACACAGATTCTGATGCGGTCGGCTATGAGATAACCATCACAGCGCTTCCGGATGCAAACGGCAAGACGCACTATGAGTATCTCAAACAGACATCGTCATCGAACTAAGGAGATATAAAGGAGGTGGATTATGAAAGTAAAACTGCATGACGGCTTTGAGGTCGAGATAGATGAGAAGCATCTGAACGACTGGAATATGCTGAAAATGCTTCGAGGCATCGACAGGGGCGAAGCTGCCCTGGTCGTCGATGTCGCCGAAATGCTTCTTGGCGGAGAAGATCAGGTCGATGCGCTTGCAAAGCACTTTGAGGTCGAGGGAGTAACCTCTGTCGATTCGATGGTGGAAGCACTGCGTGAGATCATGGAATCCGCTTCAGAATTAAAAAACTCATAATCCTCGCCAGCATGATCGAGCTCGATGAGGACGCACTTATCTGCGACCTTGCCGAGACATATCAGATTTATGATTACAGGTCGCTTCCAGTCAAACTGGTGGCGACCTTATCTGCTGGTTTGAGGGAGAATTCAAGAATCAAGATGGCTGCGGCCGGAGTGCCGGCAACGCAGGATATTATACTCCTTGCTACGATAGCAGACAGGGTAGAGGCGTTCCGTTATGGATTCTCGGATGATGCGTCCAGAGGAGTTAACCGGCCTATATCATTGGTCGAGGCATTGTTCAGCGAGGAGTCAGAAGACAAGAATAAGAATGGCATTGGCTTTAAGTCCGTAGAGGAACTGGAAGCCTTTTTCGCCAAATTCGAAGGAGAATAAAACATGGCAGGCACAACACTTGGAACTGCATATGTACAAATCGTGCCATCAGCGGAAGGAATCAAAGGCTCCATCACAAACGTGCTTGGAGGCGAGGCCGAATCCGCTGGCACTAATATAGGCGGAAAGATTGCAACGTTTGCAAAGAAGGCTCTCGCCGCAGGTGCTGTGATCAAGGGCGTAAAGGATGCGCTTGCCGAGGGTGGCAAACTTCAGCAGTCATACATCGGCGGCCTTGAGACGCTTTACGGCGATGCGGCTCAGGCGGCAAGAGACTATGCGAAGGATGCAGCAGCTGCCGGGATCTCGATGAACGACTACGCTGAACAGGCGGTATCGTTCGGTGCGGCATTGAAGGCTGCATATGGAGGAGATACTAAAGCGGCGGCTGACGCGGCAAACACTGCCATACTCGATATGGCTGACAATGCTGCGAAGATGGGCACACCGCTTGAGTCAGTTCAACAGGCATACCAGGGCTTCGCAAAGGGGCAGTACATGCTTCTTGATAACTTAAAGCTCGGATATGGCGGCACGAAGACAGAGATGGAAAGGCTCCTCGCTGACGCTCAGGAGCTGACTGGAGTAGAATACGACATCGACAATCTTGGTGACGTATACGATGCTATCCACGTTATCCAGGGCGAACTTGGATTAACTGGTGTCGCTGCTGAAGAGGCAGGGCAGACGCTGACCGGCTCGTTTGCGGCGGTCAAAGCAAACTATCAGAACCTTGTAGGAAGCCTTGCCATAGGCGAGGACATAACGGAACCGCTGAACGGACTGGTAACGGCAGTCAGCAACTTCGCATTCAATAATCTGATCCCGTTGATAGGAAACATCGTAAAGGCTCTGCCGGGCGCGATAGTGACATTCATACAGCAGGGTGTGCCTATGCTTATGCAGGGCATCCTCGGCGTGGTATCGAGCATGGCCTCGAGTATCGGGACCTTTGCGAATTCCATATCCAGCGAGAAGGTAGCAACGTGGGCGAAAACCATGCTGCCTAAGATGCTTTCAGCCGCCGCGCAGATAATCGGAAGATTCGCAAGCGGTCTGGTCAGGAACATGGGCAAGGTTATCACTGCGATCGGCAAGATAGGACTTGCCATCGTCAGAGGCCTCGGCTCAGCTATATGGGGCAAAGTCAGGGCAGCTGCTAACGGCATCAAGGAGAGATTCCTGCAGCCTATCGAGGCGGCAAAGAATAAAGTGAAAAGCATCCTCGATAAGATAAAAGGCTTCTTCCCGCTCAGTATCGGCAAGATATTCAGCGGATTAAAACTTCCGCACTTCAGTGTGTCCGGAGGCTCTGCGCCGTGGGGCATCGGAGGAAAAGGCTCTATGCCGTCCTTCAGTGTTTCGTGGTACAAGAAGGCTGAAAACGCGCCATATATGTTCGGCGACGCTACTCTCTTCGGAGCGGGCGAACGTAATGACGAGATACTGTACGGCAGGGCGGCTCTGATGCGAGACATCAAGGAAGCTACAAACGGCGGTAATACGTACAACGTTACTCTGAACGCGAACGGGGCAGAGAATCCTGAGCAGTATGCGCAGAGGTTTGCGCGTGAGCTTCGCAGACAGGTGCGTATGGGCACCATTTAAGGAGCATTTATGGCTAAGAAAACAACAAAAGCCAATACGGGCTTATCAATAAAGAGGGATGGAAATAAGTTCACGGCCTCGTGGAAGATAAAAACCAAAGACGCGGACTCCCAGCATGTGCGTTATAGACGCCATAACGGAAAGAAGTGGCTGAAGTGGACTACGAAAACAGTTAATAAGGGTGCGACAACGTATTCCTTTACGATGGATTCATCCTTGACTATCAATAAGCTGCAGGTGCAGACGCAGATACGCAGATCACCGACAAGCAAGTATAAAGCGTCATCGTGGGAAAAGTCATCGGCGGTATTCGATCTCAAGAGCCCACCGGCTCCGGTACTTACTGTATCAAATGTTTCTGCGAACCAGACCACCTTCAGCTGGACGATAGAATCATCTGCCAGCGGAAGCAGATGGCTCAGGCGCTGCAGATACAGAACGAAGTTCACCACGACGCCTGACGCAGATTCAGGATGGTCAGATTGGGCAACGGCATCTGACCCAAGTTATACATATACGGATAACGAGCTCGGTAAAACGAGAATATTCCAAATCCGTGCAGTAGGCCCGGGAGGGAAATCCGCTATACAATCGCAGAGGCACGTCATTACTACACCTCCTGTGGCAACATGGCGGGACCCTAAAGTCTCATGTTCAGAGCAGGCTTCGTATTACAAACTGACATACAGCGTGAGCATCAGCGGTTCTACGGATACTGTTGACAGCATAGCCCCGCAGTATTACATAGGAAAGCCTGATGCGAGCATGAACTGCCCGAGTGGAGTTTCGTGGACTGACGGGGCTACATACAACTACTCGAATGGGAACACGAACTACACATTTGCACTGACAACGAACGACCTTATAGGCGAAGACGAGTGCCTTTGGGCAAGGGTAAAGACTGTACATGATTCGCTTGAGTCTTATTCGGAAGCATATAGGGTTCTGACCGGAAGGCTTGCCGCTCCGACAGCATCAATCAGCATGTCAGGTACTCCAACGGCTTCAGGCTTTACTGTATCTGTGGCCATAGAGGCAGCGGGGACGGAAGTGCCTGGAGCATATGCGCAGGTATTCCTTGAGAAAAGTTCCGCTCCGGGACTCGAGAAATATATCCTCATCGGAACAGTACCGAATGGGTCTCAGTCGGCTAGTATTACAAGCTCCATAAATCTGACAAAGGAAGCTGGTTATAGCATACATGTCAGAAACGTGACTGCTGATGGCAAGTCAATGACATCTGCCTTCTTTGACTACACTTCATCGATGCCTCAGGCACCGGAGCTGACTAACGTGGAGCCAACAACCACAGCTGGTAAGGTGTTTCTCAAATGGACAAACCGATGGGCAGATGCGACTGGCGTAATCGTAGCGTGGACAGATGATCCGGATAACTGGATGTCTAATGACAGCCCAGAGACATTCGAGATAGAAGAGGTCGCCAGCGAATGGTATATAACCGGGATTGAAACGGGTAAGACATGGTGGTTCAGAGTTCGTTCTGTGCGTGAAGCAGAGGAGAACGTAACGTACTCATCATGGTCAGAGGATATGTCAATCGACCTATCTTCAGCACCGGCTGTCCCGCATCTGTATCTGTCAGAGGAGACAATAACCGAAAAAGATACTGTTACGGCATATTGGTCGTACATGACTACCGACGGGACCGCACAGGTGTCAGCAACCATCGTGGAAGCAACCCTGTCCAATGGCACATGGACTTATGGAAAGACCGTAGGTGCTACCACATCAGCGCAGCATATCGACATAGAAGCGCGTAAGCAGGGATGGACTAATGGCCAGACGAAATATCTGGCGCTGCAGACAGGATCCGGCTCGGGCGGCCTGTCAGACTATTCGACACCAGTCAAACTTGTCATAGCGGCCAAGCCAACGGTATCCATCTCAGATACAGATCTCGCCTCAACAGACACCGTCACGGAATACTTTGAGGGTGATGGCAGCACTAAGGTGTTCACATGTGCAAATGTGCTTTCAGCTGCACCGACGGCAAAGGTCAATGGTGCGAGCAGGGCGTGCTCATATTCAGGTGATAAGGTTACGATGTCGACCGCGCCTGCAAGTGGGGCAACGCTGGAGATCACATACACAACGACTTCATACAAGGTGCTTCAGCATCTGCCTCTTTCCGTAACTGTAGCGGCTTCGAGTGCGGCAACGGTAACACTTGCCATCGAAAGAGATGAGGATTACCCGATGGAGCGTCCTGACGGAACAGACACGGACGGAGCAAGGGGCGAGACGGTATTTGTCGAGACGATGGAAGCCAATGCAAGCAATGCTTTCTCAGTAGAGCTTTATGAACTCATAGGCAGACTCGACGATGGTGCTCAGTATAGGCTCGTTGCCAATGTCTTCGACATGTATAAGCAGACTGCAAGGGCGGAGCTGCCGTTCAAGGTACACTGGTCGCATCAGGCTTGGGTGCCGACAGCGACGTTCGTAACGGACGCGGACAACTACATGGTCAAGATAACACCTGCATCAACTACGGACTACGAAGAGGGAGATACGTGCGACATATACAGACTCGGCATAGACAAACCCGAGCTGATATATCCGAACGCGACCTTTGGTGAGACCTACGTGGATCCATTCCCAGCATTTGGTGAACACAGCGGCTATAAGGTGGTCACTATCACAAAGACAGGGGACTACATCACAGAGGCGGGTTCCTTTGCTGAGTTCGACACCACAGAGGGCGATGGAACCTATACGCAGTTAAATACAGGCATGCTCGTCATCGACTTCGATGGGGAGCGGGTGGAACTGCCGTACAACATCACTCTCGATAATTCATGGAGTAAAGACTTCCAGAGGACAGCGTACCTCGGAGGCCATGTTGCCGGTGACCACAATAAAGCGGTCATGAGAGATCTTACGGCCGGCACAGTGACAACACGCAAGACAAACACTGATGTCATCGAGACCATTAGGCGCCTCGCAAGATATCCAGGGCTCTGCCATGTAAGGACTCCGGAAGGGAGCTCCTTCACAGCAGATGTGCAGGTATCTGAGAGCCTATCATTCGATTCTGCGCTGGCAAGTTATAACCTCACCATACAGAAGGTGGATATGGTCGGACACGATGGCATGACCGAAGATGAATGGAGAGAAACGCAATGATCTGGAAAGATGGCTTCACAGCTTCATACTATGCGGCCATACTCGAACCGAGGTCATGGCGCGAAACAGGACGGCTTGAGATAACGGGCGGTTCCATTGAGCGGTCGGGCGCTGACCTTCGCGAGTCAGCCGATATCGATGCAACGGAGCTGCCCGGAAGCGGAGAGGCGTGGGTTCGTATCTGGCTTGATGCTGATCAGGACGGAGTGACCCACGTTCCGCTTTTCACCGGCCTTACTTCCGCACCTTCAAGAGACATTGACGGCAGGCGCGAGACCTACAAGATCGAGTGCTATTCGGTGCTGAAGCCTATAGACGATATTCTGACCGAGCGAGGTTATTACATTCCTGCCGATGTTACGGCTCCACAGGCGGCGGCAAGACTGCTGCGTACAGGGATTGCTCCTGTTGAAGTAACGCCTGTAGCGGATCCACCGAGGCTTACTGAGGCGGTGATCGCGGAGGATGGTGAGACAAATCTGACTCTCGCTGAAAAGGTTCTCGAGGCGGTCAACTGGCGTCTCAGGATAGATGGATACGGCACGATCTATGTGGAGCCAAGCAGTAACGAAACCAAAGCGATGTTCGACGCTGTTGATAATGACATCATCGAGATGAAGGTTACCGACGAATATGACTGGTATTCGTGCCCGAATGTGCTCAGAGCAATATCCGGGGATCTCACAGCCATAGCGAGAGACGATGACCCAAGTTCAGACCTATCCACAGTATCAAGGGGCAGGGAGATATGGGCCGAAGAATCGTCAGTCAGCCTCGGCACAAATGAGTCGTTGGCGGCATATGCGCGTAGAAGACTTCGTGAGCTGCAGTCACCGGCGAGGTCGGTCTCATATTCGAGGCGGTTCAATCCCGATGTGAATGTGGGTGATGTAGTAAGGCTCAATCATCCGGAGATAGGCATTGATGGGGAATTTCGGATTCAGTCACAATCTCTTGAATTGACTTACGGATGCAGAACATCCGAGGAGGCGGTACTTGAGTAATACTACAAAGAAACTTGCGTCCGCTATCAGAGACGCATCTAAAGAGAAGACAGCGGGATATGATACCACCGCAACGGTTACCCGAATCGAGGGCAATACAGCATGGGTGCATATCCCCGGCGGAGTGGATGAAACCCCGGTTAAGCGAACTATAAACGCGCAGAAGGGCGATGCTGTACAGGTGCGGATATCCAACGGCAGCGGGTTCATAGTGGGAAACGCTACGAATCCACCGACCGATGATGCAAGGGCGATACAGATCGGCATGCTTGCGCAGCCTTCAATAGATTACGTTGCGGAACTTGCTGACAAAGATGTCACCGTCAAATCGATCACTGCCGCAACCGGATATATCGATGACCTTTACTCAAAGAACATCACAACTGAGAATCTTGAGGCGGCGAAGGCATATATCAAGGATTTGACGGCAGAACAGATCGCTGCCGGAGCCATAACCACTGATCAGCTTGATGCGAACTATGCTCATATCACGGAAGGCGTGATAGATAATGCAAAGATAGGCTATGCAGACGTAGATGATCTGGACGCGCATTATGCTCGAATCACAAACGGCATCATCGACAATGCGACCATCAATCATGCAGATGTAATTGATCTCAATGTCGATTATGCACAGGCGAATCTCGCAAACATTGACCAGGCGATAATCAATTCTGAGTGGGTAGATACCATCATGGTGCAGTCGGGGCTGATATCTCATGAAGGTACGATATTCGAGCTGGATGCAGTACAGGTTAATGCCAGCAAGATAAAAGCCGGCACTATTGATGTAGAGCGTCTGATTGTCTCTGTACCTGACCAGCAGGACCCAACCAAGATACACAAGTACATGGTTCATGTAGACCCGAGCACCGGCACTCCATCTTATGAAAAAATAGATGCCGATGTGCTTGAGGACTATACGATAACAGCAGATAAGATCGTAGCCGAGGCAATAACGGCAACAAAGATAACTACTGAAAATCTTGTCGGCTCTGGCGGGTGGATAAATCTTCGAAATGGAACATTTGCTTATGCTGACGCTGGCGAGAACAATTATCTAAAGTGGAATGGGTCAAAGCTACAAATAAAGGCTGATGAGTTCGTACTGTCTACAGGGCAGAACATACTTGATGCCATTGAGTCAATAGGCACATATTTCCTTGCCGGTGTTCCGACCTTAACAAACGAGCCTGCGGTGGACTGGACAACAGACAATCTCAAGCGCCAGCACCTTCGTGATGTTTATTACGATACAGATTCAGGTAAGAGTTATCGCTGGTCGCTCAGTACAGAAGAGGCGCTGCAGGATGAGAACGGTAACATCCTGCAGGACGAGGACGGGAATGACCTCATCGGAGGATTCGCTGAGGCAAGGTACGCATGGATACAGATATCCGATGGTGACCTTGATAACATCAGCGACAGGGTTTCGATATGCGAAACGAAGATAAGCCAGAATCAGGAAGAGATTCAGTTGAAAGCATCACAGTCCGACCTTGACCTCGCAACATCGAGGCTGACACAGGCCGAGACGACCATCACTCAGCAAGCACAGGCCATTGCACTGAAGGCCGAAGCGAGCTCGGTGTACTCAAAGCTGGAAGTGGATGGAAAGTTCCATGAGGGGCTGAATATAAGGACGTCATTTGCGGATACATCGATAACGCTGACTGCTACGGTGATCCTTGCGGGTGTAGATGTAACAAACAATTATATGCCAGGCGATTTTGAATGGTTTTATAGAATGCCGAACGGGGATGCCTTCGTAAAGGGTGATAGGACATCGTCATATGGCAAGAGCATCACCCTACAGAAGAGCGGCATGAAATACGGAAATTCGATAACATGCGTGTTCACCAAGAGGGCCGAGGAGCCGCTTCTTGATGGCGACGGCAATCCGCTCACTGATGAAAATGATGAGGCATTAACAGGATATGTGGAGGTAGCATAATGGCAAAAGAAAAAAACTTAACTAATGTAACTTCTTTAGCGGCAGCAGACTTTGTAAGAGTGGTAACCTCTGCCGGAGCATCTGTAAAAGGCACGATGGAGAATTTTGCAAAATCGCTCCTGACAACAGCTTTTTCAGGGCTGTCTCTTGGCGGTTCGCAGCAGTCAGTAAAAGACGCGCTTGATTCACTAAATAGCAAAACCTATTCGACACTAACAGTTTATGACGAAAGGGTAGAGGACTATATGCCTGCAGAGGCAGACTCGTCAAGGGTGGTAACCTGCGGCAATGTTGCTACTGTGTATTTTAATGTTGTATATCTCAAGGCAGTCACTTCAAGTCAGACATCGATTTTTTCACTTCCTTCAGGCATAAAACCTAAATACAACACCTATTCAGCGTGCGTGAATCGTACTTCTGGGAAGGTGTACCCTCTGCAAATAAGCTCTACGGGCAATGTTAACGTGATGTCTGGCGGACAAGTTGCAATAGGTGATCAAGTGGTCGGTCAAGCGACATTCGTAATCGATTAAAGAGAAAATAGCAAGTACATAAACACTACAAACTCGCAAGAACTTTTTGAGACGGTATTGTCATTTTCCTCTGCTGGGTTAGCTGTGGTTCGTTTTAGTGGAGGAGCGGGAACGACCATTGCAGGAAGCACCGCACAGCACATAGGAGTGGCAGTTAAAGCTGATACAAATACGGTAGACCTATTTGTTGGTTCTTATGCAGCCGGAAAAGTCTATGTTTGCAGAGTCACAAGACAATCCGTTGGCAATTATACGGTGGCAAGAAAAAGTGTAACACTTTCATAAAGAGAAATTTTGTTAATATAGCAAGCCTCCTGTAGTATAGCTGCAGGAGGTGAAACTATGTTAGACGAGATTATAAGCGCAGTCTGCAGAGATATGGAAGCAGATCTGACACAGGACCAGATCCGGAAGCTCGAGTCAATCATGTATATTCACAATCACAAAAATTAAGGAGAATGAAATGCAGTTAGAATCAAGCGTTACTCTTTTCGATGATAATAAGGTCGAATCCAAATTCGCCCAGCTCGAGATAACCGCCGATGGCATCACGTCAGAGGTATCGCGGAAGGTCGGAAATGATGAGGTGATTTCTCGGATCAATCAGTCAGCTGAGGCTGTAAAGATACAGGCTGATAAGGTAAACATCGAAGGAGCTGTCATCTTTTCATCTGGGCGATTGAGCACGAATAGCCTTGACAATGCCTACGACAGTAAAGGAGCTGCTACAGGGTCGGTAAACACTCTGAAAAACGACTTGATGTCATCATCGGGAACTACTGTTATTCATGGTGGCCATATCACTACCGGCACACTCGACGCGGATGCTGTAAATGCTAACAGTGGTACGTTCAGCACTGCAAATATTCCAAACTTAAGCGCAGGAAAGATAACGTCCGGAACTATTGACACGGAAAGGCTTAATATTGCTGGCGTAATCAATGCAATAAATGCCAACGGCACCACAACAATAGACGGCGGAAAGATAACCACAAACTCCATCGGAGCCAACAAAATAAAGGTGTCGGAGATAGAAATAGGTGCGGCTCAGATAGCATCAGGCACTATTAATTCTGCAAGGATACCGGACCTGTCAGCTGACAAAATAAAATCTGGTACCATCGCGTCTGAACGAATTGTTAGCATTGGTCCTTCTTCAGGTGCTCATTCGTCTGTAACAGCAAATGGGCTTGATGTATATACTGGCACAGAATCAGATGAGACCAGAGTAGCGCGGTTCGGCTCAAGTATAATACTCGGTGCCCCCCAAACTCCCCATCTTGAGATGGCAAAATCCGAATCGGGAACAATAACGCATCTTATTTTAAAAGCTTTTAATAAGAACGGTGTAAACTTTGGAGCATTACAGTATTCTTCAGATGTATCAGCAAACACATACTCCACCTATTTCCGAGCGTATGATACTGCTCACCCCGGTCAGTCTGCATATGCGGCAGGGCTTTCTTTCCGAGCCGGATCAGACTCAACTGTAAGAGTAGACGGGAAAAAACTGCTCGTTGAAGCTATACATCGTCTGACACCGAATGCTGATAGAACGGCATTTTCAATAGCCTCCAACCCGATAGGGGATGTTAAAAACGTGGATATAACTTCAGTATCTACTGCTATATCAGATGACACGGCGATTGATTTAACGGGCGGCTATGTCACGCTTGGATCAGGGACTTGGATAATTCTTGCAACCGTCACTTTCAGTGGCGCCGCGTCTGGAAAAGTTGGCGCCCGGCTAGTTACAAGCCCAACGCGTGCTTATGACAGCGGCGGAACCGCTCAGAACCACGGGTATGTGTTAGTCCCTGTTGCTACAAACACCACAAGGATCGCAGCTTTTGCCGTTGTGAAACCAACTGCGGCAACTACATATTGCTGGCTGAAGGCTTACGCAACGAAAGCGCAGAATGTTACTAACTATTTCATACGAGCTGTAAAGATATTTTAGGAGGAAAAATGAAATACATAGTTGTTGAATTACAAAAGGATGAAGATGGCGCAGTTGCTTCTTTAATAACAGCGCATGATAGCTTGTCAGAGGCCGAAAGCAAGTATTTTTCAGTCCTGTCATTTGCGGCAGTAAGTTCAATTCCGAAGCATTCAGCCGCGTTGCTTGATGAAGACGGATATCTCCATATGTCGAAAAGTTATGATCATACTATCAGCACACAGCCGGAGGAGGTGACAGCAGATGAAGGATAGACTCACAGCTATATTCAACCTAATGCAGAGAATCGAGACAAAAGGCGATTCTACACTCTTTATGGCTGATTGCATAAGAGAGCTTGCGAATGTTATCAATTCGATGCCGGAAGAAAGAGAGGTAAAAGAAGATGAATAAAGAATTCTGGAAAGCGGCAGGCATAAGAGCCTTCCGAACATTCTTGCAGGTAATCCTTGCGGTATGGACTGCGGGTCAGCTTATCACAGAGGTCGATTGGAAATTCCTTCTCCTGTCGGCCTTTTCTAGTGCAGTGTATTCACTTCTGACGTCGATCCTTGCGGGGCTTCCTGAGGTCGCGCTGGCTGATACTCTGTATGACCTTGATAACGATCCTGACGAGGACGCAGAGGACGAGTACCTTGAAGAAGATGACGAAGAAGGTGATGAATAATGGCATTACTTTCAAAGGCAGAGAGAAAAAGACGTCTTGAATATCTGGGATACAAAGAGGACGATGTTCTGAAGTTTCAGAAGAAGGCTTTCCCGAATCAGAAGTCACAGCAGGACGGAAAGTACGGCATCAATACAGACCGGGCATTGCGGCATTTCTATAATGTAAAGAAGTGTTGCAACCCGAACAATTTCAAGCCTGAAGAGTTCAGATGCGACTGCGGAAGATGCACTGGCTATCCGAGTTATATGAAGCAGGTCGAGCTGAAGCACCTGCAGCGCATCAGAGACCACTACAACAGACCTATGATTGTCACAAGTGGATTGCGTTGCAAGTACGCTAACGGCTCAAGCACAGGAAGCATACAGAACTCACTTCACCTTGTCGGGAGGGCTTGCGACTTCTACATGGCCGGAGTGACGGATACACTCGCCAACAGGAAGAAGTCCATCAAGTGGATCCGGAAGCAGCCGAACCATCACTACACCTACGGCAACGGCATCAACTCAAACGGATATGGGGTATATGCTCCTTACATGGGTAATGCGCTGCATACCGATGTCAACAAGGCTCCGGCGAAGAAGGCGAAGCCTAAAAACAAGATAGGCGAATGCGCTAATGAGTTCGCCTACAGCTCCAACACAAGCAAGGCAAACTATCCGAAGGGCGAACCGAAGGCAGTCTATAAAGACGCTCTGGCAAAGGCCTATCCGAATCATACGAAGTGGGGAACAGCACCAAGCAAGGGAGCAAGCTGTGATGTATTTGTAGGTACTTGCGTCAGATCTGCGGGAATCGACAAGAACTTCCCGAGAGGATTAGACGAGCAGATCGAGTACCTTCCGAAGTCATCCAAGTTCAAACAGGTATCCGTCACCACAAAGACTGTCAAGGATGGAGACATCATCGTATATGCCAAAAGTGGCGGCGGAGCACATATTTGCATCGCTTACGGCGGCAAGATAAAAGAGGCAGGCTACAAGCACTATTATCCGAAGACAACAAATTACCTGAAGCAGAGGCTGTCGAAGTCAGGTAAGAAGTGGCTGAAGGTTTACAGAGTGAGGTGATGGGCATGGACAGAAATACAGTGACAACAATCATCCTCGCAGTCCTTGCATCGAACGGCTTCTTTGCGCTTCTGCAGTTCCTGATCACGCGCTGGGACACGAAGAAGAACCTCAAAGGCACTCTAAAGAAGCTTGAGAAAGACGGGCTCAGGACGCAGCTGCTTCTGCTGATCCTGATGCGTCCGGACGAGGAGGGCGAGATCCTGAAGATCGCGCAGCACTACTTTGTGAAGCTGAAGGGCAACTGGTACATGACATCAGTCTTCAGTAAGTGGTGCAAGAGCAGAGACCTCAGGCCGGAGTGGTTCAACTTCGAAGACGAGACTGAATAGGGTCGCTCGTGGGGTGGGCGGCAGATACTTTCACCTCCTTTCTATAACATACACGCAAGAGAAAACCGGACACGACATGTCCGGTTCTTTTGCGTTTTTGAGGAAACCCATTGGAAACCTTTTTGCACGATTTTTACATTTTGCCAACTTCAGCAAATGCAAGGCATACAGCCTATAATCGTTGAAATTTCAATGCTTTGAGAACAAGAGCAGACAAGAGGAAACAAGAGCAGATAAGGGATTATGTGGGTTCGAGTCCCATGTCCTCCGCCACTAGAACCGTTGAAATCACGAGGTTTCAGCGGTTTTTTCATTGTCCGGGGAAACCCAAAAGTCACCTTTTTGCATAAAATCAGCAATTCGCCTCGATGATTTTGTCTCAGACTCAAACAGATGCGTGTATATGTTCAGCGTAGTTCCGATGTTGCTGTGACGGAGCGCTGCGGAGATCTCAGCGATGTCAAACTCGCCTGAGGCATTGAGCATCGAAGCGAATGTGTGCCGGAGCCCATGCAGCGTGACATCCGGGAGACCGTGCTCTTTGGTGAATTCTTTTATCTGCCTTTTTGCATAGTCAGGCCGCATCGGTTCGGAAGCGTACTGGATCAGGAAGGGATTCTCTATAAATGGATCCTCTTCATGCTCCTTCATCAGCTTCACGATATCCTCCATCACAAACTCAGGAACCTTGATAACGGCTCTTGACCTCTCTGTCTTTGTATCCTGTATGATGTCCTCGCATTTCATCCTGTGCCGGGTGCGCTTGATCGCTATGGTCAACCAGGTGACATTGACATCCTCATTCATAAGGCCCATTATTTCAGATCTGCGCAGACCACAGAAAAGCGCAAGCTCATACACGACCTTGAGGTCGAGCGTGGTGTCCTGCAGAGCATCAACGAATTTGTTGATATCCGCCTTTGTCAGCACCGTGATGTCCGGCTTCTTCTGCTTCGGAATGACTACCGCATCACAAGGATTATATGTCAGCATCTTGCTTCTGATTGCCATTTTGTAGGATGACGAGAGAAGGCTCACATATCCCTTTATGGTCTTTGGGGAAGCCTTCTTCGGATACCCCTTCTTAGGCTCTCCCTTCATCGCTGAGGCGATAAACTTCTCTATCTGATAAGGTGTTAGGTCTTTCGCTTTAATGCCCTTAAAAGCCGATTTAAGGCGTTTCGCGTATGACTCATATCCAGTCAGAGTTGTCTCTTTGAGCCCCTTGATGCGCTGCATATCGATGTACGCATCCAGCAGATCTGCGACGCTTTCGGCGGTCAGTGTTTGCAGACATTCTGCCTCAAATACGTCATACTGATCCTTTGCGTTTTTCTTTCCGGTAATCGTGACAGTCTTGGACCATTGCTTCCTGGTCCCTCGCGACGCGGATCCTGTCGACACGATCAGCTTCGCTTTTGTTCTTGATAAGTATTTGATTGCCATGTCTCACTCCAAATGTCTCAAATACTCGATTTCGTCAACTGACTTGTCAGTCTCGTCAAAATCTTTCGCCTCCAGATGCCTTAGTTCATGCTCATAAGTCTCTCTCTGCCGCTCGATGCTGAGCCGGCTGTTGAGGACTACCGTGTAATAATCCTCTTCGTCGAATGTCTTTACCAGCATGCCTGGAATGCGTGGAGGGAAATCCGCATATATTACCCTTACTTCGTTCATTTGTATCCCACACCTCCTTGTGGGAACATAGTAATCTATTATCAGTGCTATTTTTTGGACAGCCTATCTAGTAGGTCTGCGGCCATCTGGACGTCTTCTGTAGTAGCTTTTCTGGAAGCATCGAAGAGAATGCGCATCTCAGGACGTTCATAAAGCTGCTGAGCAAGCTCTGCGACCTCCGGATCAAGATAGTATTGGCTCTTATCCTCAGTTCCCCCCAAATAATCTATTGTTACATTGAAGAAATCTGCAATCATTTCAAGGACTTCTAAAGATGGCTTCCGAGCACCGGCCTCTATCATACTGATAGTAGACTTTGATACGTGAAGCTTCTCTGCAAGCTCTGACTGTGAGTATCCCCTTGCGGCCCTTAATTCTTTGAGTCTTTCAGAAATATCCATATTTTGCCCTCCTTGTATCCCTTGCAATTACTAATGTACACCGTTTGTGAATAAATATCAAGAAAAAGTACACTTAAAGTGATTGACACACGCTCACTGATAGTGTACCATAAGCGTGTAAGTTATCAGGAGCACAGCATATTGTGGATAAACGAAAGGAGGACGGCATATATGGCGGAGAAGGGGCGCAATGAAAGGCTGATACAAATGCGTGGAAAGCGCTCAAGAGCCGAAGTTGCAAGGGATACAGGCATTTCAGAACGTGCGCTGCAGTCATATGAGCTGGGAGACAGAATCCCTCGTGATGATGTCAAAATAAGGCTCGCTGAATATTACAAGCGCAGTGTGAAGTATCTCTTTTTTTAGCCTAAACGCTCACTCAAAGTGACCAAAAGGTGAAAACTATGAAGCTCTACACAGCAGAAGAAGCTGCCGAAGTGCTCAGGGTGAGCAAGTGGACGGTGTGGAAGTACGGCAGGGAAGGAAAGCTTCGCACTGTCAAGTTTGGTAGAACGGTCAGGTACGACCTGGAAGGAGGAAGAAATGAAGTACAAGGTAAAGCTGTATATGAGCCAGTATGTGAAGGTGGGCGATGACTACCAGGTGGTAGATGTATCGAGAACTTTCAAGTTCAAGCAGTGGGACGATGTTCAGAACTTCATCGCATACCACGTAGAAGGCGCGGATGGTGCTGTGAAGTTCGAGATCGAGATGATCGAGGAGGCATAGACATGATGAAGTATATCACCGCATGGGCGATCACCGGAGCCGCATGGTTCGGATTCGGATTCATGGTAATGACAAGCATTATGACGGCATAGGAGGTAGAAATGGCAAACGAACAGAAGACGGTAGCTCAGAACTACAAAACAAAGACCGAGAACGAGCAGCTTAAGGCCAGAGTCAAGGACCTTGAGAAGAGAAATGCGTTCCTCAATGAGACGATCAGTAAGCTCCAGAAAGAGGTCAACAAGTACAACAAGTGGATCAGCGAGATCGAGGCCGCAGCGCAGGATAGACTCGCAGAGAAGGACAATCACATCGCTCAGCTCGAGGCGAAGATCGTGAAGCTGGTGACACGCTATGTATAAGTGCCCAGAGTGCGGAGAAATCTTCGAAGACCCGGAATACGAGACGGTCTGTATGGAAGAATGGTGCGGCGTCAGTTCACTATTCGGGGACAGGCATTATGCGACATTCGCTAACTGCCCGAAGTGCGGCTCGGCAATAGACGACGAGCGAGACATGTGGGACGAGTCTTATGAGGAGGACGAAGATGGATTTGAAGAATAAGAAAAGCACACCCGAAGGTGCACCTCTCACGCAATTTAATGGTACCACCTTCGAGGAGAAAAGTGAAGCGGAAAAGCTCTTCGACCTCATTGGGGTCGGAGCAGCCTACGCGGTAAGGCGACCCAAAGACCCAAAGGTCGACAGGGAATTCCGCAGACTCATAGCCGAAGCCAATGCAAGCGGCAATGACTGCATCATCAATGCCGGATACGGCTACTACAGGCCAGGCGATGACGATGACTTTGAGGCAGAACTGTACTTCGCCTCGGAAAGAAGCAGAGCAAAGGAGATCCTGAGGAAGCTCCACAGGATGGAAGAAGTGTACAACAGGAGGTACCAGTAATGAGCAAGAAAATATTGATTCTCGGCAGATCAGGAAGCGGCAAGAGCACAAGCCTCAGAAAC
>Ga0326512_10000977_pt1 | contig 23481 bp, 22 predicted proteins | sample 1_2617_0518_D_FD_203652 | JGI IMG/M metagenome (GOLD analysis project Ga0326512, IMG submission 203652) | Bovine rumen microbial communities from UC Davis, California, United States - 1_2617_0518 | ecosystem: Host-associated > Mammals > Digestive system > Stomach > Rumen | place: USA...
CACTGTAGTAATATCCATCATATTCTCTTGTCATTTCTACTTCTTCGAAGTATTCTGTTATTCCGTTTTTCATACGAATATTATATCACATTTTCTACTTTTTTGAAAATTGATTTCCGTGTGACGCAGATTATTCCATGAATCTGAAATTTAATTTCTGTAAATAATGCTTGAATTAGTAATATATGTATGATATAATCATTTTGTATCAGTTTTTTATGGTTAGTTATGATAAATTGTATTATTATACAATTATTGGCTGACTACTGATTATTATATCATGAATGGGAGAGTATTATTATGAAAACAATGAAAAAATTTCTTGCGCTAGTTTCTGCGCTTGCTCTTGCAGTCTGCGTATGCACTGCGTGCTCGGATAACAAAGGCGATTCAGGCAAGAGTTCAACAAATGCAGGCTCTGATTCAGCCGCTATCAAAACAGCTGATGACCTCAAGGGCAAAAAGATCGGCGTTCAGCTCGGTACAACAGGCGATATCTATGCAGGTGATGTTGAGGACGCTACAGTTGAAAGATACAACAAGGGCGCTGACGCTATCATGGCTCTGACTCAGGGCAAGGTTGACTGCGTTATTATCGACGAACAGCCCGCAAAGGTTTTCGTTTCTCAGAATGACAATATCCAGATCCTTCCTGAGGAATTTACAAATGAAGAATATGCTGCCGTTATCAAGAAGGATAATACCGACCTTCTCGAAAAGGTTAACAAGGCTCTTGCCGATATCAAGGCTGACGGAACACTTGATAAGATCATTGCAAGCTATATCCCCGCTGACGGCGAAGAGGGCGGCTCTTATCACTATACCCAGACTGTTACCGACGGCGATAACCTCGTAATGGCTACAAATGCCGAATTCCCGCCATATGAATATAAGGAGGGCAGCGATATCGTCGGTATCGACGTTGAAATAGGCAAGGCTATTGCCGATAAGCTCGGAAAGAAGCTCAAGATCGAGGATATGGCTTTCGATTCCATCATCAGCGCCGTAAGCACAGGCAAGGCTGATATCGGTCTTGCAGGCTTTACTGTAACTGACGAGAGAAAAAAGCAGATCAACTTTACAGACAGCTATACTAACTCCAAGCAGGTCATGATAGTCAAGAAATAAGCATAGATCAGCTCAAAGCCCAAAGCAGCGGCGTTTGTCAGTTTTTCCTCATATTGTCATTGCGGGCAGGTTCGCTGCCCCTGACTCTGTAAGGAAAATCTCAGTGCCTTATGCTTTGGGCTTTTGCTGAAATTTAATTCAAAGGAAGATAATTTCATGAAGAAATGGAAAAAGTTTTCACTGTTTTTTATATTGACAGCTGCTTTGACGGGATTGTTTACTACTACCGTATCGGCTGTCTCCCCCTTTACCTTGCTCGGAGGCGAAGAGGGCGATCTCCAGCCTGAGATTTTGCAAAGGCTTTATGACAACTTCGTAAAAGACGACAGATGGAAATATCTTGTCGAGGGTCTTGGCCGTACTTTGCTTATCACTGTCGTTGCTATGATAATCGGTACGCTGATAGGCTTCCTTCTTGCCATCATAAGAGTAGCGCATGACAAAAACGGATCTGTGCCTGTGCTTAATGTCATTGCCAGACTTTATATCACAATTATCAGGGGTACTCCCGTTATGATACAGCTTCTGATAATCTATTTCGTTATTTTTGCATCTGTGGATATCGACAAAATGCTGGTCGCAATAATCGCCTTCGGTCTGAATTCCGCCGCCTATGTTTCGGAAACCGTCCGTTCGGGCATAATGTCTATAGATAACGGTCAGTTTGAAGCTGCTAAAAGTCTCGGTCTTGGCTTTCCTGCAGCTATGATACATATTATCCTCCCGCAGGCTTTTAAGAATATTCTCCCCGCGCTTGGCAATGAGCTTATCGCTCTGCTGAAAGAAACATCCATCTCCGGCTATATAGGACTTATGGATCTTACAAGAGGCGGCGACTATATCCGCAGCGTTACATATGAAGCATTCCTGCCCCTTATCGCAGTAGCTCTTATTTATCTTGTCATTGTTATACTGCTGTCTGCGGGTGTATCCAAATTAGAGAAGAGGCTGAAGAAAAATGAGCGATAATATCAAAAACGGAGAGGTTCTTATCCGTGTAGAAAACCTGTCAAAATCATTCGGAGACAATCTTGTTCTTGATGATATCTCAATGGAAATAAAAAAGGGTGACGTCATATCCGTTATAGGTCCTTCTGGCTGCGGAAAATCCACCTTTATCCGTTCCCTTAATCTCCTTGAAGAGCCTACCGGCGGAAGCATTTTCTTTGAGGGTACCGATATCACGGAAAGAGGCGTTGATATCAGACAGATAAGAGAAAAAATCGGCATGGTTTTCCAGCAGTTCAATCTCTTTGACAATATGACTGTCAAGAAAAATATCATGTTAGCTCCCGTAAAGCTTAAACTTATGACTAAAGAGCAGGCTCAGACCCGTGCAATGGAGCTGCTTGAAACAGTCGGTCTTGCGGACAAGGCGGACAACTATCCTTCACAGCTTTCAGGCGGACAAAAGCAAAGAGTTGCAATTGCCCGTTCTCTTGCCATGGAACCTGATGTAATGCTTTTTGATGAGCCTACTTCTGCACTTGACCCCGAAATGGTCGGTGAGGTGCTTAATATAATGAAGGATCTTGCAACCAAGGGAATGACAATGGTAGTCGTTACACATGAAATGGGCTTTGCAAGAGAAGTCTCCACCAGAACGATCTTTATCGACGGCGGCAAGATACAGGAAGACGATGTTCCCGAAAAGGTATTTACCGATCCTAAAAACGAAAGACTCAGGGATTTTCTCAAGAGTGTATTATAAGCGCTTGAACCGGGACCTGTTCAGGATCACATAAGGGCTTTCGGAAAAGTTTGCTTTTCAAAGAATGCCATAATAAAGATCTAAGAGGGGGGCGGTGCTGAAATGATAAAAATAATACTCAGATTCAAAAAACTTGTTGACCCGTTTGTTATTAAAGCAACAAACGACAATCTCTTCGCAATAGCGGGACAAAGCGCATTTTTCTTTATTTTAGCAGTTGTCCCCCTTACGATGTTCGGTCTGTCAGTTCTTCAGAGCTTTCGTATACCGGTTGAAACGCTTGAAGAATTTTTAGGTCTTGTGCTTAACAAAATGGCGTCCTCGTATGTATCCGAATTTCTCGGAAATTTCAATTACGATACATCAAGCATTTCGATCATAACGCTTGTTATTACATTATGGTCGGCTGCTCAGGGAATACATGCCATTATCAACGGGCTTAACCGTATACACGGAACTCATGAAAACAGAAACTGGCTTTTTCAGCGTCTGCGTGCAATATTTGTTACAGTCATTCTTATTATAATAATCATTGCCACGCTTATGATATTTGTTCTCGGCTCGACTCTCAGTACTCTGCTTACCCCTCAGATAAAAGAGCTTCCGCAGATCATTGAGATAATGTTCAACCTGCGTTATTTTCTCGTATATATTTATCTTATACTTATCTTTACGGTCATGTATCATAAGGTCCCGAATCTTGACAAAGAGGTACGAAGGGATTTCGGTTTCCTTTCATGTCTGCCGGGGGCTGTTCTCAGCTCAACTGCATGGTTTGCGCTGTCTGTGGGCATATCCGTATATGTAGATAATTTCAACGGCTTTTCGATCTACGGAGGTCTTACAAGACTCGCCGTGATACTTGTATGGCTGTACCTTTGCATACTTTTCCTTATGCTTGGCGCAGAGCTTAATTTCGTCTATCACAGCAATATCAGAAGAATTCTTATCAGTCCCAAATATCAGAATCTGCTCGAAAAAGTTCACAACATCAGGGAAAAAGGCTCCAGGCTTAAATGAACCTGTCATAACGGCCGCTGAACCTATTGTTTCTGAAATAAAAAAGAAGTAACCGTCTGTCTCTTACAAAGAAGGCGGTTACTTCTTATTTTTAACATGAATAAGTTAAACTTCAAAACAACATAGTTTCGCCAGCCTTTGGGGAGGCTGCGGGTATCATTAAGGTTGACTGCTGCTACAAGGCAGCAAGGAATTATCAGGGGATGCTAATACAAATCAAGCTTCACGGATCCAGGTATAACGTAAAACGAAACAAGAACTCTGAAATTTTTGTCTCTCACGATCTGGAACTGCTTTGGGCAATGAGCTTTGAGCATATCTCATCTGTATGCATACCTCGTGAACCCTTTACAAGTACTGTGCAGGCATCGGAAAGCTTTGCTTCCAGTATCTCAAACGCCTGTTCGTTGCTGTCTGCTGTAGTGACATCGGGACAACCGTTTTCCTGTGCGCCTTTTGCGGTATTCCTTGAAAGCTCACCTGTCGCAATAAGGCAGTCAACACCTATCTTTGCAAGATGCTCTCCTACACCGTAATGAAGCTTTGCAGACTGCTCCCCAAGCTCCAGCATATCAGCAAGCACAGCGACAGTCTTTCCCTTGCCTATGCTTTTAAGTACATCAAGCGATACCTTTGTGGCCTCGGGGCTTGCATTATAGCTGTCATCTATCAATGTGATATCCATATCGCCGCAGGTAAGTGAATGTATCTGCTGTCTCATCGGCGCATTTTTATATGTTCTGAGTCCGATCTGTATCTTATCATCGTCAAGACCCAAAAATCTTGCAACAGCTATTGCAACAAGGGCATTGCATACGCTGTGTACACCGAGCGCCGGGATAACGAACCGTCTTTCCCCGTCCCTGCTTACACAGGTAAACTCAGTGCTGAAACCTTCTGTATCAATATCCTTTGCATAATAATCGTTGTTGTCTTTTATGCCGAAGCTGACTGTTCGGAAGGGCTGTCTGCCGTAAAGCTCCCCGAGAAGCTCATCATCTCCGTTAAGGAATAAAATGCCTTCATTGTCAAAATGCTTTGTTATTTTAAGCTTTTCACTGCGGATGTTTTCACGGGTCTTGAGATTTTCGATATGTGCATTTCCGATATTTGTCATTACCGCAATATTCGGACGGGATACATCGCAAAGCCTGTCCATTTCTCCGAACTCGGACATTCCCATCTCTATTACGGCTGCCTGATGCTCAGGCGCAATATCAAACATTGTCATCGGCATACCTATCTGACTGTTTTTATTGCCGCTTGTTTTCATAACGATAAGACCGCCTGAAAGCGCAGCTGCGATCATTTCCTTTGTGCTTGTCTTTCCGACACTTCCCGTTACGCCTACAAGCTTTAATGCAGGAAATTCTGACCTGTAGCCTGCCGCTAATTTCTGCAGCGCCAGACGGGTATCCCCGACCTTTATATAAGGCTTCTCAGCACCCTCGGGCGCATCATATTCTGTAAAGGTCGCAGCGCCTTTTTCCATGCACTGGGGTATGAACTTATGTGCGTCTACCTTTTCGCCCTTTATCGGAACAAAAAGCGAGCCTTCCCCGACCTCACAGCTGTCATACTGAACATTGGTTATAACCGTCTGCGGGTCGCCGCATAAAAGCTGTCCGCCTACAACACTTGTTATTTCTTCAACTGTCATTTTCTGCATTTAAAAAAACCTGCCTTTATATAATGTTACGGAAAGACCGACTCATATAAGAATCAGTCTTTCCGATGATCCTGACCGCTGTTACTTCCTGCCATTCAATATATCCGCTATTACTTCACGTTCGTCATAATGCGTCTTTTTGCCGTTCTTATCCTGATAATCCTCATGACCCTTTCCGGCAAGGACAACAATATCACCGTCCTGTGCATTTTCTATGCAGTAGCGTATAGCTTCTGTCCTGTCCGGGATAGTGACATACTTTCCGTCAGTTTTTTCTATGCCAGTCTTTATATCGGCAATGATATCGTTGACATCCTCAAAGCGTGAATTGTCCTCGGTAATGACTGAAAGATCGGAATACCTTCCCGATATCTCGCCCATTTCAAAGCGTCTGTCACGGGGACGGTTCCCTCCTGCACCGAAAAGCGTAACAAGTCTGTTCGGCTTATATTCACGCAGAGTAGTCAGGATATTTTCCATGCTTACTGCATTGTGGGCATAATCAATCAGCAATGTGAAATTGCCGGGGACCTTTACCGCCTCGACTCTGCCCTTTACCTTTACTTCATTAAGTCCGTCATATACAGCCTGCTCTGATATATCAAAATGTCTGCAAACTGCAACAGCTGCAAGCGCATTGTGTACGGTAAACATTCCCGGTATTGCAACATCAGCCGCCATTTCAAATACTCCGCTTATGTCAAAATGAACTCCAAGATAACCCGGCTTTGACAGCAGCTTTGCTCCGCTTGCCCTCAGCTGTGCCTTTTCATCGCAGCCATATGTCTCAACAGTGCGGCAGGTATGGTTCTCCACCATTCTTTCAGCCATAGGATCATCAATATTGATAATGCCTGTTGTACACTGTCTGAAAAGGCGGGATTTACATTCAAGATAATCCTCCATTGTGGGATGCTCCACTCCGCCAATATGGTCATGGGAAAAATTCGTGAATACACCGTAATCGAATATAAATCCATCTGTACGGTGCCATTTTATGCCAAGGGAGGATGCCTCCATAACGCAGCATTTGCAGCCATCGTCTATCATTTCCCTCATAGCCTTCTGTATCTCATAGGATTCGGGCGTGGTATTGGCTGTCTTTATGATCTTATCTCCGTAAAGGATGCCGAGAGTACCGATAATACCTGTCTTTATCCCGCCCTTTTCAAGAATGGAGCGAACCATACTGGCAGTTGTCGTCTTTCCCTTTGTTCCCGTAATACCTATGGTTTTAAGAGTTTCGGCGGGGTTGCCGAAATATTCTGCGGACATGAAGGCAAGCGCCTTTCTTGTATTATCAGTCAGTATAACCGAAGCGCCGTTTATTTCTATATCGTCACGGCTTACGATAATTGCGGCAGCGCCGTTATCGGCTGCCTGCTGTGCAAATTTATGCCCGTCAACGGCAGAGCCGACAAGACAGACAAATGCACATCCCTTTATTACCTTGCGGGAATCATATATAACATCCGATATCTCAGCATCGGTATTTCCCGAAAGGACTTTATAATTAATTCGTTTAAGAAGCTGTTCGAGTTTCAAGTTGGTTACTCCTTTTATTGGCACGGATCTGTATTATCAGAAAGAATCCTTATCATACAGATACTGATAGAATGCTGCATAATCCTCACGATTATCGGCTGTGAACCGTATAGCGTCACGGGGATGCTGGTTCAGACGTCCTGTGAGCAGATACGGGATATCATAGCCCCATACAACGCCTTCCTTCTTCAATTTATTAATATGCTGCTCTATGAATTTAAGAACAGGTGTGATATGATATTTCGGGTTTTTAAGGAAGCCTAAAAGCAGCTCAGTCGGGCAGTTTCCTGCACCTCGTCCCATGCTGCTTACGGTAGAGTCAAGGTAGCTTACGCCCATTGTAAGAGTTTCAATAGTATTTGCAAATGCAAGCTGCTGATTATTATGGGCATGTATGCCGATACTCTTTCCGTATTTTTCGCCGCATTCAATATATTTATTTGCAAGTCTTCTCATCTGTTCGGGATAGAGAGAACCGTAGCTGTCAACTATGTAAATAGTATCAACGCAGCTTCTTCCGATAAGCTCCAGAGCATCTCCGAGGTCGCTGTCATTTGCCTTTGATACCGCCATAATATTGATGGTTGTTTCATAGCCCTTGTTCTTACAGTATTCGACGATCTCAAGCGCAGACGGGATAGTATGAAGATATGTTGCCACTCTTATCATATCAATAGGGCTGTTTGCCTTATCGCAGATATCACGTCTGAAATTCGTTCTGCCGACATCAGCCATTACGGAAATTTTAAGCTCTGTATCATTATCTCCTACAATGTCAATGATATCCTGATCGCTGCAGAATTTCCACTTTCCGAATTTGCTTTCGTCAAACATTTCCCTGTCGGCCTTATAGCCGAATTCCATATAGTCAACGCCTGCTTTTATATTCGTCTTATAGAGTGCTTTTACAAAATCATCCGTAAACCCGAAATTATTTACAAGTCCGCCGTCCCTGAGCGTACAGTCAACGACCTTTATATCAGGACGGAAGGATACAAGCTCACCTTTTTTTAACATTTATATGTCCCCTTTTTCTTTAAATAATATACATCATTATACACCAAAAAAACATAAAATACAATACAATATTTCCCCGCCGGTGCAGATAACTTAAACCTACCGCATATCAGCAAATACTTTTTTGAATGTCAGATAATTTTCCGTAGGATCGTCAGGGTCGCTCATAACGGCAAATTCCACCTTCTCGAAATCATATCTGAAATCCTCCAGAACCTGCTTCCATGCACTCGCAACTATCTCAGGCGGATTTAAGAATGCTCCGCAGCCAAATGCGCCGAGTATCAGAACTTTCTCGCCCTCACTTTTCGCAAGCTCCAGTATCCGTCTTGCCCTCGATAAATGCAGCTCCCTTATTTTCGCATCAGAAACCGATGAACTGCCGTAAAATCTGTTCAGATTAGGTGCAGCACAGGTTATCACATCCACATTGTACCATTCATCACCAGGCAAAAGCTTCGGATGCTTAACGTCAGACTTGAATACCGTTATATCGGGAGAATATATACAGTCATCATTATAGGTTGAATTCATACGTTTTTTCCACAGCATTTCCCTGTGCTTTGCATGAAAATTATCCTCTTCTTCAAGCAATGCAAAATACAGCGTACTGCATCTGCATAAACATTCTTCCTGTGCCGATGCACCGTTCACCACTCCGCCGCCGACATGGGTCGCAGATGCGAAATTCAGTACGCATACCTTTTTCCCGGGATAAGCCTTTGCCGCTTCAAATGTCCTCTTTCCCGAAACTTCTATTTCAAAAGGCGTATTATATCTTTTTGCGCCTGTCTTTATATCATCCTGCTGTGTAAGAGTGTACTGCCTTTTTATAGTATTTTTTACTGATTCAATAAGCTTCGGATCGTTATGACACAGCTTGGCCGTATCTCTGAATACCATTATAAGATCTATCATTTATATTCCTCCCACCCAAAAACATCAGGACAAGCATCGCTCGGCATACGCCAGTCTCCCCTCGGTGAAAGCGTTACGGTACCTACCTTAGGACCGTCCGGCAGACAGGAACGCTTGAACTGCTGAGAGAAAAATCTGCGGATGAATGTTTTAAGCCATTTCTTTATCGTTTCATCGTCATATTCGCCTTTAAAGGCTATTTTTGCAAGTCTTAATATTTTTTCCGCCGTAAAGCCGAAACGCACCATATAATACAGGAAGAAATCGTGCAGCTCATACGGCCCTACAAGATCTTCCGTTTTCTGTGATATCTCCCCGTCCTTCGGCGGCAGAAGCTCCGGACTTACTGGTGTATCGAGTATATCAAGCAGCGCCGCCCTTAAACTGCCCTCACTATGGTCTGCTTCAAAAGCGGTAAGATGACGCACAAGTGTTTTCGGTATTGACGCATTTACGGCATACATTGACATATGATCTCCGTTATATGTAGCCCAGCCCAGGGCAAGCTCCGACAGATCGCCTGTACCGATAACAAATCCGCCGTTTTTATTTGCGATATCCATAAGCACCTGTGTGCGTTCCCTTGCCTGACCGTTTTCATAGGTAACATCGAAATTATCGGGTGACTGCCCTATATCTTCAAAATGCTGCATTACAGCCTTACTTATATCTATATCCATAAAGCTTACGCCGTAGCTTTCTGCAAGCACCTCGGCATTGCTTTTTGTCCTTTTCGTTGTGCCAAAGCATGGCATTGTGACTGCTATGATATCCTTCCTGTCACGTCCGAGCATATCCATTGCATGGACTGCAACAATAAGCGCTAAAGTTGAATCAAGTCCTCCCGAAAGTCCGAGCACAACGGTTTTGACATTTGTATGCTCTATCCTCTTTGCAAGACCCGATGCCTGAATTGTAAGTATCTCCTCGCAGCGCTCGTCAAGATTTGCTTTATTTGTCGGAACAAACGGCGTTTTGCTTATATATCTTTCAAGTTCGATATCTGCCGGCTCAAGGTCAAAGGGGATCACCGCCTCAAACTCATCCGAAATGGTAAAGGTATTAGCCCGTCTGCGTTCATGCTCAAGCTTTTGCAGATCTATATCGGCATAGATTATGCCTGTTGTAAACCTTTTAGATTCTGCAAGCATAGTGCCGTTTTCACATATAAGATCATGACCGGAAAATACGAGATCCTGTGTGCTTTCACCCTGACCTGCGCTTGAATAGACATATGCTGATACAAGTCTTGCTGATGTAGCCTTTATAAGCATACGCCTGTAATCCGCCTTGCCTATGACCTCATCGCTTGCGGAAATATTTGCTATTATAAGCGCACCATTCTTTGCAAGCTCAGTTGAGGGCGGATCAGGCGTCCACACGTCCTCACATATCTCCACACCGAAACAAAATTCAGGCATATCGGTACATCCGAATACCATAGGCTGACCGATACTGGCATAGCGTCCCGCATATTCAACATTTATCCCACCTTTGTTTACGGGGGTAAAATGACGAAGCTCATAAAACTCCGAATAATTCGGTATAAAAGTTTTTGCGGGCAGTCCTAAAAGCTCGCCCTTGCATATTACGGCTGCACAGTTATACAGCTTGCCCATTGCCGGAACAGGAACTCCCACAATTATTACTGCTTCAAGATCTTTTGTTTCCTCGATTATTCTTTCAAGTGCATTTTCCGCAGCTATCAGCAGTCTGCGCTGCAAAAACAGATCATGACAGGTATAGCCCGTTATACACAGCTCCGGGAAAACTATCATTGACGCTCCATGTTTTGCTGCCTGCTTTGCCTGTTCGATTATTGCCGATGCATTATATTCGCAGTCAGCGACCCTGATCTTCGGCGTTGCGCTTGCAACACGTATAAATCCGTCATTCATAAAAAAACATCTCCTTATTTTTCTTTAACCGCACGATAATTATATGCTGCTATCCTGCGCAGAGAACGGCTGCGCTCGGGTATATTTTCTCCTTTTATAAGTGCGCTGCGCTCATAGGAATCGGCATAGGCTGTGGCGACGCCTATCAGCAGCCAGAATATCACCACTCTGTATGAAATATCAACAAGCAGCGCAACCTCTACCGTTGAATAAACAACATAGGCAGTGCAAAAAGCCGTAATATACATAAGCACACGTCCGTCACGTCTGTTTTCATCACGGTAACGGAAAATATCTTTAAGCATTTTCTTTGCAATGGTTATTGCAAGCACCATAAAAATAATAATGCCGACTGCACCATAGCAAACAGTTATAGTTATAAGACCGTTATGAAAATCCTCATATTTAAGCCCGCCCATATATTTATTTCCGTAATCAACAACATTTGCTTTTCCTATGCCCATGACCGGAAAATGCGTAAACAGCATCATTGACTGACGCCATATTGTAAATCTGCCGCTGTCAATATTTGTATTCTGATGACCGAATGAAGAATTTTTCGGTCGGTTATCGGGCTTTATCACAACATTTCCGTTGGGCTTTGTGGTAACGCCTGTCGATATGCTTGTGCTTGTATTTGTAGAAACATTTTTCAGGACTGCCGTTACTCCCTGCTGAACCAGAGTCCTTGTGGATACCAGTACCGCACATATGACAATTGCTGCAAGAACAAGGGCGATCAGACGGAATACCATAGACAGTATCCCACGCTTGTACCCCTTGAAAATAGTATAAAATGCGATAAAGCACAGATATACTATCAGAAGCAGAAGAGAAGCATTTGAATCGGTTATATACATCGAAAGCAGATTGATTATCCCGCAGATAATGTATAATGCTCCCCATTTTTTATTAAGCCTTCCCGCAGCATTTTTCATTGTCCATAACAGATTGCAGGAGATAAATGCCATAAGCGCATAAAAAGCGGTCACATTTGCATTGAAAAGTATTCCCACGAATCTGCTTTCATATATTGCAAAAGCGTCGCCTGCAAAGGTAAAGCCCTTAGGAAAAATAAAAAGCAGTACAAGTCCGGCTATCATCATTATCGTTGTAACGATATTAACAAAATCAAGAATTGTGCAAAGCTCGGAAATACATTTCCTCCTGCTCCTTCCCGCATGGATACCGTAAAAATGGAAAAAGCAGAAAGCCATATATGAAACATAATAAAAATTGGCGAAAAAATTGCTGCCCATATGAATGAATATCGTAATAAAAGCACAGCTTAAAAATAAAATTATAAGTTCACGGCTTCGTACACGCATTATCATGCGCTTATATATCATTCTGTAAATAAACAGCCCGGCTCCCCATATCATAAGGATACCGGCTATGACATAGAACCAGAATCTTATAACATTAAGTGAAGCAAGAAGCAGCGCTGACGTAAAAGCAAACCTGAAATTTGCGTCATTGCCAAGAAAGTCCGACAGCACCTTGCGAATATCTCTTTTTTTCACACTATCCAAACACACCGCCCCCTTTTTACATCCTGTATAGATATAGCTTTGTCTCAATTATATTATAAATCAACAGAATTTTCAAGCCAGCGTGACGCTGGACCCATAATTTCCATGCCCCGCTTCTTTCTTTTTGCCCGAATTATTGGTTTCCGTCTGTTTTTTTAATGGTGTACGCCCTTCGGGCTTAATAATATGACCGACCAGCGTGACGCTGGACCCATAATATCCAAGCCCCGCTTCTTTCTTTTTGCCCGGATTTTTGGTTTCTGTCAGTTTTTTTTAATGGTGTGCGCCCTTACGGGCTTAATAAAATGACCGATATGCACCGCTTTCCTCTGAAAATTTTTCTTTAATGTGTAAAGTTACTTTATTGATTAATAGAAAAACAGTGGTATAATACAAACAGGGGGTGACCTCACAGGGCGCACATTTTGTTTTTACGATCGCACCTGATAAAAACCAGATATACCCCGAATATATGCCCGCAGGATATATAAAAAATGAAAATAATACGCTTACATTACTTGAAAAATATCTGAAAGCTGATAAAATAAATTATGTAAGCCTAAAGGATGAAATGCTGGAACATAAGAAATCGGGAGATCAGCTTTATCTTAAAACCGATACTCATTGGAACGGTCTGGGCGCATTGTACGGCTATAATGCGCTGCTCAGTGCGGCAGGCTCACCTCACGAAACCTATTCAGGCATTGACTATACGGTAACAAAGGACTGGGCGGGTGATATAGCGAAAATGCTTTATCCTGCCGATCCGCCGCTTTGCAGTCAGTATTATTTTGATATAGATATGACAAAGGTACGCTTCATTCAGCCGAGGGCTTCGGGCAGCAATGAGGAGCTTCTCAGGGAGCTGATGAGTGATGCCGAAAAGAATGATGTAAATATCCGCACAATGAATCCAAAGGGGAAAGGCAGCCTTTATTTTTCAAGAGATTCCTTCGGACGTGCGATGCTGCCGTTTATGATAGGCAATTACCGTTCGGCAAATATAACAGGGTCAAGATCCTTTGATCTTAAAAACACAGCGGGGAATTATACCGATATAATATATGAAATGGTTGAAAGAAAAGCTGACAGCATTACTGATAATGTACCGCTGTTATATGCGCCAAAAGCGGATAATGTCAATGCGGACGCTCTGAAAAGCGATGCGGTAAAGGAAATAAAGACAACATTCAATAACGGAGAACTTAAAGTCTATGGTCTGCTTGACCCCGAAAAGGTCAGAACAGAGTCAAAGATATTTATAAAACTTAGCTTTGACGGAGAAAGCAGCTATTATGAAGCTTTCCCGATAACCGAAACACTTTTGCTTGATCTTGATGAAAAATCAGATCACGGCTTTTCTGCGCTGATCCCGATAGATGGGGATAAGGCGGATAAGTTATCTGTAAGCGTTGAAGTGGATTAACTGATTTTCATTAGCTGCCGGGATCAGCTTTTGACCTTGCAGCAGGATAATAAATTCAAAGGAGTAAAAATAATGAAAAAAAGAGTATTGGCAGTAATGTTGATCTGTGCAGCGGCTATGTTTGCCGGATGTTCTTCCAACGACAGTCAGCCCGAGGAGTCGGCCGGAAAGGTTTCCATAGCAGAAAGCTCCGTAAAACCAGACGAAAGCTCTGTTTCCGAAAGCAGCGCAGAGCAGGCTTCCACTGAACAGAGCAGCAAAGCGGAAAGCAGCAAGGACGAAAGCAGTAAGACTGAAAGCAGCAAGGCTTCATCAAAGGCTGAAAACAGCAAAAAGGAATCCTCCGCTGCACAGACTTCAAAGCAGTCAACTGTTTCTCAGACTACCCAGGTTGTTGTACAGCAGCCGCAGACTCAGACCGAAACTCCGAGCGAACAGCAGACGCAGCCATCACAGAACGAGCCGCAGCCCTCACAGCAGGAACCGGCACAGGAGCCTTCACAGCAGCAGCCGGCAAGCTCAGGCAGTTCTGAAGCAGCAATTCTGGTAAATGGTCAGATAGTCAGGATCATGACGGAAATGAACAGTGTTTCTTCTGTTTTCGGTACACCGACAAGCGTTGAATCTGTTCAGAGCTGTCTCGGCAGTAATAAAGACGATGATAAGATATATTATTACAACGGCTATTTGGTACAGACTCTTAATGACGGAGTTGAAAAAATTTACTATATCAGTATTACAGACACAGGTGTTTCAACTGCAAAAGGTATAAAGATCGGCGACAGCACAACAGATGTAAAAAATGCATACGGTACACCTTCTCTTGAGGAAGACTGGATGTATATGTACTCTTTTGACAATGACAAGTATTCGCTGGAATTTATGCTCATTGACGGTACAGTTTCCGAGATCAACGTCGTTGCAGAAGTAATGTAAAATTGAACGGAGGGAAAACATCAACATTAAATCACACGGAATCGCATTTGCGGCAGCAGCTGCTGTTCTGATATCAGTATTTGCCGCTGTCGGAGTAAGCGCTGCGGAACCATCGGAAGTGTCAGAAGTATCAGAAGTATCGGAAGTTTCTGAATCAAAACTCAAAACGGTTGGAGACATATTGATCCCACACCCGTAACAGGACTTCCTGTAATGTATCTTGTAAAAGATTCGGCTATACAGCCGTATTTCAGATGGAACAGAACCAAATATCCTGCATGTAATTAAATCCATAGAACAATAATACAGGAAAACATCTAACGCTGATAAATATTTATAAGCGTTTGGGGTGTGGGGCAAAGCCCCATATACAGCTATTTCCGCTAAAGTTAAGACTTCACAAACCTATTTATTCAGTGATTCCCTGATCTGTAATATTCCGAGAATAAATATTTATGCTGAGTTTAAAATATTATATTATTTTGTACATTATTAGTATAAAAATAATATAATAATCCTTGCAAAAGGTGTCAAAAAATAGTATAATACAATTGTACGATTTATTAATGTAAAATATAACAATTGCGAGGTGTCTTTTTTGGATGCTGGTTCTATTGTAGGTCTTGTTACAGCTGCACTGTTTTTTCTCGGCGTTGTCGCACTGATAGTAATTATCCTTGTAATAAGGGCAAAGGTAAGAAAATATCAGAAGGAATGGGGACTCCAGGCACGGGGCCTGATGAGCGATATAAATTCCACAAATGATGTCGGGAAAAATCCCGCTTCCCTTAACGGTATGGATAGGATTTATATACCTAAAATTCAGAACGATTTTCCTGATTTCCAGCTGGCTCCCGTTATTCCTCAGGTAGAAACATTTATCAAGGCTTTTCTTGACAGTGTTGAGGATAAGGATACAAGCGCTCTTAAAAAGCTGGCGATTGCGCCTAGCCTTGTTGACAGGGCGGAAGAAATTATCAAGGATGTTAATTCTCAGGCGCTTAACGTTTATTATGACAATATAGTTATTCACAAAACCGTTATAAGCGAATATGTAAAAGAAAAAGGCATGGTGATAATCCGTTTTCAATCAGCGGTGGGATACCTTCACTATGCGGAAAATGATAAAGGCAAGCTTGTAAGCGGCAGTAAAGAGGTTGCAGAGGAAACTGTCTATGTCACCTCGTATGCCCGTATTCTTGACAGTGAGCTTGCACGGCAATCGGGTGTGATAGATGTTATCGGTCTTAACTGTCCGAACTGCGGCGCACCACTGCGCTCGTCCAATGTAACTATCTGCGAATTCTGCGGAACGGGCGTACAAAATATGACCGAGGATGTCTTTGGATGGACATTTACGGATATAAAAGAAAAAAACAGAATGACAAAAAAACTATTCTGAACAAAGGAGATGCGTAAGCAATGGGTATTATTAAAGCTGCGATCAATACTGTGGGCGGCGCACTTGCCGATTCATGGCTGGAAGTCATCGAACCGAGTGATATGGATTCGACAACTGTAATGTGTCCCGGTATAAGCAAGGCAAGAAATGACAAGAGGAATACCAATACTAAGGGTACGGCAAACAATATTTCAAACGGTTCTATCGTACACGTTTATGACAATCAGATGATGCTTCTCATCGACGGCGGCGCTATCGTTGACTATACCGCAGAACCCGGATACTTTGAAGTAAAGAATTCCGCTCAGCCGTCACTTTTCAACGGTCAGTTCGGCGATTCACTCAAGGAAGCTTTTAACCGTTTTAAGTTCTCAGGTGTAACTCCTACAGCTCAGAGAGTTGTTTACATCAACCTCAAGCCGCTTGAGGGTATCAAGTACGGTACAAAGACTCCTATCAACTACTATGACGCTAACTATGATATAGATGTAAATGTACGAGCTTTCGGTAAGTTCTCCCTTGAGATCAACGATCCGCTTACATTCTATAAAAAGATCATTCCTACATCTGACGTAACAAATATGCGTCCTGTAGATATGGAATACCTTGCTAACCAGAGATGGGACAGCGAATTCCTTATGGCTCTTCAGGAGGCTCTTACAAGCCTTTCCGCTCAGGGCGTTCGTATTTCTCAGATCGGTATGTATAACTCAAAGCTTGTTGAAGCTCTGAAAACTGCTCTTGCCGATACATGGAGCAATAAGAGAGGTATCACTCTTTGCGAGGTAGGTATCACTGTATCCTATGACGAAGAGACAAAGGAACTCCTCAAAGAGAGAAACAAGGTCGCTATGTTCAACAATCCCGGCATGAGAGAGACTATGATGCAGAAGAACATCTCCGAGGGTATCAGAGATGCAGGCTCAAATGCAAACGGCTCTATGGCAGGCTTTATGGGCATGGGCATGGGCATGAACTTTGCAGGCGGATTTATGGGCAATGCTTCAAATGCAAATATGCAGCAGATGCAGATGAATCAGCAGCAGCAGCTTCAGCAGCAACAGCAGCTCCAGCAGCAGGCTGAACTTGAAGCTCAGAAAGCACAGCTTGAGGCTCAGAGAGCAGCAGCTCAGCAGCAGGCAGCACAGCAAAGCGCACCTCAGCCGGCAGCAGGCGGATGGGACTGCTCATGCGGCAAGAAGGGCAATAAGGGCAAGTTCTGCGCTGAATGCGGTAAGCCGAAGCCCGCTGATGACGGTTCATGGAAATGCAGCTGCGGCGCTGTAAATAAGGGTAAATTCTGCGCTGAATGCGGCGCAAAGCGTCCTTCTCCGAAGCCGACAAAAATAGTTTGTGATAAGTGCGGCTATCAGCCCGATATGTCACAGCCTATACCGAAATTCTGTCCCGAATGCGGCGATCCTATAAATGAAGCAGATTTCGCATGATAAATATTTATCCGATACATCAACTGCTTAATCAGATCAGAAAATGATTGACCTTTTTTCCCGCCATGCCTTCGACGTGACGGGAAAAACAGGTTATTTTTATGAAAAGAGGTGAAGCGGCTGCACCTGTCGGTACAGCCAATATATGGAAGCTTTATCCTATAAATGTATAAACTGCGGCGGTCCGCTGCAATACGACCCAAAAAAGCTCAAATTTGCCTGTGAATACTGCGGAAGTGATTTCACAGAGGAGGAGCTTGCAAAGCATTTCGGCAAGCTTGATGAAAAGCTTAATGAAGAATCAAAACCGGAGCCTGAAAAAACCGAAGGTGATGACGAATTCGGAGAAGCAGCGCTTTATGTATGTCAGAGCTGCGGCGCCGAGGTAATTGCGGAAACAAATACAGCGGCTACCTTCTGCGTATATTGTCATAACCCGATAGTTCTTTCAAACCGTCTTGCAGGAAGCTTCAAGCCCAATCTTGTAATTCCCTTCAAGATATCCGAAAAGGATGCAAAACAGAAATTCTATGATTTCTGCGGCAAGAAAAAATTCCTTCCCAACGATTTCCTTTCCGATGCACAGCTTGATATGATGAAGGGTGTATATTATCCCTACTGGCTTGTAAATTCAGTAAAGGAAGGCGGAGTTCATGCAACAGCTGAAAATCGCAGAACATGGCGTGAAGGCGATTATGAATATGAGGAAAAGAAAATATATAAGATAGTCCGAGAGGGCAGTATAGATTTCAAGCATTTTCCTCATTCCGCATTAAAGACAGCTGATGACAAGAAAGCGCTGAAATATGTAAATCCGTTTGACGATGATGAGGCAAGACCTTTTACGATGTCCTATCTGTCAGGCTTCCTCGCTGAAAAGCGTGATCTCGAAAGAAATGAAGCCCAGCAGGATGTTGATAATGAGCTTAAAAGCTATGCAAAGAAGATATACCGTGAATCTATTTCAGGATATGATTCCGTTAATATCGACGAAATGCATCTTCGCACACTTGACGAATCATGGGAATATGCTCTCATGCCCGTATGGCTCATGACATTCAAATACAAGGACAAGGATTATATGTATGCATTGAACGGACAGACAGGGAAGACCTATGGCGAACTTCCTGTAAGCTGGGCAAAGCTTGGCACATTTGCCGCAATAATGCTGGTCGTTGTATTTATAATAATGCTGATTATGGGAGGTATTATGTGATGAAAAGTAAAAATATGCGTATTATCTTCAGTATGCTTATTATGGCAGTACTTGCATTATCTTTATTCTCACTTTCTGCTTCCGCAGCGCAGACGGATGCTCAGACCGACAGTACATCCGCTCAGACAGTACAAACCGATGAACAGGAGCTTACTCTGCTCAAAGGCGATTTTCAGATAACAGGAAAAACCATAGCAATTGCTGTCGGTGTAAGCATACTTGCAACAGGTATCACTGTTTTCCTGATCTGGCACGGATATAAAACAAACGGTCAGAGCGAACCCTACACATATAAGAAAAACGCACCCCTCACCATTACAAATTCCGAGGATGTGCACGTTGATACCATAGTCAACAGAAGAAAGATCGAAAGAAACAACAGATAAAAAACCGGAAACATAGTATACCGGACGGAAATTCCATAATCAATTCAGGGATATATGTATTCATCTGTATTGCCGGCAATATTCCTTTTCGAACCATTCCGAATATTTCACAATTGAGAGGTTATCATGAGATTTGATGTAATGCCTGTAGCGACAGAAAAACAAATAATTGAGGTAGAAGAAGCAGCCTTTAATGTCTGGCATAATTATTATAAGGATATTTTTTCAAAAGAGCAGATAGATTATATGCTCAAAAAATATCAGTCAAGAGAGGCGCTGAAAAAACAGATCGCTGACGGATATATTTATTATATGATACTTGCAGATAATCATTTAGCAGGGTATATGTGCGTACTTGTACAGAGTAATTATCTGTATCTTGCAAGACTTTATATCAAAGCAGAATATCGCCGTCAGGGACTTGCTAAAAAAACTATTTCCCATCTTGAGTCTATTTTCAAAAAACCCGAGCTTGGTTTTTCGCACATAAAGAAGCTCCGTCTTAAAGTAGAAAGAAATAACAGCTTTGCTATAAACGTATATGAACATTTAGGCTTCAAAAAGATCCGTTCCGAGGATACCGATATCGGCGGCGGCTTTGTTTGCAGAGATTATGTTATGGAACGGGAGATCTCATAAACTGAGATTGAGGTGAAATGTTATGGGAAATAAACTGAAAGCCTATATTAAACAACTTCGCAGTTTTCTTGAAAATACAAAGGAGCTGCCCGATCCAGAGGGATTCAAGCAGGAGCTTTTGCGTGAAATACAATTCTGGCAGCATGAAAGACTGGTTCATCTTATTGTGACATTCATGTTTGCAATAGTAACGGTTGCAGTACTTTTAGTTATGATATTTCAGCCTATGATCCCGTTATTTCTGCTTTTTGTATTGCTTCTCTGCCTTTTGTTTCCATATATCACACATTATTTCGTCCTTGAAAACGGCGTACAGACATTATATGTAATATACGAGGAAGTCTGCCGCCGCTATATGGACAGCAGTATCCCTAAGGATTGCATACCGGAAGAATACGGTATAAAAATCGAGAAATTAAAATAATACAAGAAAGCAGCTGTAGTATACAAAGTATATTCCGGCTGCTTTCTTTAAAACATCAGGTCTGTCACACTTGAGCGGTGCGGCAGCCCTTAATTTATTATAATTTTAACTTTTCATCATTTCTTCCAGTTGATATGGAAGAAGCTGTGAACATATGTATCTGAAATGTAATGTGTTTTGCGTGCATAGGTTGAAGTTTCAGCCCAGTCCCAGCCGCCGTCTACATTTCCTTCAAGAGTGGTTATCTTGTCACCGTCAACAGATTCAACTATACCGATATGAGAACAGCTGTATTTATCAACAATAGGACAAGATGATGATTTAAAGAATATCAGATCTCCCGGCTGAGGCGTCTTTTCTCCCTTAATAAACCATGTACCTGTTATTCCGTCGCCATATCTTGCCGGGAACGGAGCCACGCCGTAAACATCAAGCTGATACTGAGGTATAAATCCGCAGTCCTTCATTATTGCCGATACCGAGAAACAGCACCAGTCAAGAACACATGACATGCCAAGCTTTGTCTTGCAGACATATGCGCCGTCCTTACCGATATAAGTCCTTGCCTGATCGAGGAATTTTTTCTGATCCTCATACATTGCTGTACCAGTGACCGTGATCTTGAATTGTTTTTCTTTATAAATACCCGTACCGTTCTTATCCTTTGCGCCTACTCGTATATAATATATTCCGGGAGATGCAAAGCTGAACTGCTGGGTAGTTGCCGTATTGTAATCACCGATATATGTCCAGGGCTTTCCCTGTGCATGGTAAGAATAATGATATTTTACATTACCGTTGTTATTATATACTCTTGATGTAAGTATGATCTTTTCATCAGTCTTAACGGTTGTTTTATTAACGCTCGAATTTGAAACGCTCATTTCCAGAACGTTGATTGTGAACTGTTTTTCCCTATATGTACCTTTTCCTGACTTATCCTTTGCGCTGACACGAACTGTGTATATGCCGGCCTTATTAAAACTGAAAGTATGATTTTGAGTATAAGAATAAGAAGTAGTATATATCCATTCCTTATTCTGTTCACGATATGAGAAACGATACTGTACAGAGCCGTCAGAAAAGCGGGAAACACCCTTTACTGTAACACCTTCGCCAATATAAGTTTTTAAACTGCTTATTGTTGACTTGGAAACATCAAGTTCCTTCACTTCAACGGGGAAGGTTTTCTCAGTATAATTACCATCCATATCCTTCACGCCGACTCTTACGGTATATTTTCCGATCTCATCAGGCACTCTGATAAAGGATGTTGATGAATATACATAATTAGCTTCAGGGAATTTCCATCTTCCTGTTTCACTCTTATATGAATAAAGGTATTTATACGGTGCTGTACCGCCCTGGGCTATTGAATTGACCTGTACATAACCATTGCGTCCTACTTCCGTAAGACTGATCGTGCTTTTTTCAAGCGAAATTGCCTCTGATGATTTATTATATGAATAGATATCTGCATAGGTGGATTTTGTTTTGCCTGTGCGATCCTTCGCTATTACATATACTCTGTAAAAAGAAGGTGCGCCGTCAGGTATCTGTATGCGGATTATCGGATTGTCCGAATAATCAGACTGACATATGACCTTATTCATACTAAGGTTTGATAAGATATATTTGTACTGATACGGTTTTACGCCGCCGGTAAACTTTGCAACAGCATTGATATATCTGCCGGGGAGTACTCTTTTCCTGCTCAGGTCTGTTCCGTCATCCTCAAGCGGTAGTATCTGCTGAACATTCAGATCACTTTCAGTACTTGCGTTCAGTCCGCTATCATCAGATACTGTAACTATAATTTTGTAATTTCCCGGCTGGCTCAGATTAAAGGTGTAATCCGGAGCTGTTGATTCCTCTGAAAAAACATTCTGATCTGTATCTGTATTGATACATTCAAAAAGATAACTGTAATTTCCGCCGCCGCCCGATACTGCTGCTGTTACCGTAATATCGTCACCCTCATAAATATCCGATGATGATAAAGCAGCTTTAATTTCTAATGGTTCCTGAACAATTGTCTGTATACTTGTCTGTACGTTTTTTGTTGGTGTTGCTGCATTTGCACAAATACCTGCAGAAAGCGCAATAACTGACGCTGCTGCAGCTGCAAAAATAACTTTGCAAACTTTCAAATTCATGTAGGCCCTCCTGTTTTTTTAATTTCCTGCAGTTGCTGTTCTGAAAATGTATATACTTCTATATAATAATTATAACATATAAATTTTTGTTTTTAAATCCTTATTTTAAATAATATTACAATTTAGAAAAAAAAATTTTTGTATATTATTGCAATACACACTCTGTTTGAATAGCTATAATTGCCATAGATATACAAAAAGTCAGAAATTGACAAGTTTAAAAGAAAATTTGTCAAGAATACTTGACATCTGTATCAGGATATGCTATTATATATTTACAGGGCGGATAAACAATTTCAAGAGGTCATGGATCATGAATAAAAAAGAGATTCTTGAACAAAATAAGAAAAAGCACCGTAACGGACTTGATGAAAGAGAACAGAACGTATACAATGTTTCCTTTGGTCTTGGTGCAGTTGTTGTCGGTGTCCTGTGTCTGGTATTCAGTATTTACAGAGCTATTCATTTTCAGGCATTTTACGAATTTGTTTCTATCATCACAGGTTATCTTTGCACCACATTCTTTTATCAATTCAAAAATCTCAAGAGTATACCCTATCTCATAGCAGGAATAGTAACAGGAGCTGCCGCTTTCGGCTGTCTTATCCTGTTCTTTATGGTGTAACAATGAATGAGATAACTTTCAGAAACAAACTTCGAGTAGCCAGAGCCGAAAAAAGAATTTCCCAGGGTGATCTTGCCGAGCTGGTCGGTGTGTCAAGACAGACAATCAGTTCGATTGAAAACAATCAGTTCTGCCCGAGCGCAAAGCTTGCTCTTTTGCTTTGCATTGCGCTTGACAAGAAATTTGAAGAGCTGTTCTTTTTTGAATAACCAGTCAATGATTTGTTTATAAGTTTTTATCTTCATATACATTCCTCCTAAAAAAGCGAAGATACCCCGACCACTCGGAATGGTCGGGGTATTTTCGTTATAAAAAAGTAAAATTGTCAGGTTGACTACATATGAAATTCGTTTTATAATAGTTAGTAGTATACTGCGTAAATGAA
>Ga0326512_10000978_pt1 | contig 23463 bp, 26 predicted proteins | sample 1_2617_0518_D_FD_203652 | JGI IMG/M metagenome (GOLD analysis project Ga0326512, IMG submission 203652) | Bovine rumen microbial communities from UC Davis, California, United States - 1_2617_0518 | ecosystem: Host-associated > Mammals > Digestive system > Stomach > Rumen | place: USA...
CTATTATTGCATCAATGAGTGTAAGAGCTGCTTCAACATCTAAAAACTTTTCATAGCATTGCTGGAGCACTATCCCTACAGCTTCTCGTTGTTTATCTGTCATCGTTCTTTATCTTTAAAATATGGGCAGGTGTTCGGGTCTCCCGTTGTCGGAGGTTTGCATGAGCATACCGTGCAATAGCTGCCAAGACCTTTAGTTATCCAATGTTTGCAATTAATACTACATCTCTTTGTCATCATTTTCGTTGTCCTTTTTAAAATGTTCCTCGTACCAGTTTTCCAAATCCCTGTTGTTTTGGAAGATGATGTCACGCTCCTGTCTATCCATGTGATAGAGCAAGTCAAATGTCTGCACGAGGAGGACACAATCTTGGATAATCGCCAGGCGTCTGTCCGTAGTTTCAACTTGCATCCGTAAATCAAACAACTGTTTGTCGATTGCATACCATTTCTCCGTAGCATCTTTGCGGCATTTAATGTAGTAAAATTCCGCAGCTACAATGGCTATGACTACAAGCAAAGCCAAAACAAGTGTAAAATAAAAATAGTCCATAGTTGTAAATTTTAAAATTATTTATCTTCTTTGTTTATTTCATCAAGATAGCGTGATAATGCTTCTACGGCTTTGTCGGGAAGTTTCTTTGCTTTATCATTGCTCTGAATGTAGTCTATGGTTGAGCCCACACCATAGATAAGCAACAAATCTTTCTTTGATGGGATAAAGACCACACCTATTATCCCAAATAAAAAGGCGCACACTAATGGTGTTGTTGATTTCTTTACTGTTTTTTTAAACAATTCCAATAATTCAGGATCACAGGATATGATACCGCCACGCCATATAAATAAGATGGAAACATAGGCTACAACAAGGAATAAACATACTCCTGCCAAAGTACTTAAATTTCCCAAAACTGTTATCCAATATAATTCATTCATAGTTAACTTGTTTTATATATTTCCACTGTTACACAAAAATCTTCACCGTTGGAATAATTTATATTTTTCCCATCATTGATGTCCTCGTATTGAGGATTTTTGTAGGTGTACTCCCCTATGAGGTCGTACAGCCTTTCCAGGAATTGTGAGTCACTCATATTCTTTTATTAATTTCTTTAGCTCTTTGAAATTTTGTTTTAACTTATCTTTGCATTCCTGCTTTTTCTGTTCGCAGTATTTGGCATAGTCCTGATATTCCTTTGACTTAAAACCTCCACTTAACCAAAAGGCAATAGGAGTTACGGCCAAAAACAACAAAATGAATTTTAACACAAGTATTACAGCTTCCATAACTTTATCATTAATTCTTTTATAATTATTTATATTTTAAACATTGATTATATTTGCACGGACAGTCTCTATCATTCATTATATCACATCTAATACTTTTATTACTTGAAGTTCCAGCATCACAAACGAGACATCTGCCACCACAAATTGTTTTTTCGTCAAGAGTAACACGCTTATAATAGCGTCTCCACCAAGTCTCACGTAGAAACCAATCTATCATCTTTACAAGCCATTTCATAATCACATATTTTTAAGTCTTTCTTTAATCTTTTGTTCCAATACTTCAACCTTGTCTTGATAACTCAGACTTTCGTCGTTGAGAATGTATAGATAGTATTCTAATTCGTGCTTAAAGTCCATATCATTCTTCTTTCTGTGTTTTATAATGCTTTGTTATAAACTCAGAACTGTTCTTTGCCAGACATTTAATTTCATCAAGTGCAGCCCAATCTTCCATCACCTCCCCATTGAGGGTTTTCCTGTCATCTGCCATTTGTGCAACATGGTCAAACCAACCTGTGATAATCTCCAAGTCCACCTCTTTAACTTCAATGGTGTCGAGGAAAGAAAGCACAATCTTATAAGCATCGTACAAGCCAATTTCGTAAGATGCTTTTTCCAACAGCGACAATTCTCTTAATCTTCTCTCTATCTCCGCTACTAAAGCGGATTTATCTATTAAATGTGCCATAATCAATCTAATGTCGCTAAATACTTTTCTATTTGCTCTTTTATTGCAAGTAAGCAACCGCGTTGTTCATCTATAGCGTCTTGCCTATTGGTATAAGGGTCTGTTTCATAGTAACAATCACCGATTGCAACAGACGCACCCCAGCCCGTATTATCATTGATTTTGTAAACTCGGAAATCACACTCTGGTGCAAAATCCCTTCCGTATTTTTCTTTATCTTTTTTCTGTGCCATAACTATTCCTCCATAATCTCTTTAAGTGAACACTGCTCAAACAATTCATCTTTGAGCTTTGCGAACTTGCAGCAGGCGGCAATATGCCATATCAAAGGCTTCTCGTCTGATACCGCCATAATATGCTTGCCATCATTTGTTGTGGCAATAATCTGTACTGATTTAATGTCGTTTGATGTCATAACTTTATTCCGAATAATGGTCTTCAATAATTACTTTAGGTTCAGTTAAATCAGTGCTTAGATGCTCTACTTCAAACCATTTTCCAAGAGGATATTCCGCAGACGTACAATGATTGATATTCCCATCTGGCTCGCACCACATATAATCATCGTCTGCCCAATCAAACATATAGGATGTTTCTTCATCCATTGCAGCCGTAAGATAGGCTTCTTCCTTTGTATTAGCGGCGACTAATACCAAACCACCGCCATAACTATATTGGTTTCTACATCCAAATACTTTCATAATTTTATTCCTTTTTAAAATCCTAAATATGGTCTTACATACTTACTTAGCGTACCAAACTGCTCAATATCCGCCTTTTGTAGTATTCTTTCGCTATCATTAACCAGTTTGGTGATTTCCATCTTCATATCATTTATATGGATGAAAAGTTCGGTTGCGGTCTTACCTTTGTCGCGTTCCATACATTCTTTTTCAAGAAAGTCAATCATACCTTGAAGATAACAGATAGCATCGTGGACTTTCTTTACATCATCGTATAAGTCACCGCTCATCTTAATATCTATCATAACTTTACTCTTTTTGGTAATCCTTACAATTCTCAATCAATTTATTTCCATGCTCATAACACTGACCGAAACCTTCATAGAGTTTGCAGTCAGTACAATCACTCTGTAATATTAAAGGTTGTTTCATACCTATTCCTCCCTTAGTTTCTTTAATTGTTCATACAAATTAATCAGTTCGTATCCTTGTCCTGCATAAGATATTTCTCCAATAACATTTATGGCATTAAGTGCCTTCATCTGCTCATCACTCGGCTTCCAAGTGTTCTGTGGTTGTACTCTGTCTTTTAGTTCACCTAACCATACATGTGCATCTATGACTTGTATGCCTTTACTTCCAAGGTATTCAGATGCTCTATCAACAGTGATAGCATTTCCTATGATTCTTGACATTCTCTCATCCTCTTCGCTCCAGTCAGCAGGCTTACAAGGGATTAAAGATAGTAAGTATGCTGCTTTTTCTTTTACTTCTTCTACTGTTGCATCATTATCATCTATAGCATCCCTGTAATCATCCATCATATCTTTGATTGCATCCTCAAACTCCGTTAGTTTGGATTCCTCAATCTTCTTCAACTCTTTCTTGTCATCATCCCACTCATAACCCGCTTCTTTCATCTTTTGAAAGAGCAAATCACGCTGTTCTTTGGTTGCTGGGGTAATATCATCTTGTCTGGCACTTAATACATAAGGTATGTCAACACCAAAGCCATTCAAAGAGTTATATCTAAAATAGGAATCTATATTACCATATATATTAACACCTTTGCTCATAACAATAAATTCGATACCGCTACTTTCACAGTATAGCACATCACCATCCCTTGCATCTTGGATAGTCCAAAGGCGACACATATATTCTTTATCAAAGCCGATTGAATAATGTTTATCTTTATTATCAACAACTTCATACCAAGATTCGCATACTTCGATAACTTTATAGACTCCAATATTTTCTTGTATAATCCAATCGCCAACCCTGAACTTTGGCTCAACCTTATCAATAGATTCTGCTTCTCTTTTAGCTTTACAATCCCCGTCAGCAAAACACTTTCCAGTGTCTTGAAATCCCTTACAATGCTCTCTACAAAAGGAATCAGATTTCTGCTCGTCTTGCTTTTCAAGCCAAGCAATCATATCCTTAATAGAGTACTCGCCTTTGGGCGCATAGCCTTTTCTGCCGTCAAGCCAGTCGAGGTAGATGTGTATAGCTTTCCTTATCCTCTCATTCTTGATCTCTTTTAGTTCGGGGAAATATCGTTCAGCAGTTTCTTGCGAAATTTGTCCATGTTCAACCATCAGTTTGACGGCTTCTAAAGTTTTTTCGTAGTCCATAATAATTAGTTTTTGTTTTTAAATTAAAATTTTGGGGTACTCACGCAACCGCTTTCCCCCGTTGGTCGTTTGGCGACGGCTCTTTTAAATGATTAACCGGCCAGGGTTGTCTTGGTCAACTTTCTCTTTCGTGGAGCGTCAGGGAATCGAACCCTGTGACGGTATCATAACACATCTTAAATCATTCATGAGCTAACTATCCAAAAAACTAAAACCATTTCCGTCAGTGCCTAATCTACGCTCCTAATAACCACCGCTATCTTCACAGACCACGGGGCAAAAAAATTTATTTTATCTCAATTACAATAAGCAAACCCGTGTGTAATCGCTACATGACGGGGTAATAAAAAAATTCATGATTAGTAACAATTCGCTCCGCTGAGCTTACGTTTTACAAAAAATAATCTAACTACTAAATCTATTTCATATTCATTTTTTCTTTGCTTTCCTGTTCATTTTTTCCACTTCCTTTGCCTCTTTCGCCATTGTGTTTAAAATATCAAGCACAAATGGCAGGTTGCTGTCATATACCTGTTGCTGATCTGCATATCCCGCATATTTCATAACAGTATTTATTGTTCCCACCTCACCGGTCAGGGCATCACGCAACGGGTCCTTTTTCCCTGTGCTGGTGAATAGCAGCGGATAAGTTACGGAATAATAGGCGAGGGCAGTCTGATATACCTGAAAACAGATATGAAACAAAGCCTGTCTTTGGCAATATTCATTAGAGTATAGACTGCCAGACGATCCACTTGATAGTCTTTTCCGCCAATATGGTATTAAACCGTCTGCCTGTTCTGTATCATAGTGAAATTCATAATGCGGCCTAAAGCGAATACTGCCACCAGCTGTGGCAAAGAGAGCCATGGAGCGTGGCGTAAGTATATGCGCAAGGAATTTCGACTGCACCTCCAATACGTTTTCCTCACCGTTCTCTTGGAAAAGAAGAGGGGAGAGGACCTGCAATGAGCGGTATTGCTGCCATGTGAGGTTGTTGCAAGCAACCTGGGGTAAGGCGAATGTCTTATATCCTATTTTCAGTTTATCAACAGTAAGCTGCAAAGCATCACGCATTGGACCCACATAACCACCGACCGGCTCTCTTCTGCGCTTCACAATCACACCTTTATCATCCCTTTCCTCTGGTTCCCCGGGATCACCGTATGGGTAGTCAAACCATGGGATTATTGCTTTTGCCATCTGTGACAGCTCCCGAGGTGTTACTATCCATTTATGCCCATCCTTGTCTCGCAGGTTGTATAGCATTTCGCCCGTCGTCGAATTGTAAAGGTTTTTCCTTCTGCCTTCCACAGAGCAATCCATGAGACACAGCAGGGCGGCACAGCGTGCGACATCAGGATTGCCGCCATAACGTATCTTTGCCTGCCAGCACATACATATCTGCTCCCATGTTAGCGTGCTCCATGACTGAGGGAAATCAATCTTTTTAAACATACGACAGTTTTTACTAAACATTCATTACTCGTTATCTTCTGTTTTTACATTCGTTTTTTACATCATCAGCCTGCGTGGTTTATTTTCTATTTATCATAATGAAGATTATCGGTATTTTTATTTGTCCTTGATTTTTGTTTCTCTCATCCTTTTTTCCTGCGTTGCATTTCCATGATATGCTCATAGAAATCACGGTCACATGCTGCAGGGTTTTCAGCTATCGCCTGTAACTGTCGTGACGCAGATCTGTGCTGCGGTGACATTCTTTCCGTTATGCCGATGCCATTCGTCACGTCACTTAACAGTCGCATTATATTCTTTTTCCGGCGCACCATTGTCATACTCCATTGCCTGACACGCTCAATCTCCTTCCTACATACCTTGCCAAAAGCCTTTCGTTCCGCCTCCCGTGACTGGCACCGGCGTATCCATAACACGCGTCCGGTTACGCAAGAGTGCAAAACGGAGATATTGCCATATCTTTTCATTTCCTCTTTCATAATTCACCCCTCATCATTATTATCACATTCAATATCTCTGTCTTTCGCTCCCTGCACATAGTCTGAATCACCCTCATGGGCAGGATCATAGAAATGCCTTGGCACATTGCTTTTCTTATAGAAATAATAGACTCTCGGATAAGGAGCTTTCTTTATCAGTTCGCGCGGCAGGCGGTTTCCCGAATTATCCAGCGCCACGCTATATCCGTCATTGCCTCTCGGATATTGCCATGTGGCACATTGACGGTACCCACGTTCCCTGTCACTTGCCGTTAGCAGTACCACCGGCGGGTCAACGACATAGATGCTTGTACGGATGTAATCACTAAGATTATCACGTATCCTCTTATATGCCGCCTTAATGGTCTTCTCGCCAACGGTTACCCCACAGTAGTCAAGCAGGGATATTGCCAATTCGCGTTGTGCGATAGGTGTTCCAAGGTGACGTTGGTCGGCAAGATAACCGGCTATCCATCTGGTAAACTGCTCATCTTTGGAAGCAGCCAGAGCCTGACGCAGTAATGCCCTGCTGTCTTTTGGCGGACGTATTGTCTCGTCAGGAAACTGGAAAAACAACTGCACACAGCCAAGCAGCAGGTTACGTGCCTCATTAAGGTGAGTGGGTGTCAGATTACGTGCAATCTCCTTCAATCCCTCATCGCGGAAGTCGTCAGCCGGTGTATGTGCCGGACGGGACCCATCCATGCTCCTTGGATGATACCAGTCTGACACAAGAACCTGATACGTCCTGCGGCTGGTACTGTCAGAAGACAGGTCAAGCTGTTCATTGCTTGCCACTACGAATTTCGGCAGATCGTCACCTTCCAACACAATACTGTCACGATACAAGCCACGTGCCGTCAATGACAGCGTATAGTTGTATAGCGTCTTTGGCGAGAAGCCTACCGGCAGTTCGTCAAGCGCCACCACATTATGCAACCCTGGCACCACTTTTGCCAGTTCCTGCGTAAGCGTAATATTGCCGCCTTCCAGCGCTTTGCCGTCTATTCTCAGCACCTTACGCATCAACCCGAGTAATTCCAATATTGCCGTTTTTCCCGTGCCACCCGAAGCCAGGTTCTCGCGACGCGTGCCATTATCGGTAATATGCAGGAATTGCTGGCGGTTGGCAGACCTGTGGCGCACCAAAGCCGACCCAAGGGCATGCAGCATGGTGATCATATACATATCCTGTACCTGTCGCTCCGTTGCCGACAGCTCCTGCCCGGCAATCTCTTTTTCCCAAAATATGCGCGACGTATTGTAAAGGAAACGGAAATGTGGTGGCATATCCTCAATCTTACGGTCAAGGACAAGACGGTAACGCCAAAGGTTTACCCATGAATCCCACCGCATGTTTTCCTGCGCCCTTTCTTCCGGTGTCTTAGACGAAAGCATTATTTCCTCGTGCTTGATACGCTCTGGTTCATAAAACGGGTTCACCTCTACATGCCACGCCTGCGGCTGCATTACAAAACTACCCTCCATGATAGCCTCTCGGTTCGTCCACCATTTCATCTGACTATATGGCACTGTCTTTATACCCTTTGCATCCACCCTGACGGCGCAGTTCTTAAAAAAGAAATGGTCAAATCCCTCGTCATAACTATGCTCATCAAAATCCAACTGCTCTATCGCCTCCATTGTGGTCTGTTCCAGCTTGGCTGAAAAGATAGCACGGCTGAGGGCGCCTTTGGCATCATTCTGCTCCTTGTGGGCTAACAGCCACCCTGCCATCAGGTCACGTGATTGCGCCACAAGCTTATTGGAGCCCTTCTCGCCGGGGAAACATTCAGTAAAGGTATTGTCGTTACCCAACAGGAAGAAGCGCGAGAAAGACACCTTCCCTTGTTGTACCAATTTACGCACCATGCCACGGGCACGTAAGAACACGGGGGTATTACGCAAGTCAAATTTATACCTCGCCCGGTATGTCCCATCGGCATCCTTGCGTTCCGACTCCCATTGCCAGAACTGACAGGTAGGCGTATCAAACAATGAGTTGTCAAACCATTCCACGGGGTCGTCATGCTGCACCTCGGCAGGCATTATCCCTTCCACCTCGTTAAAGTGACATATAAAATCGGTTACATCCTTGCATTTTTGCTTTAATGATTTAGGGTTATCGATCTTATTAAGCTCTTTCGGCAGACGCAGCCATCTCACCTGTGGATTGTTCAGCGCAATGGCACGGCTTGCCATCAGCCCCGTGGCGTCCTCGTCATAGCAGACGTACAGCCCGCCTTGAACAGTTACCTTTAGCAGTTTGGCTATGAGCGCACGCAGCCAGCGGTTAGGCTTGTTTTTCTTGTCAAAGCCCGCCTGCTCCGAATGCAGCCATATCACGTGTGCATTGCTATGGGAATAAATCGCTATGGCATCCCTTATCCCGGAACACAGCACAACACGCTCGAAACGCACTTTCCCCGTAGGCTTGCCATCCTTGTCTTTCTCCGCAACAAAGGGGTGACGGACATCATTCTCCGGCACAGCACCCTCCATGACATCTGTCAGCGCTTCATCAGCATACCATCTGTGATACAGGTCTGCATCTTCCGTCACATTCCACCAAGTCCACTTATTCGTTCCGTAAATATCCTTTGGCTCATATTTCTTTACACCCCACGGATATTCAAACATAAAGACAGGGTAATTCCTTGTTGCCTTGACGATGCGCACCGCAGCACCACCCTTTTTAGGCGTTATGCGTTGGATGAAACGGCTCACCGGCTTTACATTGAAGATCCTTTCAAGATCTTCTCCCCATGCCGCGATTGTCTTTGTCTCAGCATTCCGGCTCCCCCTGTAAAAATCCTTTCCCAATGAGCAGCGGTATAATGCCTCGCCGGTATCTGGGTCGAATTGTGTTATCATATCCCCCACCCTCACCTCTGCGGCGGTGTCAGCATCTGCCTTTCTTGCCTTCCGTGATGCCAGCTCTATTTTCAGGCCTAATGCTTTCAGTCCCTCTTCCGTCCAGGACCCATTCTCAAACCTGGCTTCGCCGTCAGACATATCGGAATAAAGAGGTTCCTGCTCACAGAAAGCACCCCACCCCACCAATTCCGTTCGCAGGGTATCAAAATGCGACTTGTCATTATCTTCCTGTGGCAGTGATACGTCACACCGTCTTGCGAGCTCGTCCATCACGCTGCCGACATCGCCCTTTGGTACCTGCCCTGCCGGCAACCCCATCAGGCGTGCTGCCAGCTGGACGGCGCCATAACCCTCCTGTCCACATGCAAAGCACTTAAAACCAAGGTTAACAGCACCATTGCGCACGACACGGTCAACCACCAGAGACGGATGATGGTCATCATGCCACGGACACAGGTAAGACGCCGAGCTGTCACCAATTCTGCTCGGAACATGATTCCACCCCATCATCACCTGTGTAAGTGGCAATGCGTTTAATATATCAAACTTACTCTCGCTCACGGTTCTCCTGCTCTAACAATTCATTACGCAGCGGCTCTAAAAGCGCACGATATAATACACGTTTCTCCTCCGGGAAGTCTTCTTTCTCAATACTTGCCATAAGCAGATAAGACGTGGGCACATCAAGCTCCATACACAATCTCTCGACTGTGCTCTTCGGTGGATATGCCTTACCCGTTTCGAGTGAGCTTATTGCATTGTTGCTTATTCCACAACGCTCTGCCAGCTGTGCCTGTGTCATACCCCGCTTTATCCGCAGTGTCTTAATCGCCTGTCCTATATCCATTGCCCAACTCCTGTTACTCTATTCTATATATTAATGTTTTCGTTTATCATAGCACATCTTGCAAACCTGACGCATTTGGATTATCTGCTCGTCTTTATCGTTCAGCCGCTGACGCAGGTTCTCAGTCAGCACCTGATAGCTTATCAGCTTCTTCTCGGTCTGTTCAGTAGCATTCAGGAAATCATAATATGTTTCATTTAGTTTCCTTGCCCAAGCCATGATATTCTCACACTCCTCGCGTACATTATTTATTTCCTCCCAAGGATCCCTGCCTAAGATGGCGTGCCATAGATTTATAAAGTAATATTTCATTCTTGCGGTGTTATGATTTTACCATATTTGCTATAGTAATTCCAAAAATAGTTGTAACTTTGGTGCAAAATTACAACTATTTTCAGAAACAACCAAACATTTTTCAGAAATAATTTCCAATAATTGTTAATTCAAAAACAAAAAGCGTTATGAATATAATCAGACTTAATACGAAATTCATCAGTACAATGGGCAGCATTCTGATGATGCCCGCCTCTGAAATGATAGCTGCCGCCAACATCGCCACGTCAACATGGTATTGCATTATGCAAAAACCGGATGAAATCACAGTGCAGCACATACTCGCGTTAGCTAACGGCCTGCATATCCCGGTGCGCCGATTCTTCTCTACCGGACGTACTGACATTATCGGCAGGCGGGAGGACTATATATCGGCATCATACCAGCCGTGCCGTTATGACGCCGGCACACTGCAACGGCTCATCAACAGTCATTCCGGTGTCACATGGCAGAAAGCAGCGGAGACCGTTGGTATGACACCCTCCAGATTGCGAAATTCCCTTCTCGGAGAGACACGCACACCTGTAATACGATTCCTTTCCGTCTGTGCGGTTTTTGACATAGATCCGTTTTCAATCCTCATAGACCCCAATCCGGAGCCAAGGAAAAGCGGCAGGCATACAGCCCGGCACACGACGGCAAATGAGGAAATAGCAGCGATACGCGAAGAGGTCAGCAGCCTGCGCAAACAGATTGCTGACCTCACCTCTAAATATTCCGATTTGCTAAAAGCCCATGAGAGGCTTGCCAAACGTGTCAGTGTAAACATCGAGAACATCAACAGCAGCTATATAGGGATAGCTGCGGACCATACTCCGATGGACTAACGCTTCTCGCCGTGTCTGCTAAGCTCTCTCTTTCCCTTGTCGTAACTGTCAATGAGCCCACCCGTGCCATAGACGTCAAACCTGGCTTCAATAGGCACACTCAACCGTTCAAGCAACGCCTCCTGCACAGAACTGTTGCGGTCAAGCGACATACGCATCTGCTCCATGTCAGCGACGGGGTAATCCATATTGTCAGTATAACCGGCAAATTCATCTAAGTTGCCGTCCGCATAAGCCGGCACACGACCTCTACGACGGGAAACGGAAGACAGGCGTCCGCCATTGTAGAGCGTCTGTATATATTGCCATATCCCGCTGTCATCCATCTGTATCCGCCGCGTGGTCTTAGCGTCAATGATCGCTTCCCTTCCGGCTTCGCCTACCAGATGGAACTCCGGTCCGGTTGTGATATGTGTACGCGGATTGGTACCCATATATTTCGCACGGTATGTGCGTCCGTCGGCTGCATCGACGTTATACGACCGTCCGACAGTCAATGATGTTGGGTCTGTGAACTCATTGACATTACCCTCGCCGTATGTCAGCATACCCGTCGCGAGCCTGCCGGCAGACGCCGACGCTCCCGTGACCTGCGCAATCTGCCCTTTTGCCTTCGTCACCTTAGATGTGGCAACAGCCATCAATCCACCAAGGATAGCCGTCATGACAGCAAAGGCAATGGGACCGGCAATAGGACCGAGTTGTGATGCCGACTTACCAAGTATGCCGGGGAGTTCTATCTTACTTTGTGCATCAGTCTGGAGCATGTTTGTGGTAAGCATAGCGATGGCCGTCTGTCCGGCTGCCTGCAATGCAAACATCATGAACTTCTGCGTGGCGTCCAGATTCTCGTTGCTCATTGTCTGATATGCTATACCATACATATTCACAGCCTGCGCCATGGCGGCGTATGTGCTTTGGGCACTTGCCTTTTGCTTCCGGTCCTTGGCTTCGGCAGCCTTTGCCTCTTTGCCGGCATTCTGCACCCTATTGTCAGTCACGGCATTATCAGCGGCCATCTGAGCCTGCGCCGCTTCCATCGGATCTACGACGGCGGGTTCAAACAGTTCCTCGGTGGTTGTCACACCTTCGCTATCCCTCGCCCTTTTCATTGCGGCATAGGCCATTGACTCTCCGGTGTCTGCTGCGGATTGTACGTAATCTGTTGGGACCTCGGTCTCTGTACTACCGGGATATGTCTCTGTTCGGCCGTTATCAGACAACATTTCGCCAGTATAGCTATCAAACTGAACACTTGCCCTCGATGTGCGTTTCACTCCTTGGGCATTTGCCATTGCGTCCCCGGAATTTTCAATTATCCGCTGTGCCGTGGCGTTCAGTTTCTCAAGTGCAGCGGTGTTGCGGTCTAATTCCTGGTTGTTGCGTTCCATGACCGCATTTTGCAAAAATTTGTTCAACTGATCCGTAATCAGGTCTGACATCTTCATGTTGATGTCATCCATCACTTTCTTCCATGCGTCTGCCAATGCGTTTTCACGTTGTATCTCACGCTGACGCTCCAATGCCTCTCTTTCGTCAAGGTATTCATAGTGTGCCGTAGCGTCGCTGGTGCCCTCGTTGTCAATGACGATATAGGTACCTGCCCCGGGGCCGCCCTTGCCCGTAAGGTTCATCTTAGCCCTCTCATTGTAGTATTCCGCATCACCGGCATGACTGGCTTCAAAAATACCTTGCACGCTGCTGACAAGAAGGGTGTTCCATTCCTTAAGCTGTGCATGAAGCCGTTGCTGCGACTCTTCCAGTCGTTTGGATATTTCCACACGCTGTTCTTCGGTTTTCTTCGTTTCCTCTTTCAGGGCGAGGTTCAATGCCGTGGCAGCGTGTTCCGCATCAAAACCAGCCTGTAATGACTTCTGGGTTGCGAGCTGCGCCTGCCGTTCCTTTGACAGCGCTTCCTCTTCCTTGCCTTGCTCTCGCAGAGTTGCCGCCTGTTCTTTAAGAAGCTTTGCCTTTTCTTTTTCCGCGTCACGCTCGTTATTCAGCACCTCAATACGCTGCAGCCCCTTTGCGCGCATCAGGTTATAGTAGTGCTCCTGCATTGTCAGTTGTAACTGCATCCGCTTGATGGCGAGTTTGTCTGCCACACCCTCGCTTGCCGGACCGGCGCCGATGAGGGAGTTGGCGCTCTTTAAGCGGTCCTCTTCCAGTCCAAGTCTTGACAAGACACTCTCAAACATACCCTTACGGCTCTGACCGCCAAGTTGCGGTACGGCGTCGTTCCAGATTATCTCAAGCTGTTTCTTTATCAACGACGATTCTTTCTGTATGGCACTTTGTATCTCGTCATACGTTTTCCTAAGCTGCGCCATGAGGGCATTGACCAATGTGTCGTCTTCTTCCAATGCCACAGCCCAGTCACCGGTATATTCCAGCACCCGCATCTCGTTCAGCAGATCCTCGTTTGTCAGCGAATACGCTTTCTCTGCCAGCTCCATGAGCACCGACATACGCTTATACTGTGCGTCAACCAGCTTTCCCACATCGTTGGCCGTGCCGTTCTTTTCCATGTCGACAAAAAGAATATCCATCTCCGTGAGATTCTTGCGCAAGTTGTCGGTGATAGTGTCATACGGACGTTCCTTCGCTATTATCTTAGCTATCTGGTTCATGTGTTTCACTATCATCTCCTGCATCTTCGTGAGGTCTTTCTGCATATTGAGGTTATTCCTGCCTATATGCGCATTGGTGGCCTTTGCCCATTCTGTTGCTATCGTATTCCAGTTGACGTTGTCTAACTCAAATTGCGCTTCCAGTTTCTTCCACCATTCCTTAAACGCAGCAGATTCCTGACTGCTTATGCGTTTGGTAAACGTACCACGTAGCTTGGCGCGTCGCTCTAAGTGTTCCTGTTCTAACTGCTCTGCACGTCTGTTAAACAGTTCCTCACTCATGTTTTCCTCTATGCTCGCCTTCTCCAAGGCCTCTTTGCGACGTGAATAGTAGCGGTCAAGCTCCGCCAGGGCATAATCACTCTCATAGAAGATGTTTTTTCTTACAGTCTTATGTCCTTTTTTCGTTCTTACATGCTCGTCACGCCAGTGACCTTCATTTGTCGATCTGCGTTCAACCCTCAGTTCCTCCTGTATCTTTTTACGCTCTTTGTCATACCAGTTCAATACACTATGCCAGTTGTCTGCATCCACCTCACCCTTATCGATAGCGCGCATCAGCGCTGAGTCCTCAGCGAGGACAGCACGCACGTCGATGCCGTCTTTCAAGACATTCTTAAACTTGTCCATCTGCTTGCGCCTTGCCACCAGCTCGTCAACATCCCATGACGAATAGTCGGTGGATGCCGCCTCGGGTGTCTCACCCCAACTGCTTGAGCCGGTATTCGTCGGGACCGTCATATTGCTTCCCGTAGAAAATCCACCGGCACTTGCGCTGACACCCTCGGGATTGATTTCCATCGTTTTACGGGGAGTGTAGTATTTGCCGGCTTCCTTTATCAGTGTTCTACGGTTATAGCCGCCAGACCAGGCGTTGAGTTGTGCAAAATCACGTCTGTATTTTGCCGCCTCTTTAGGGTTGTTCATATCATAATATCCGGGGGCGGTGTTTTTAATATCATACTGTGTGTCTTGCAGTTGTAATAGTTCGGCGGCAAGCCGTGCCCTATCTTCTCCCTTGGCATTTTTATATCTTTTCGATACAGAGTTAAAGCGTCCAAAACCGGCATTAACATTACGTATAAGCTCTCTTTGAGAGCCCCCGCGAGCGATACCACCCTCTATGGCGGACTGCCGTTCGACATTACTGCTTTCAAATTGTATTTTCTCAACTCCCTGCGCATAATCGGTTGCCGCCTGCCACATCATTCCAACATAAAGATCATTATCTTGAAGTATTTTTTTTATGGCAGCACCCGATTTTCCTTTGCCGCTATATGCGGCTTTCGTGAGGTCGTCGAGGATTCTTGCCGCCTTCGTCGGGTCACCCACTCTATTATGCACGAGGGTATATAAATCGGCATATCTTTCATCTCTATCCTTGCCGTATGTATTTTCTATACGTGTCAGAGCTGCTTCCTTGCGCTTAAGAATAAGCGTTTCCCTCAGCTTGGCGTTCACAAGGTCACGTGCTCGTGCCAGCTGTAGGTTTGACGAAACCTCCGACAGCATAAACCCGATGTATTTACTGTACTGATTATTGAAGGATTCTATCAGCCGTTTATGCTCTGCCATGGCATTCTTCTTCTGCTCTTCCTTAGACAGCAATTCGCTTTCTGCCTTTGTCAGTCGCCGTACCGCCTCAGTGGTATTCTCGTTGGCTCGTCGTGCCGCCTCAAGTGCATTCTTTGCAGCATCAACTTCGGCACGTGCCTTTTTTACAGCCGATTCAGCATTCTCTATCTTTACCCTTGCAGCGCCGATGTCATTGGTCAGTTTCTTCACCTCATCTTGCTGCTGACGTAACTGAGCATTGAATCTCGCCGCCTCGCGTCCTGCCTCTTTGTTGGCATCAGCCCACTCAGCAATCTTCCATATCAAATATCCTATTGCCGCTACCACAGCCATGATAATATTTGCACGCATCGCGCTGTTCAGGCCTTTTTGTGCCAGGGTAGCACGAATGGTGGCGGCAGCTTCTGCGTTTTTTGCCGTGACAAGCCTGTACCGAAGTACTATTTCATCTTTTATTACCAATAATCCATAGTGCATGGTGTCCCACAGGGATTTCAGACCCTTTACGGTTCCGATAAACATAGCCTCTCCGAGACCGATCTTAAACGTTGCCCATGCCGCAATGACGGTGAAGACGACAGTACGCAGGGCTTGCAACGCCGGCGTGACATTGCCGCTTATAAAATCAACGATTCCACGAAGAAGGTCCACAAAACCGCCTAAGAAACGCTGTGCGCTATCACTGACAAACATCTCAGACAACTGGTTTTTCAGTCTCTCCCACTTCGCCGCTGTCGTCTCATTCATTTTGTCATACTCATTCTGAATGGCGATATTCTGCGCATAAGCCTCGTTGGCTATGACCAGCTGACGGCGCAACTCATCCACATTCTGCGAAAGGCCACCGAATACGATACCTGCGCGCGCGCCCTGCTGGTTAAGCTCTTTCATAATCTCCGACATACCGCCTTTACCCAGCATGGTCTCGATGGAATCGGCGCTCATGTTGGCATCCTTGATGTGCTGGAGTATCATCAGCACCACCTCCATACCACGACCTGCGTCATAGAGATTACGGATGCTTTCAGGTGTCACGCCAAGTATTCTTGATATATCAAAGGCATTGTTACGTATAGCCGGAAGCATACGTGACAGAGCCGTCGCTGACATCTCAACACGCATACCGAGGGCATCCACGGTGGAACCGAGGGCGGCGACCTGATCGATGCTGATACCGCTCTGTGCGCCCACCGCACCGACACGCTGTACGAAATCCGTTATAGCCGGCGCCGTACTCGCACTGCTGGCACGCAGACGGTCTATGGTGGAGCCGACTTTCTCCATAGCCACTGCCACCGCTGACGAGCCGTGTATCTCGCCAGCCATCATCTGCTTGTTGATTTTATCTATCTCGCCGGTAGCGAGTGCCACTTTCAGCATCTGAGTGGCACCCTCCTTACCCATCTCGGGCAACGCCACCATCAGTTTGTTGGCAGCCTCTGTAAAGCCTTCTATGTCTTCGGTGCTTTTAAGACCCAGCTGACCGGCAGCAACAGAAAGTTCCAGGAGTCCGTTTAATGATGTGCGTGTATCTAATTTCTTCAAATTGTCCGACAGGTGTCCTACTTCATCAGCACTAAGCCCCGTGGTCTTACGCACCTCACCGAGCTTGTCGGAAAGAGCCGAAATCTCGCCAAACGTACTGACTATTTTCTGCATCGCAACGGCGGCACCGACATACAGCCCTATGTATGTTTTAAGTCTTGACCATGCCTTTGAAAAAGCAGTAGCCGTGCCACGTGACGAGTTGCCGAGTTGTTTCATCTGGATGTCAGCTTCCTTCACTTTCTTGGCCAGTTCGTCAAACGCTTTCTGCTCATCCGCTGTGGTACGACGCATATTCTGCAATGCCGCACGCCCCTGCTCCACTGCCAGCTTAAGCTCATTGAAAGACCGGCCTTTAGGCTGGGAAAGTATTGCATCAACCTCTTTGGATATAAAGCCGGTGCGGCGCAACTCAAGATTTATGCTGTCTATGCTTTCCTGCATCCTGCGCCAGGCGTAACCACCCTTAACGACACTCTGCTGCATTTCCTCAAGCGCCTTTTTCGCCCGTTTCAATTCATCTATCGTTCCGGTGAACTTTACGTTATTGGCACCTGCCAGCTGTGCCTGTTTGCCTATATTCAGAGCTTCCTTGAGCGTCATGGCCTGTTTTGCCGAATTGCTCGCCGTCGTACCCAGCTTGGCAAGATAGCCGTCAATCTCTTTTATCAAGTCTGCATTAGCCTGCTGCGGCAATGAGTCGCGATAGCGTTTCAGCGCATCAGCGGACTGTTTCAGTTCTTCGGCACTTGCAGTCTTAGCATAATCAGGGTCACGGCGGAAACGATTAAGCGCATCCGCTCCTTTTGTTGTTATTTTTGCAGACTGCAATCGCTGAACCTCCTCCAGGTTACTTTTATACTCCTGCAGGCTGGCAGCCGCCGTCTTGGGGTCATCTATTAGCCGCTGCCAATATGCGGCCTGGGCTTTCAGTGCCGAATCCGACATTGTGGAACCTTGGTTATACAGCTGGTTTTTCATCAGCTCCTGCTCGCGTGCCGCACGTTGCGCTTCCAGTCCGAATTTCTTCAAATGCTCCTCCGCAAACGCGATAGCGTTGCCGTACTCCCTATATGCACGTTCACCGGTATTCACTGTCTGCTGGAGCTTCTTTGCTGCCTCAATACTCTGCCGTATCTCACTCTCGCTCATGAAACTCAGGCTGTAGCGCCCCATTATCTTTTGAGCGCTCTGTTCATTGGAGAGCTGTTTCCTTTCTTTTTCCTCCTGTGTCACACGTTGCAGATGCGCTTCGTATTCCCTCAGCTCCGAGCTGCCTTTATCGGCACCGGCAACCATCGTCTCCCAGAACTTCTTTGTTTCTTGCAGAGCGGTGTCAGAGAGACGGGTAAGGTTCTGCATCTGCTCTTCCATCTTTATCACACTATCTACCCGTGCCCATTCTTCCAGATACCGCTTACCTTCCTGTACCCGCTTGTTATAGTATTCCCACTCTACATTGCCATGTTTCTGTGCATCGCGTAACATCTCAAACGACTGAATAGCCTGCCTGATCTCGTTGTCACTGTAATTGCTCATATTGCCGATAACCTTTTCTGCGGCAACCTCCTTACGGCGGCGCTCTTCGGCAACGACCTTTTCCAGCATTGTACGATAGGACGAAAGGTTCTTTTCCGCCAATCCCTGTGTGCGCGCCAGATCCTCCCAGTATCTCTTCGTTTCCTGTAATGCGGAATCTGAAAGGGTTGTGATGCTTCCCATGCGGTCACGCATCTGTGTGTTAAGCGCAGCCTGCTTCTGACGGGCACGCTCGGCTTCTACGCCATACTGTTTCAGATATTCCTCTGCACGGACAATATTCTCGGCATACTGCTTGTATTCACTTTTGCCCATCTGTATTGTGGACATCAGTTCACGGGTGGCATTGATGGATGCCTTGATTTCGCTTTCGCTATACAGCTGAAACATACTGTTAGGAAGGTAGAGCTTGGCTGCCAGTTCGCTGTTGCTGCTTTGCGTCCTGCGCTTTTCCTCTGCGGCAACCTCCTTAAGCTTCGATTCGTATGTAGCCAGTTCCGCACTTCCGCGTGCCGCACCGGAAACCATAGTCTCCCAGTATTTCCTCACCTCTGCAAGTCCACTGGTGGAGAGGGTGTTCAGGTTCTGCATCTGCTGGTTGATGCGCTGTGCCGCCTGACTCTGTGACAGCTGCTCGAGGTATGCCTTACCCTGTTCAACCATCTTGTTATAGTGAAGCCACACGTTGCTGCCCTCGCGCACGCTGCCACGTAATTTCTCCATTTCCTGCACGGCGGCACGCACCTGGTCTATACCGAATTTCCCCGGGTCACCAAGTATCTGATCGAGACCGGCCACCTTGCGCGTCCGTTCCTGATTGGTGATTTTCTTCAATGCCGCTTCGGCTTTGTTGAATGCAGCAGACCCCTGCTCTGCTCCGTTGCGTTGCGCTTCCCAATATTTACGTGTCTCGGCGAGAGCGTCTGCCGAAAGGCTTTTCAGGCTTTGCAGTCGTTTGTTCATTGTAACCTGCAACTGCTTCTCCGCTTCTTCCTGCGTCTTGATGGCTGCTGTCTCTTTGGCTGCCTGTCGTGCCGCTTCCACACCGTGAGCCTTCAGGTGCTCTTCAGCCCTGACAATCTGATTAGATAGCTCCTGCGCTTCTGCATTACCTGTCTTATATGTAGCCAGCAGTTCCTTTGCGCTGTTGATGGCTGACCTTATCTCGGTCTCCGAAAACTGGTTCAGGTTTTTCTTACCCAGAATGGATGCCGACTGTGAGATCTCCTGTTTGCGCATTTCAGACAGGCTCTTGCCGACGATCTGTATCTGTGCATTGTATTCTTTCCATTCCTTGCTGCCTTGTATTTCAGTATTGCGAAGGGCTTCAAGGTCACGTTTGGCCTGTTCCAGGACCGCCTTTGATGCCGCACCACCCTTTTTTACGGTGCCGACAAGACCGTTGATGTCTATCTGGCTTTTGACTATTATCTGGTCTAAGGCGTGAATGAGAGCGTCCATTTCCTTCCAGTCTTTCGTTCCTGCCAGAGAACGTTTCTGCTGTAGGCGTGCTGCGTTTTTCGCAGCACTGGCAAACGCCTCGCTGACGCCTTCTATCGTACCTTTCCCCTGATTGAACATCTTAATTGCTTCATCGAGTGTGGTAACACCCTTTGAAAGGTCACGGTTTGCCTTTTCCCATTCCTTTGCCCGTTTTGACGCAGCGGCAAACCTTTCCTCCAGCTTCTTATATTCCTCCAAAGGCATATCCTTTGGTGCCGTCTTTAACTGCTGCCGCAGTTCTTTCACCTGTTGTGATGCCCGTTCAGCTTCTGCCTGGATAGACTTGATGGCCGCATTGGCGCGACCTGCGCTGGCCTGAAAATCTATTTGAACGATTTCGTGACGTGATGCCATAGTTATGTGCTTTAAAAATTATCTGATTAATCGTGTTTAACGCTCATTCCGACTTGCCCAGAATATTGTCCGGTTAACAGCAGCTGCCACACTCGGGTCGTCTCCACCCATAGAATAAAGCATAAACATCGTGCCCACGAAAGAGAAATGCTTGCGGGCAAACGCTGAAAACTTCATCGCCTGCTTGCGCATCTCTGTTACCACATGTGGCTTTGCCTTACGGGAGCGTGACGGTACGGTTATCGGCTGCCAGTTTTTCCGGGGTATGTTCGGCACGGGGCCGTTATAAGGGTTTCCCTTCCCTAACGCCAGTTCAACAAATTTCGCGTAATACAGATAGCGCGCGGTAAACACCTGCGTATTACCGCCGCTTGCAGCGAATGTCTTCCATGCCAGCGAGCGTTTCAGACGTCCTGACTTCCCCACATTCTGACGTCCCAGGTTGCCCATGGTATCAGCTCTTGTCACGGTTGGGAATTTGTTTATCCATGACATAATACGCTCGTCACGCCAGTCCCATTTCCATTTCAGGACATTCTCGCCGTATTTATCGGTCGCCCAACTGCGTTCTGCCGTCTGTGATACTACTACTGCCATATTGATTATATATTATTTCCTTGCGAGGAAGGGATTATATATTGCCCGGATGCCTGCCTCAAAGTCACATCAGCGAGACAATGCTGCCAGCGGCGTTTTAACTCCCCACCCTCACGTTCAACCACATCCAGCCGAAGCGCCAACTCACGTCCAATGTCAAAGACAAGATCCACGGGAAGGTGTCTGTTGTTCAGTTCCTGCTCACAGTATGCCACATAACGCAGTGTCTGCCGTGCATCTTCTTCATGCCTGTTACGGATATGTGCCGCCAGATGACGGTAGTATTCCGCATCCCTGTTGACGTGACTGTTCTCCGGTGTGTCACCATCCTGCCTTAACTCCGGTTTGTCGTCTCGGTGTCCGCCATGGTTTTGCGAGAGGCTTTCCAGCAATGCCTGTGCCGCCGTCTCGGCTTCATCCGGCACCGGCGTCATAACAGTCTTTACGCCCTCTACGCACAACGGCATAGGGACCGGCTGTTTCCTGCTATGAAAAAAACTCTTGAAAATCATCATACGTGACACATTTATATTTACCCGATAAAATAAAATATACAGCATGATAAATCAAGGGCAAAAAAAATACCCCGCGCTTCACAGCGCGAGGTATCACAACTCAAAAATTTACGTCGTTATGACAAACAAACGTAATGCCGTAACATGTATATATGAATGAAATCGCTTTATCGCTTTTGTCTATATTATTTTATATCCGTCATCCGTCTTTATGCCGAGGAACGTGTATGAAAAACCGTCAGAGGCAGCTTCGCTCCATGTTTGAAGAGTTGCCATATTCCCATTGTGGGTAAGCTCTTCCGGGTGGTCTTGTATATATTTTACGGTCTTGTTATAAGCATCAATTCCGCTATCGGCAATGATCTTACCTGTAAATGTCATGTCTTTGAAATAGTCATTCCCATGCGTATTGAATACCATTACACGAAGATCAAGCTGAACATTATACCAACCTCTATGCACTTCACTCAGCTCTGCCAGTCTGTGTCGCTCGTCATGGTCTGTCTGACGGGAACGCTCTGCATCGGCGGCGGATGCCCTTTCACGGTAAATCCGTTCATGTTCCTCTATTGTGCCGGCAAGGGCGTAGCGGATATATATATCCCATGCACCGCAGCCGGTAGTGCGCATGGTATCGACCGTACGCGGTTGTCCATTGGGATATGTGCCCAAGCCGTTACAAAAGATATTCCGGATTTTATCTTCTGTACGTGGGTTGACTTTTATGTTACTCCCGCTATTCTTCCTGCCATAGGTCTGCCACGTGTTGATAACATTGATGGCTTCGTCTGCCGTATGAACCACGGCCTTGTAGGGAGTGTAAATGTCTCCATTGCGGCTGGTGCCGCCATAGCTGATGTGAAAATTTTTGTTTTTCATTGTTGTAACTGTTTGACCGATCAGTCCGGAGTTTTAAAGTTATTATATTGATTTTTTACATTAACCGCTTCAGCGGTGCCAAGTCTTGAAGTGCCGGGTCTATGATGTCAACGGTCATGCCGAGGGCTTCGGCTACCTGCTGGAGCGTTTCTGCCTGAACGCCGTAGCGACCATCCTCGATGCGTCCGATGTGTGTACGACCAAGACCGGCACGCTCTGCCAGCTCTGCCTGGCTCCACCCCCTCAGTTTCCGCAGGGTCACAATCCTCAGCCCTATCCGGTCACGTGTTTTTTGTCTCTGTTCGTCTGTCATAGTTGCCATAATTTAACCATGCGTACATTTCGATTAACTTCGTCGATTAACTTTGCCATCCTGTTCTTTTTATTCAGGAAGCGAACCAGGTCGGTAGCGGTGAAAGCCAAGTCGGTGAAGCCGAAATCGTCAAACATACCTTGCACATCTTCAGCGGTTATTTCTTGACCGACCTTCGCGCCAAAGAAAATATTGTCGGCCAATTCTGCCTCGAACTCCTCATTCTTGTGAAGGAATTTAGATATTTCCCATCCGAGGGCTGATTTCTCTTTGTGATCCATAGTTCCTATCGTTTTTTTATAACTCGCAGTCATACGAAAGAGCGATAACCAAAATCATTGCATCCTTACTGCCAAACATTTCCTCAAAATCGTAGTCGTTCCTATTGGTGGCGGGTCGTCCGTTGCCCGGACGGGCTCCGCCCCTGCCATCCTTCTTATTTTCCATAGTCCCAGGTGTGAATGACGTATAACCCGTCAGATGTTATCAGACTGGTGATATAACGGCCGAACTTATATTCAGTGACCATATCGGCCGCCTCGCTGCCGTGGAATATCTCCTCACCGCCGCCCTGCGTCTTTTCAAGAGTGAAGCCTATGGGCAGCTCAATGTCCGTCTCCTCCAGAACCTCGTGCCTATAGTAGGCGGAATCGTCGGGCAGGTTGCGGACTGCGTTTATACCCTGTTCCGCCGCCATATATGCCTCGTGCAGATTGATAAGATATAATTTCATAGTTCTACAGTTTTTATAACTCGCAGTCATACGAAAGAGCGATAACCAAAATCATTGCATCCTTACTGCCAAACATTTCCTCAAAATCGTAGTCGTTCCTATTGGTGGCGGGTCGTCCGTTGCCCGGACGGGCTCCG